>Ga0105349_10001193_pt1 | contig 10866 bp, 8 predicted proteins | sample EN1Hudseemescosm_FD_83661 | JGI IMG/M metagenome (GOLD analysis project Ga0105349, IMG submission 83661) | Methane-oxidizing microbial communities from mesocosms in the Hudson Canyon - EN1B Hudson Canyon | ecosystem: Environmental > Aquatic > Marine > Cold seeps | place: Hudson Canyon...
ACATACAACTACATCCCTGCGCTAAATGACAATGAAGATCATATTGAAATGCTAAGCAAACTTGTACAGCAACATACACAAGGCTGGTAATAGCGTAAAACTAAGCATAAAAAGGCTGGCATCAAATTTGATGTCGGCCTTTTATATCTCTAAAATACTGATTTTCTTAAGTCGTTATTTCCTAAAGCGCTTAGCAATCCAATAATCCAGACTTACGACCTTACCTGCGCCAGTAAAGAACAGCGATAGCAGCATAATCAAATACGTCACTCCAAACTCAATGCCATTATTCAAGATGACAAAGTTTCCTTTCTCTGTGAGCCAATTATAATTGCCATGCTCTTGCAATATGCCTTTCGCTGCAGCAATACGCTCAGCGACACCAGGGTCTGCCGCACTATCAGCAATTGCTGCCCAACCATTTGGCCAATGCACAGAAAAGATAGCAACAATCATAGTAATCATTAAAGGGACTGCGATATAGCGAGTAGCAAAACCAAGCAATAGAAAAACAGCGCCTAAAATTTCAGTCCAAGTCGCTAAAAAAGCTAATAGCATAGGCGCTGGCAAACCCAACCCCCAGTCTGCATTACCAAACCATGCAACCGTATTTTCAAACCCCGCCCATTTATTAGTGCCTGCCATCCAAAAAGGAACAAACAAATACAGCCTTAATGCTAACGGAGCTATCCCATCTATTTTTCGCGTAATATTGAACTGATCATGCGCCCAGTTCGCTAATGTTGTTACTGACATAATTCAACCTCATTTATTATTTCGTAATAAATCAGAATGTTTTAACTAGGCTCTACCGCCAATAATTATTCCTAATTCCTGCCAATACTTAAGTATTTCAATACCACCTTGATAAGCGGCGTCATTACCTTCTAGCCCTGTTTGTTGCAATAAACTAAGCAATAACTGCTCACCGGTTATTTCTCCTTGCTTAAGCTCTTGCTGTTTAAGAAGCGCTAGCAACTGCAGAGTAAAAGGATTAGATTCGACAAAACCGACACTATCATCACGCTTTCTATAAACGATCAAAGCACTTTGCTTAGGGTCTGGAGTCGAGTTTTCTAGTGAAACCTGATGCACTGGGTATTGATATAAGAAACCTTCAACCACAGGTGATAACACAGCAATAGAAGCTAAAATGTCAGCCTTGCTATCGACTTCAATACTTGGGGCCTCCGGCTCCACATCAACATATAATTCTAACCACTCATAATGCGCAAGTTCATATAAATACGCGGGGTCGCTTTTTTTTGCAGTAAACTCATGCTCTAAATAAGCAAGAAACTCTCGGGATATTTCCAAGAAATAAGGGGTTTTACTATTATGCCGTGAAAAGAAATCTCGCCCTATTTCAGTCCAACGTTGCTCACCGATTATTTCAGCTAATACTGGAAAAGCACCACCAAGAAAGCCCATCACATTATTAAAAAACAAATCCCGATAGATCTTCATATGTCGATCATCGACATCTTTAGGCCGCGCTGTTTTAACAGGATTTTTAATATGCCCGGCGAATTCCTGCTGAATTTTTATAAAATCAGGCTGTTGTGACATGATCTGCTCCAAAGGGCTTACTCTGCTGAACTTGAATAGCCTTAATCAGATCAACTTCTGCTAACAATCCAGCGATGCTTGGAATATTAAAATCCCTTTCCAAAAGCGTAGGAACAACTCCATGCTGCTGGTAGGTATACCTCAACAAATCCCAGACTTCTTCATTCACATCCGCCCCATGAGTATCGACCAGCAAGTCGCTGGCTTCTTCATAATGCCCCGCTATATGCAGGTATGAAATTCTATCGGTTGGAATTTGGCGTAAATACTCTTTAGCATCGAAGCCATGGTTAGTACTGTTTACAAAAACATTGTTCACATCTAGTAAAAGCTTGCAATCAGCTTCGGTGATCGCAGCATTAAGGAAGTCAATTTCTTCCATCTGTTTCCCTGGCTGGGCATAAGCAGAAACATTCTCTATTATCAAAGGCTGCTCAATAATATCCTGCACAATGCGAATGCGATCAGCCACATAGTGCACAGCTTCTTCAGTAAACGGTATTGGCATTAAGTCATACATATGACCTTCATTGCTGCAATAGCTCAGATGCTCACTATAGGCTTTAATACCATGCTCTTTCATGAAATCTCGAACCTGCTTTACAAAAGCAATATCAAGGTCATCAGGACTACCAATTGAAAGAGATAGACCATGACACATGAAGTCAAAGCGCTCAGTATAAGAGCGAAACTCCTTACCAAGGCGACCACCAACACCGATCCAGTTTTCCGGGGCGACTTCCATAAAGTTGATTTGCTCAGAGTTCACAGACGACAACGGACCCAAAAGGGCCCGCCGTAATCCGAGACCTGCGCCGTTAACTGGATAGTTTGGCATTAAGATCTCCTAATCTAATTAGCAAGTGCTACTACGACTTACCGCCGCACTTACCTTCACCACACTTGCCTTCTCCAGCCGCTTTCTTTTCTCCGCCGCACTTGCCTTCGCCGCATTTTCCTTCACCAGCCGCTTTCTTATCGCCGCCACACTTGCCTTCGCCGCACTTACCTTCACCAGCAGCTTTCTTATCACCACCACACTTGCCTTCACCGCACTTACCTTCAGTAGCGGCTTTCTTATCGCCACCACATTTACCTTCACCGCACTTGCCTTCCGCTTTAGCAGCTACTTTATAGCCTGTTTGTAGCTCAGTAGTGGCAAAAGGGTTTTCAGCGGCCTGAGTCGCTGGCACTTGAGCCATTGCTGTTACAAATGCACTACCTAATAGAGCGGCTACTGATTTAGTTGTGAATACTGACATGATTGCTTCCTTAAATATTTCTGTGTCGAGCTTATAATAATAAGATAAGAGTCATGATTCGTTAAGTGAACCATGACCATTTATCTACTTTTAAGTTAGTCAGCGCAAGTTGTAATTAGTTCACACTTTTTTAATAAACTTGGCATAACTATACATATCTTCAATTAATCTACCGCTATAAAGACAACTGAAGTTTGATTTCATTCCATTTTTGACGCAAGCGTTTATTTGAAACTGGCTCGCTGGTACCCAATGGCTGAGCAAAAAGCGACATACGTAACTCTTGCAACAACCAATAAAAGTGTAATAGTTCAGGGTTAGCAAAATAAGGAATCCCCAGCTGTTTAACCCCAGCTTGATGCATCTGTGTTAGCTCATCAACCTCAGCAATACGCAATCTATCCCTTTGCAGTTGTCCCTGTAGTTTGTCTAAGCGATACAAGATCCCATCCAAATATCGAGGGTAGCTTTTTAGATACCGCCATGGCGTTTGTACAATGAAGTGCTCTGTAAATAACTCCCCTACCTGAGCCTTAATATCACTATAAGCAAACGCTCGATCAATTGTGGTTTGACCTTTCATTTGCTTAAATATTTTATGTCTAGCTGGCAATATACGTTTCAACCAGTCAATAATTTCGAGCAACGTTTTATGTAAATCTGAACGGCGCTCTAGGCACTGTTGAAATTCAACCTCAGTTCTAGGCAATTCATAATCTGCGAGCAGACACAGGTTATAACAAGCATCCAACACATCATTGTACAGTACTTGCTTTGAAGTTAACCCTTGGGCATAAGGCATTACAGGATCTAATAACCTAAGCTCTTTGCGTAAATCTTTATCAAGCCCGGGCAGAGACAAACGCAACAAACGAATAATACCCTGGCGAGTTGATAGCTCTGCCACCCCTTCATCTGAATGCAAAGTCATATCAACATGAGTTTCTTTATCAACCAGCATGGGATACATACGTACCTTTAAACCATGCAACTCACGCTCAGTAACTTTAGGCAGGGCAGAAAAATCCCATTGCTTTATATCTAAGCGATCAAACTCTTTATCTGTTAAAACAGCTGCTTGAGATTGCCCCACGCCTTCATATTGTTCAATTAGCAGCGAAAGGTTACGCCCTTGCCCAATAACATCATCACCATCAATAACCTGATAATTCATTTTAAAATGATCATCTAGGTCGATATTGCGCAACTCTTTTAATTCAACTTTAATGCGATAATTTTTATATAAAAAACTAATAAGCTGAACTAATAAGCCGCCATCACTCGGTGCTGCTTTGCGTAAAAAATCATCTACTGTATTGGGAACGGGCACTAACTGTTTGCGAATCGGTTTCGGCAAGCCCTTTAAAATTGCAATGCACTTTTCTTTTATAAAACCGGGCACCAACCAATCTGTTTGATCTATCGATATCTGCCCCAGTACCGAAGCAGGCACCGTCATCGATACACCATCATCCTTTGCCCCAGGTGAAAAAGCATAACCCAACGGAAAGCTTATGCCTTGAAAACTAAAATAGCTGGGGTACAACGCATCAGTAACACTATCTTCGCTTTGTTTTAATAAATATTCTTTTGTAAGATAAAGCGCTTTTTCTTCATCAGGGGATTTTTTTAACCAAGATCGCAGACTAATAACCGAAGCTACGTCGGTTGGAATATGCTCATCATAAAAATGTCCTACCACAGCATCTTCTACAACATAGCTACGGGTTCGCGTCTTCTCTTCCAGCTCAGCAAGTTCAGCAATCAGTAAAATATTATATTGATAAAAATCAGCTTTTAAATCGATTTCGTTGGTAACTAAACCTTGTTGAATAAATAAATTACGCGCTTCAGGTAAATTTATTCGACTAAAGTCAATCGCTCTCTTTGGGTTTACAATTAAGCCATACAGACTGGTTTGTTCGAACGCAATTACCTGACCTCGTTTTTTACTCCAATGCGGCTCAAAATAACTTTTTCGTAATAATGGTTTTGCTAACTCTTCTAACCACTCAGGATCTATTTTAGCGACTGTTCTTGCGTACAGGCGAGAGGTTTCCATTAAATCAGCAGCAACAATCCATTTAGGACGTTTTTTATAAAGATTCGAAGCAGGAAATATTTGCAACTTACGCTGTCGCGCACCCAAATACTCTGCCCCATCTTCTTTCTGAGCAATATGACTCAGCAGCCCAGCTAATACTGATTTGTGTACATTTTCATAACTGGCTGGTTCAACATTAAACTTAAACTCCATCTCACGACAAAGAATACTTAACTGCTTATGAATATCACGCCACTCACGCATGCGCATATAATTCACAAAACGTTTCTGACACCATTTGCGTAATTGTGAGTTCGTTAGTTCTTGACGCTGTTCTTCAAATGCATCCCATAAATTCACATACGATAAAAAATCAGACTCTTCATGGGCAAGTTCTTTATGTTTTTGATCTGCTGCTTGTTTTTTATCCGCAGGTCTATCTCTCGGATCTTGCACACTTAATGCCGATGCAATAATTAATACTTCACGCAAGGCATTTTGTTTTTTAGCTTGTAAAAGCATTCTTGAAATACGAGGTTCAACAGGTAGCCGTGACATCTGACGACCAAGATCAGTTAGAGCAAAAACCGACTCTTTAACTTTTGATGTTACTGCTTCAAGTTCTTGTAATAAATTATAACCATCTTTAATAAACCGAGAATCTGGCGCATCAACAAACGGAAACTGATCAATATTCCCAAGTTTCAGAGAAATCATCTGCAAGATTACAGCAGCCAAGTTAGTACGTTGTATTTCCGGTTCAGTGAAAGCAGGACGCGATAAGAAGTCTTCCTCGGAAAAGAGGCGAATACAAATACCATCAGCAACACGCCCACAACGACCTCGACGTTGATTGGCACTGGCCTGAGAAATTGCCTCAACCGGCAAGCGCTGAACTTTAGAGCGGTAGCTATAACGACTAATGCGGGCTACCCCAGAATCAATCACATAGCGAATACCTGGTACGGTTAACGAAGTTTCTGCAACGTTGGTTGAAAGAATAATCCGACGCCCCACTGATTCAGTAAAAATTTTACTTTGTTCAGCGGGCGTTAAGCGAGCATAAAGCGGTAATATTTGGCTATTACGCAAATCACGATCACTGGTAATCGACTTGCGTAAATATTCGGCACACTCACGAATTTCTCGCTCTCCCGGTAAAAAGACTAATACGTCTCCGGCTTGCTGATTAATTCGATCTTGCTCTGCTAACTCCTGTAGTCCATGCAGAATTCCTTCCTGTACCGTTAAATCGGTATTATCTTCACCATCACCCGTTTCAACATCGCGAACAAGGGGACGAAATCTATCCTCTACGGGAAAGGTGCGACCAGAAACCTCAATCACGGGGGCGTTATCAAAGTGGTCACTGAAGCGTTTTAAATCAATCGTCGCTGATGTAATAACCACTTTAAGATCAGGACGCTTAGGCAGTAACTGTTTGAGGAACCCTAATAGAAAATCAACATTCAGGCTACGTTCATGAGCCTCATCGATAATAATGCAATCATATTCAGATAAAAATTTATCATTCTGGGTTTGCGCTAACAGAATACCATCTGTCATTAATTTAACTCGAGTACGCTCACTGGTTTGGTCACTAAAACGTACCTGGCAACCGACTTCCTGCCCCATCTCGACTTCAAGCTCTTGTGCAATACGAGTGGCTACGGATCTTGCCGCTAAACGCCTAGGTTGCGTATGCGCAATAGTACCCGCCTGACCTAAACCCAACTCCAAACATAATTTGGGTAATTGTGTCGTTTTACCGGAGCCCGTTTCACCTGCAATAATAATTACCTGATTGGTACTTAATGCCTCAAGTATTTCCTCACGTTTTTGACTAACGGGTAATGATTCAGGGTAATTAATTTTTAATGGATTTTGACGCAAAGCCAGAGCACGCTGACTACGTTCAATATTTGCCAATAACCTAGCCAATTTTTTATCAATTGGCTTAGCTTGTTTCGCTAAACTAAAAATAGCCTGCAAGTCTCGATTAAAGCGAAATTTATCTTTGGCTAAACATTGCTGCACCGCTTGTTTAAGTGCTTGGCGATCAAGCTCGTTATTCTGACTCACATCAAACCCAATAATTTATTCATTACATTCATTAAAAACAGCTACGCAGAAACAAAAACGCCCTGCTAATAGCAGGGCGAAATTCTAACAATTTATTATCTAGGCTAAGCCTAGCCAATAAATATTAGTTAGATTTTGCGATTTCTTCGTCACGTAGTTCACGACGTAAGATTTTACCTACGTTCGTTTTAGGTAACTCATCACGAAACTCAACATGACGAGGAATCTTATAGGCCGTTAAACGCTCACGAGCCCATTCTTTAATGTCTGCCGCCGTTAGGTTTTCATTACTTGATACGATGAAAACTTTAACCGTTTCAGAAGTTTTAGGATCAGGAATACCAATCGCTGCAGCTTCAATTACATCAGGGTGAGCAACGATTTCGTCTTCAACTTCATTCGGGTAAACATTAAAGCCTGATACGATAATCATGTCTTTCTTGCGATCAACAATTTTCAAGTAACCTTCTTCGTCGATCACTGCAATATCACCAGTTTTCAACCAGCCTTCGCTATCAATAGTTTCTGCTGTCGCTTCTGGACGCTGCCAATAACCCTTCATTACTTGAGGGCCTTTAACACATAATTCGCCCGCTTCACCGACCGGTAACTCATTACCATTATCGTCAATCACTCTACAATTCGTACTAGCAACAGGCAGACCAATTGTGCCTAACTTAATGTGACCCGGTGGGTTAAAAGAAACAACTGGAGAAGTTTCTGTCATACCAAAACCTTCAGCAATATCGCACTTCGTTACGTTTGCCCAAGAATCAGCAGCATCTTTTGTTAACGCCATACCACCAGAGATAGTTAGTTTTAAACCGCTAAAATCTAGCGCCTTGAATACAGGTTGGTTGCACAAAGCAACGAACAAGGTATTTAAACCAACAAAGCAAGAAAATTTAGTATTTTGTAATACTTTAATAAAACCTGGAATATCACGAGGGTTCGGAATTAAAACACTGTGGTTGCCGGTTTCAAGAAGAACCATGCAGTGAACTGTAAATGCGTAGATGTGATAAAGAGGCAAAGGCGCAATCGCTGTTTCTTTACCCGTATCCAATGCCATAGAAAACAAACCGTGGCACTGCAGCATATTTGCAATCAAGTTACCGTGAGTAAGCATCGCACCTTTAGCAACACCCGTCGTACCACCGGTATACTGTAAAACAGCAACATCGTCTTGCTTCATTTCAGGAGTAGTAAATGATTGACCTTGGCCTTGAGACAATGCTTTGCGCAAAGGAATCGCGTTAGCAATATTAAACGCTGGCACTTCTTTTTTAACGTACTTCACGACGCTATTGATCAAGATGCGCTTAACCATCGTATTCATATCGCCAACTTCAGTCACGATAACGGTTTCAATAGAGGTGTTCGCTAGGATATTCGCAGCTTTTGATGCCATGTTAGCTAATACCACTAACGCTTTAGCACCGGAATCATTAAATTGGTGCTCCATCTCACGTTCGGTATAAAGAGGATTGGTATTCACTACCGTCATACCAGCACGCATTGCGCCAAACACAACAATTGGGTACTGCAGAACGTTAGGCAATTGAACAGCAATACGGTCACCCGCTTTTAAGCCAGTCTCATTTTGCAAATAAGCAGCGAAAGCAGCACTTTTTTCTTCAAGCTCAGCATAGGTCAATGTTTGACCAAGGCAAGTAAATGCTGGCTTTTCAGCATACTTAGCAACAAAAGTATTAAAAACATCGATTACTGACTGATACTTAGTGGTATCAATTGTTTTCGCTAGGCCTTCAGGATACTTATCCTGGAAAAATGCTTCGTTCATATTAACTCCCAATTAGATTCGTACATAATTCGTACTAAACACGTATTTATTATTGATCGCTTAAACTCCAGAAAATAGCTAAACGATTTTTTTGGATAAAATATGGGCCAGAGACTACCAGTTTTTGGCAGTTCGGGCAAAAAACCTCGCTTAAAACATACAAAAAGATACGAAATACCAGTAATCTATTGATATAAATTAATAACCTATAATAATGCCTTATAATTGGGTCAAAACATGATCAATAAAATAACAACTGTTACTACTCAAGATGGTCGTAACATCAAGGTAAGTGCCTGGTTCTCACCCCAAGCAAAGGCTTATTTGCATATCTGCCATGGCATGGCTGAACATATCGATCGATATAAAGAGTTTGCCCATGCAATGGTTGCACAAGGGTTTAATGTTTTCTCCCACAATCATCGTGGACACGGTGATAATGAAATACTTGGTCATTACGCCAACCAAGCTGGCTGGGAAAAAACCATTCAGGACATTAAGGATGTTCAAAATCAGCTTGTCGAAGACAGGGCATTACCACTATTTCTATTCGCCCATAGCATGGGCTCTTTTATCGCTCAGGGTTTTGCCTTGCGCCACGGTCAAGATCTGGCAGGATTAATCCTTTCTGGCACCAATTATCAAAATCCAGCAATGTTTTATGCGGGGCGAGTCGTCGCCAAGGTTGAGAACTTTCGCTTAGGACTAGGCACACCTTCGCAAACCATGGACAAACTTTCTTTTGCTTCATTCAATAGCCATTTCAAACCAAATCGCACCGCCTCTGATTGGTTAAGCCGTGATCCAGAGCAAGTCGATCGCTATATCAATGACCCTTTGTGTGGCTTTGCTTGCAGTAGCGAAACATGGCAACAATTACTATCCGGCCTTATAGAAATTAGCAAAAGCAAGAACCTTAAAAGAATACCAAGCGAACTGCCGATATACATTTTTGGTGGAGATGAAGACCCTGTTGGCCGAATGGGAAAAGGAATTCCAGCATTAGCTAAAAAACTACGACAAACAGGTCATGACAATGTCACAACTAAGCTATATAAAGGTGGACGTCATGAAATGCTGAATGAAACCTGCAAAGAAGAGGTTTATACAGACATTTCTAACTGGATCACTCAACAAATAAACTAATCTCTCACCGCACAAGGAAGTAGTATGACTCAAATTAGTAATCGCCCTTTTAATACCATTAAAATAGGTGACTTTTGCAATCGTAAACATACAGTTTCAGAAGAAGATTTATTATTATTTGCTCGTGCTAGCGGTGACTTAAATCCCCTACACCTTGATACAGAATACGCAGCTACAACACCCTTTAAGCAGCGCATTGCTCATGGCATGTTTACTGGAGGTCTAATTTCTGCAGCTTTAGCCATGGACTTACCAGGGCCTGGCACCATCTATTTATCTCAAGATCTTCAGTTCAAACGCCCTGTCTGTATTGGGGACGAATTGACCGTAATACTAACCGCAACAGAAAAACATGAAGAAAAACCGATAGTGACGTTGTCATGTGAAGTTACCAACCAGGATGGCAAGGCTGTTGTTGTAGGTACTGCAAAGGTGATGGCGCCAACTAAAAGCATGACTGTTGAAGCTGCTGACATAGAAAACTTAGAAGAAGCTTGATACTAAAGGCGCCTCTATATCGCAGGCGCCTACTTTTTATCAGCCCCTCGATAATATTTACCCTGCTTTGGTGTTTTAGCTCCTTGTGCAGTTATAAACTTGAATGGGATCGAGTACACACCCTTTCCCGAGTTATAACGCATGACAAAATGCAAATGCGGCCCCGTTGAATACCCCGTACTGCCTATTCTAGCCAACACTTGTCCAACCCCGACTCGCTGACCAATTGCAACATCTAAACTGCCATATAGAATATGTGCATATATGGCATAACTGCCATCATCGTGCATTACGGTGACATGATTTGCTTTATCCAAAAAATAATTAGCGGCGCCGCCAATAGAAAAATCATCGCGCGCGTCGGCAATGACTCCCGCCTTAACTGCTAAAACTTTTTCACCAATAGGCATGGCAATATCTAACGCATAGCGGTTGCCTTGTCCGGTATGAGTAAACCGGCC
>Ga0105349_10001194_pt1 | contig 10863 bp, 7 predicted proteins | sample EN1Hudseemescosm_FD_83661 | JGI IMG/M metagenome (GOLD analysis project Ga0105349, IMG submission 83661) | Methane-oxidizing microbial communities from mesocosms in the Hudson Canyon - EN1B Hudson Canyon | ecosystem: Environmental > Aquatic > Marine > Cold seeps | place: Hudson Canyon...
ACATCTCAAGTTGCAGTTGCAATAAATATAATGTCTGCTCTTTGCAGTTCTTTTACAATATTATTTTTGTTTTGGACCATCACTGCATTTGGAAGAAAAATCTATTTTAAAGGAAAAGATATTCCACAATCTAAAATGTTTGCTGTTTTAGGAGCGGGAATTGTTGGAGCACTTGCCTATACTTTTTCCGATTCGTTTTGGTTTTCTGCTGTGGAAGGAGAGGTTTATGCCATGTCTTCTTTCTTTACCGCAATTACTTTTTGGTGTATTTTAAAATGGGAGGAAGTTGCCGACAAACCCCACTCTGCAAGATGGCTGGTTTTTATCGCTTATTTAATCGGGCTTTCAGTTGGGGTGCATTTACTTTCATTACTTACAATTCCTGCAATAGGAATGATTTACTACTTTAAAAATAATGAATATAGTCATAAAGGAGCGTTTAAAGCCTTTGCAGTATCAACTGTTATATTATTTCTTATTCAACTAGTTGTAATACCTAAAACAGCAAGTTTGATGGGAGCATTTGATGTGTATTTTGTAAACTCATTAAGCATGCCTTTCAATTCCGGATTAATTTTCTACTTTTTACTCTTAATTGGTCTTATAACATTTGGATTAATTTACTCTAAACAAAATAGTAAACCACATTTGAATACCGCTATTCTATCATTTTTGGTTTTATTAATTGGATATTCTTCCTATTCTGTTTTGGTAGTGCGTTCCGCTTCTAACCCTCCTATTGATGAAGGAAACCCTGAAAACGCATTAACCTTAACATCTTATTTGGAAAGAGATCAGTATGGAGATTGGCCTGTTTTTAGTGGGTACTATTATAGTGACAGACCAACAAGTATTAAAAGTGGAAGCCCTATTTATGAGAAAAATACTGAGACTGGGAAATATGAAAAAATTGGAAGCAAACAAGAATATGTTTATGGGAATGGGACAAAGAAACATTTTTTTCCAAGAATGTTTAGTGGTAACAGAGAAGATCATATAGCAGGATATAAAAGTTGGATTCCTCATAATCCGAACAATATTACTTTTGCTGATAATGTAAAATTCTTCTTTAAATACCAAGTAGGATGGTCTTACATGAGGTACTTTATGTGGAACTTTGCTGGAAGGCAAAATGATGTAAAAAACATGGATGGAAATTCTGTGTATGGTAATTGGGAAAGTGGAATTGGATATTCAGAAAAGGATATGCCAAAACATTTAAAAGACAATAAAGGGAAAAATCACTATTACTTTTTACCATTAATTATTGGTTTAATTGGTATGTTCTTTCATTTTAAGAAACAAAAAACAGACGCACTTTCAGTTTTACTATTCTTTTTGTTTACAGGACTATTAATTATTGTTTACCTTAATATTCCTCCAAATCAGCCAAGAGAAAGAGATTACGCATATGTTGGTTCATTTTATGCATTTGCCATTTGGATAGGAATTGGAGTACTCGCTATATTCGACTTCCTAAAAGAAAAAGTAAATGGCAAAATTGCTGCTATTTTAGCTACTTCAGTTTGTTTATTGGCGGCTCCTGTTTTAATGGCAACAGAAAATTGGGATGATCATGACAGATATGGCAGATATACGGCATTGGAAGTTGCCAGAAATTATTTAAAATCCTGTGATAAAAATTCTATATTATTTACCAATGGAGATAATGATACTTTCCCGCTTTGGTACATACAAGAAGTGGAAGGATTTAGAACTGATATTAAAATTGTAAACCTTAGTTTACTTGGTATGGATTGGTACATTGACCAAATGAAAAGAGCTACATATGAAGCCGCTCCTATACCTTCTATTCTATCTCATAACGACTATAGAGGGGGTAAAAATAATCAAATTGGAATAAAAAGAAAAGGTTCTTTCATAGCTAAAAAAGCAATAAAAGAAATTAAAAAAGGGAATCCTTTACCGAAAAACATTAAACTAATTGTTAACTCTGATTTATCACATTTAGATATTCCTGAAGAATTCAAAAGTAGTATTGTAAGTGAAATTAACTTTAGAATAGGAGGGAAAAAAAGAAACACTATTAATAAAAGTGATTTATTACTATTAGATATACTTGCAAATTTCGACTGGAAGCAATCAATTTATTTTTCATCTCAAGGAAGTGTTTCAAAATTTAAAGGACTTGGAAAGTTTGTTCATCCTGCGGGAGTAGTTTATCAATTACTACCTTACAGTAATGAATTCAATATTGATACTGATAAAATTTACAATCTTTTATTAGGAGAAAATGCTTATAAATATGGAGGGGTAAATAATCCAGAGGTATATATTGATGAAACTACAAAAAGATCTTTATACGCTTTCCGACTTTCATATTATACACTTTCCAATATCTATTTACAGAAAGGGGAATTTGAAAAAGCTGTAGATGTTGCAGATAAATATTTTGAAGAATTTGAATGGTCAACCGGATTATTAGATCCCGTTTCTATAAATATTGCAGGAGTATATGCTCAAACTGGAGAAACTGAAAGAGGGAGAATAATTAATGAAATGCTAGAAGAAAATATTTTGCAATTAAATTATTTAAGAACTCAAGCAATAAGTGGAGAATCTAAGATGCTTAGACAAAGCACCGAGCAAAACATTCGACAATTGAAACAATACCAGCAACTATTAAAAGGACCCGCTGTATCCACTGAAGAAATTGAAAATTAGTTGATGGAATAAAATGCAAATTGTAAAAGTTCCTCAACTAATTCAATACCTTTTCCCTTCAATTATTTGGAAAGGGAAAACTGATGAGAAAATATTACATTTAACATTTGACGATTCTCCCACTCCAGAATTTACTTTTTGGATTCTGAATTTATTAGAAAAACTAAATATTAAAGCTACATTTTTTTGTGTAGGAGAAAGTGCCGAAAAATATCCTAAAATTATTTTATCGATTTTAGATAAAGGACATCAAATTGGAAACCATACTTACTCCCACAAAAATGGATTTTTCAGTTCTACAAAATCTTATTTACACAATATTGAAAGATGTAAAAAAATACTTCCAAATACAACTTTATTTCGACCTCCTTTTGGGAGAATCTATCCTTGGCAAATCAGTAAAATAAAAGAAAACTACAAAATTGTAATGTGGGATATAGTCAGTTATGATTTTCACAAAAATATTACAGAGGAAAAAGTAAAGTCCAATGTATTAAACAATGTAGAAAATGGTTCTATTATTGTTTTTCACGACAATAAAAAATCTAAAAAAATACTAAAATTGTGTTTGGAAGAGATACTCCAAAACTTAATAAAAAAGGGATATCGTTTTAAAACTATTTAGTTGCGATACAGAAAAAATCTAAACATTTATCCGATATATTTTCAATAGAATAATCAGTATGTTTTACTCCATCAACTAAATCTTCATTATGGTCCTGTAATTTATGTCGGTTAAATCTGTTCAAAATATCGTAAGGAATTTGTAAAATCCATCTCGGTAAATTCTCTTCCAAATTAAAAATGTCCCATTTTCTAATTTTTTCTACCGATTTTTTATTCACATTATAATAATCCATCACTTTTTTATTACCAATAATACCTTGTATATCAATATCTATAAAAGATGTTTTTAAAATTTCTTTCATTTCAAAAGGAGTATATTCTCTTATGTGCCATGGATTTCTGGAGAGAGACATTAATATATTAGGAGTGGTTAAAATCATTTTTCCTCCTTTTTTCAGAACTCTAAATATTTCTTCAACAAATTTTTCATCATTTTGAATGTGTTCAATCACTTGAAAGGAAACTACAAAATCTATACTATTGTCCGCAATTCTATTTAATGGAGGAACATTCATTTTCATGAATTCTATATCGTTCTCTTTTTTTAATTCTTCTGAAATTGTTGTTCCGAATTTATCAATTGCAATATATTTTTCGGACTTAGAAGCAAGTTCCAAAATTCCATATCCTTCCCCGCTTCCAACTTCTAATACGGTTCCGCTAACTAATTTTGCAGCTTCTTTATAGGCGATTAAATGCCTCTGAAAAATTACATTTTCAGATGGGTCAAGGTGAGAACTACGCTCGGCAGTTTGTAAAATACTACTCATTTATTATTTGGTTTTAAGTTTGCAAATGTAGTAAATAAATCTAATCTGTTATCTCTACCAAAACTGGACAATGATCTGAATGTTTTGCTTGATTTAAAATCTGACATCTTTTTAGTTTTGGAAGTAACGATTGTGATATCATTTGATAATCAATTCTCCATCCCAAATTTTTTGCCCTTGCATTTGCTCTATAACTCCACCAAGTATAATTGTGTGGTTCTTTGTTCAGATGACGAAAAGGATCAATAAATCCTGCAGACAGAAAATCTGTCACCCATTGGCGTTCTTCAGGCAGAAATCCAGATGTATTTTTATTTCTTGTTGGGTTATGGATATCAATGGACTGATGACAAATATTGTAATCTCCACACAAAATCAAGTTCGGAATTTTATTTTTTAAGTCCTCAATATAAGTTTGAAATTTATCCAAAAAGTACATTTTAAACTCTTGTCTTAAATCTCCACTACTTCCACTTGGGAAATAAATACTCATTACAGAATGAGTTTCAAAATCCACTCTTATAAACCTTCCTTCAAAATCAATATCTTCTATTCCACAACCATATTCTATGTGTTTTGGTTTTTGTTTTGTCAGAATTGCAACTCCACTATATCCTTTCTTTTCTGCGGAATTCCAGTAACAATTGTATCCTAAGTTTGTAAAAACTGACTCATCAAATTGTTCAACATTTGCTTTAATTTCCTGCAAACAGATTACATCTGCGTCTACTGATTTCAACCATTTATCAAAATCTTTTCGGAGAGCGGCTCTTATTCCGTTAACATTGTATGTTAATATTACTGACATCTTTTCTTTTTTAATTGAGGATAAAAATAATACTTTTGAGTTTTAATATAAAATATTTACGATTTTTTCGTTTACTTATTTAATTAACACATTTTCAGTGAAGTTTATTGTCAAAATAATAACTCTTATTTTAATTTTTCCGGCATTTATTTTCGGACAAAATAACAACCCCCTAAAGGAGAAAAATATTTTTATTGAAAACAATATTATTACAATTGATAGTTTTAGCATTATTCCAAATTCCTTAGTTATTTATAAAAATGATTCTGTTTTAATTGACAAAATACAATATGAAATAAATGAAATTGAATCCAAAATAAAAATTATTAATCCCGATTTGATTAATAAAACATTAAAGTTTCAGTATTATATATATCCGGTTTTGCTTTCCAAAAATTATTACCACAGAAAACTAACTTTTATAGAGCCCGATTATAATGCCGATACATATTGGAAAAAACACAACACAACTTTGGAAAAAAAATCCAATAGTAATTTAATAAAAGAAGGAAATATTAGCAGGAGAATAATGATTGGAAATTCACAGGATTTGTCGGTCATCTCAAATATTGATTTACGACTTTCTGGAGAGCTCGGTAAGGATTATAAAATACAAGCTGTTATTTCGGATAATAATTTACCATTTCAGGCGGATGGGAGCAGTTATAAACTACAAGAATTTGAGAATGTTTACATCAGAATATTTAACAATGAAAATGAGGTAATTACTGGAGATTTGGAATTGAAAAATAACAGTAATTTTTTTCGTTTTCAGAAAAAAACAAAAGGATTACTTTTAAGCAATAGCCGAAAAATAAATCATTGGACTTATTCCAACTCCTCTGCCATTAGTATGAGTAAGGGAAAGTATTCGTCAAATTATTTTGAGGGAATTGAAGGAAATCAAGGACCCTACAAACTAAATGGAAATAATGGTGAAAATTACATTGTTGTATTAGCAGGAACTGAAAAAGTGTACATTGATGGAAAACGATTAAACAGAGGAATTGACAACCATTATATAATTGATTACAATACGTCTGAAATAACTTTTACCAACAAATTTCTGATTACAAAAGACAAAAGAATAAATGTAGAATTTGAATATTCTGATAAAAGTTATGCCCAATCAATTCTGTATTCCAAACAAAAAATTAAGAGTGAAAAAACACAAATTTCATTTACACTTTACTCTCAACAAGACTGGAAAAACCAAAATTATTTACAAGAACTCTCCGATTCTGATAAAAAAACTCTTTCAGAAAATGGAGACAATATAGATGACTTACTTTCCAATTCGGCAGATAGTGTTGGTTTTAATAATCATCAGATTCGTTATGAGAAAATTGATACTTTACTAAACAATATCCCAATCAGTTTTTACAAATTTTCTTCAAATGCTGAAACAGCAATTTACCAAATTCGATTTACAGAAGTTCAGCAAAATCAGGGAAATTATGTAGAAGAAAATCAAGGGTTAAACGGGAAAACTTTTAAATGGATTCCTCCAATCGTTACCAATGGAGAGATATTTCCTCAAGGAAACTACACTCCTAAAATTAGACTAATTAGCCCGAAAAAAATTAATATCGCATCCTTAAATTTAGAAAGTAAGATCTGTAAAAAAATAAAAATAAATACTGAATTGGTTTACTCTCATAAAGACGATAATCTATTTTCCACTTTAGATGATGATGATAATTCATCTTTTGCCAGTTTTTTAGAACTCGAATCCGTTATTATACAGAATAATAAATGGTCGTTTATAAATAAAAGTAGAATAGAATATATTAGCGCTCATTTTAAAGGTTTGGATAGATTTAAGGATGTGGAACACAATAGAAATTGGAATATAACAAATGAAAATATTAGTAATGAAGAGCTTATTTCCTCCATCTTATTTAGCTTAACAAAACAGAAGAAAGAGGTTTTTAATTATCAATTTCAACAGATGAAAAAGGGCACTTATTTTACAGGAAATAAAAATTCGGCTATTCTAAATTGGGACTATAAAAATTATTCCATTAATACAAACACCAATTTTACAACAACTAATTTTGATGAAATTAATTCTAATTTATTACAATCAAAATCAAATATTTCTCGAAAATTAAAATACACTACAATAGGAATAGAAAACAAACAAGAGAAAATTCATAACCTAATTTCGGACAATAAATTTAATAATTTAAGTATGGAATTTAACGAATGGTCGGCTTTTATTAATCATGAAAATAATATTTTCAACATTAAACTCATACAAAGAGATGACAAAAAAGCAAGTAACTTATCTCTCAATAATTACAGTAATAGCAAGCAAATAAATGCTAATTTGAACTTGATAAAAAACAAAAATCTTAAGTATAATATAAGCACTACTTACCGCACTTTATCCTTTTTGATAGACAGCCTTCAATCAGAAAGTGAAAATAGTATTCTCTCGTCAAATAATATTTCGGCTAAATTGATAAAAGATTTTATCAGTTTAAATTTAAGGTACGAACTCGGAAAAGGCAAGGAAAATAAAAAAGAAAAGAACTACATTAAAGTTCCGGATGGGATGGGGACTCACAGTTGGATTGACTACAACAACAATGATTTAGAGGAACTAAATGAATTTCAGTTGGCAAATTTTGAAGACCTAGCAAATTATGTAGTTCTGTACTTACCGTCCTCCAAATTTGAAAATGTATATTCTCTAAAATACAATCATTATGTTCAATTAAATCCGGAGAAAATTACAGAAAATAAGCTACTGCAAAAACTAAATTTCTCAAATAACTTTGTTGTACAAAACAAAAATAAATCAAATTCTCAATTCCTCAATCCTTTTAATAATAATATGGATAGTAGCATCACTTTTAGTTCTTTGCATCAGAATTCTGTTTATTACAATCGCAGTTCTAAACAATTCAATTTACTGATAAATAATATTAACCGATTAAATCAGAACACCTTTTCGTACGGAACCGACAATCAGATAATAAAAGAAAATAATGTAGTTGTTAATTTAGGATTATCAAATTCGTTAACTAGTTTTTCAAAAATAATTTTTGGAGAAAAATCGAATACTTCCACATTCTTTCAATCAAAAAATTACGATTATAAATACTTACAAATAGAAGAAGAAATTACGCTTTCTAAATTAAAGAATACCGACATTAAATTTATTTATGTTTATAAAAAGAAGGAAAGTATTAACCTTGAAAATGAACGATTTTCATCTCATAATTTGTCGATTAATTTTAAGAGAAAAGCAAATGATAGAAATCAGATTTTTGGAGAAAGTAAAATGGTTTTTATTGACTACAATGGAAGTAGTAATCCTGTTTTATCGTACGAATTACTAGAAGGACTAAACAATGGAATTAATTTTGTTTGGCAAATAAACGTAAAACATACTCTTAAAAATAATATGATTTTAGTAGTTGGTTATAATGGCCGAAAATCAGAAAATTCTGAAATAAAACACATTGGCAATATGCAAATACAATCGTATTTCTAATTCAGAATAAAAAATGATGTTCCTACTTTTTTTCCTTCAATAAAAAATAATATTTTGTAATTTCCTGGAATCAACATATCTCCTCTTTGCCAGTCCAAACATAGTTCAACTTCCTCATTCTGATAATCGAAACTTATGTATGTTGTACAATCTATCAGAGAATCACCTACAAGAAATTCTGAATTCTTGGGAGAGGTTGATGAGAATAATAATTCTCCATTTGGATTTATATACTGAATAAATACTTTTTTGTTTTCGGTTTTTGCTATTGCATTGGAAGAAACAGAAAAACAACATCTGAGTATTTGAACTTTTTTTGCCTTTTTAGTATCGGCCTCTTTTCTCATTGTTCCGTATTTTATTTTTTGTACTTCTATATTAAAAATACGTAAAGCCGATCCTCTATCAATAATTGAACTAAGATTGGTATTTCGTTGGTTCAAATCCTGATTTTTGTATGTAATATCTCTGTTGGTTCTGATTAAACTATCATTTTTTATTACTAATCCTTCACTAAATACCAATAGAGAATCTATTTGTTTAAAGTATCTTTTTGATATTTCCTGTAGAGAAACTATTTTTTTCCTGGCTTGTTTTAAGTCCTTTTTTGTGTTTAGTAAATCTTCTATTTCCTTTTTCAACTGATTTATTAGAGAATCTTGTTTTAACAAATTTTCATCTTGTATGTCGTAATCATCAAGTAAATTCTGGTGCTCGTCAATTAAGTTGTCCAAATCAGATCGGAGGTCAATTTCTTCTAATATTTTAACTTTCTGTTCTTCTATTTCAGAATTCAGAATTTCTATTTCTTCATTTCCTTTCCATAAATTGTATGCTAGAAAACAAATTAAAATTCCGAAAATTACAATTAGAAATAAAGTAAATCTATTTTTTCTTTTTTTGTTTTGTAGTTCCTCCATCTTTTTTCTTAATCTTTGATTTTTTGTTTACTTTATTATCTTTTTTCGCTTCTTCTGATTTTACACTTTCTTTACCTTTTTCATCTACAAAATTTAATTGTAACTCAGAAATCATAGATGATATGGTTTTTTCAATTTCTTCTGAAATATTTCCTTTTGTTTTTTCTTTCAGCATTTTCATCAAATCAATTGTTTGACTTACATAATCTAAGTTTTTATTTATATTTCCTGTAGGATCTGCAATTTTCCCAAGACCTTGCATAGCAGATGTATGAAACATATAAATAAGTTGCAGTAATAATTGGTCATTTTTTTCCATAATAATTTATTTAAATACTTTTTTTAATAATTCTGTAATTCTAGCTTTCGGATTTTCTCTTATGTTTTTTTCCTCTATTGCAATTAAAATAAATAATCCTTCAATTGTTTTATTAGTAATATAATCCTCCAAATCAGGATTTATTTTTTTTGTAAGAGGTATTGAGTTGTATTTTTTAATTAATTTATTCCACTGTTTTGCAATCTGAACTTCTTTCATTGAGAGAATAACAATAGGTTTAAACTCAGAATATAAAAATTTGTAAGTATGATTTTGCAAATAAATTGTTGCAGCATTGTCTTCTCCATTCAGAATTGACAGAGCGTCTTTTATACTCATTTGTTTTATAGCGTCCATCAAAATTAGAAGTGCTTTTTCAGACGCTAATTCAGCTGCAGAATTAATGCTTTTCTCAAATGATTCTACTTTACCTTTAAATCCAATTTTTATTAAAGCTGTTTTCATTTTTTTAGCTTCTTCCGGAAAAGGAATTCTAATAAGATAATTATTATTAAATCCTCCTTTAGCAGATGCAGAATTTACTGAATATTCACTTCCTTTAATTAATGCTTCTATTAGCCCATCTGATATTTCCTCAGAGGATAATGGATTTTCAGTATTAATTAGTTTAAAGGCTTTTTCAGATGCTTTTTTTAATAAATCAATTTGTGCATTCGAAAAAAATGAGAATCCTAAAAATACAAATAATATGTAGTGTTTTTTCATCATAAAAATATTAGCTAAAATAATAAATTCCTATTAGTTTCATTGATATAACTGCAAAAGTGAGAATTTAGTTTATTTTTGTAAAAAAAAGTTATGATAATAATAGCTGATAGCGGTTCTACAAAATGTAGTTGGGCTCTTTGTAATTCAGAAGGAAACATTGTTTCAATACACAAAACTGCAGGATTCAATCCAAAGTTCAATACTTTTGAAAGTATGATAAAAGAAATGACAGAAAGTACTTTATCTGAGATAAAAGGAAGTGTGACGGAAGTTTATTTTTATGGTGCTGGATGTTCTGATGAAAGTAGAAATATTATTATTAAAGAACCTCTGCAGTCGTTCTTCTCAAATGCAGAAATAACAATAAGGCACGATTTGGAAGCCGCTCTCAAGGCTACTTATAGAGAAACTCCAATCATTTCATGTATTTTAGGGACAGGATCTAACTCTTGTATTTTTGATGGGGACAATATTATTGAAAATGCTCCCTCTTTAGGATA
>Ga0105349_10001196_pt1 | contig 10861 bp, 7 predicted proteins | sample EN1Hudseemescosm_FD_83661 | JGI IMG/M metagenome (GOLD analysis project Ga0105349, IMG submission 83661) | Methane-oxidizing microbial communities from mesocosms in the Hudson Canyon - EN1B Hudson Canyon | ecosystem: Environmental > Aquatic > Marine > Cold seeps | place: Hudson Canyon...
CACTTGGGCTGCCCAAGTACCCACATAAAACCCATTAGAAGAGTAATCTAGACCAGCAGATGCAGAAGATTTCTCTTGAGCTATACCCCTAAAAATATACTCACTCTCAAAACCAACATTGGTTGAAACATTTGCCTGAACATTTATTGTTAAAAACGATAAAAAAACAGAGGTGAGTAAAGGTGACAGCATTGTCATTTTATTCATGTTTTTCACTATTTATTCTCCCAGATAAGTTTATTTAAATATTTGAGATCCCATGATTCCCAAAAAAATCATTAATTGACCTCACATCTTGAATTCGGTTGAATTTTTTAAAAAAATAGGGAGCACTCAGAGAATTATTCAGCTTCTTGCTGTAAATTCTTCTAATTTTATTTGGAAAAAAGGATTTGTTGATCGTGAGATAAACGGCTCCGTTTCTTCAGCTCTCGCCTACTTGCGTCTCATTCTTTCTAATTCTTGCAGGCACGATACCTTATTAAAACTTCACTGTCAAATTTAGTGAATATTTTTGAAATTATGCTGTCTTTCACAATTCATATAATCTTATAAATAATTGATTAATATAGATTAATTAACGATAACTCAGTTTAAATTATAAAAAACGTGTAAAAAAACAACGCGATGACAACGTCAATAGACAACGTTGACAGTCAACGTTGTCATTTTATCTGTAAATATGGTATAAATAATCAGGATATTTTTGTAGTAAATATAAAAAATAGAGATCCTATAGAAAGTTTTCTATTTACATTGGGAGGAACATAATGAAGAAATACTTATTATCACTTGTCTTATTGCCTTTTACTTTGGTGTTTGCACAACAAGATTCAGAGACAGAATCTGAAGAATATGTCGAAGAAATTACTGTAACTGGGATTAGATCAAGTTTACAAAACGCAATAGACATTAAACGGAGCAATGTTGGTGTCATGGAGGCCATCACTGCTGAAGACTTTGGAAAATTTCCAGATGGTAACCTTGCAGAATCACTCGCCAGAGTCGCTGGAATCGGCATTGATAGAAGCAATGTTGAGGGAGAGCGAGTCGCGGTTAGAGGGTTTGGACCCGAATTTAATCTTGTGACATTGAATGGTCGACAAATGCCAACAGTCCCAGGTCAATGGGGAGGAGGACGTTCATTTAATTTTGGTGATATAGCATCTCCAGGTATTGCTGCTGTTGAGATTTATAAATCAACTAATAATACTTTGCCATCAGGTGGTATTGGGTCAACCATAAATATGGTTACCACAAAACCACTTAGTGTAAATGGCACCAAGCGAGCATTCAGTATTAATTATGTGGCAGACACCACTGCTGAAGATGCGAGTAGCCCAATTGAAACTTCACTCCTCTACGCAACAAACAAAGGTAATTGGGGGTTTTCATTCTCAGGTTCATACCAACAAAGAGAAAACAGAGAAGAGGGTACAAGAGAGTCCAACTGGCTTTCTCATCCGCAAATAATCATTGCAGATGGATATGATAGATTATCGACAGCTACTAATGTAACTAACAACAGTCAAAGAACTGATGGAGTTACTTTTTATCAAGAACCCACTGCCTATCAAATTAAGGATAATGAACGCACGAGAAAAAATGCACAAATGACTCTACAAGCTAGAGTCGATGACAGAATAGTCACGACTTTTGATATAACCTATTCAGGAGTAGATTTTGCATCAACTGGGCAAATGTTTGGTTCTTGGTTAGGTGGATGGGACACACAACAGGCTACAATTAATGAGAATGGAGCCTACACTGATGTTGTTGTTGGTAATAGAGCTTATGACCATCAACTCATTTGGGGCGAAACTGACTCAGACAATCTGTCTGTAGGCTTTAATGTAGAATTTGATGTGAATGATTCATTGGCTTTATCATTTGATTTCCATAATTCATACGCTGAGAAAAGTGGTACTGAATTACCAAATGAGATGGGCTTTACCACTGACATTCAAGGCACTGTGACTCATACAAATGGTGGTGTAAATGGGATCAATACTTTCTCTCATGATACGGTTTTTACTGCTGCTAACTATTTAGCATCTAATTTATACTTTCGGGATGCAGAAAAAGAAAATGAAATTGAGCAGTTTCAAATCTCAGGCAGTTGGACAAACCAAAATGATAGTTCCTTAAAATCTATAGACTTTGGTTTTTCTAGCCTTGATAACGAATACATGGATATCAGAAAAGAAGAAATCATTGGGGCAATCAACCCATCAGCCGCTGATTTTGATGACTCAATCTTCACCAAGAAGTCATTGGCAGGTTTTATGGATGCCTTCAATCCAAATATTGGAACAGATTATTACTTCCAAATTGACAGAGCAGCTGCAGTCACTGCATTTATTGCTAACGCCGGATCATTTAATGCTGGTGGTATAGATACCAATGAAAGAGTTAATGAAGAGCTGGACACTGCCTATCTTCAATTAAATTTTGAAACTGCAATTGGGGATATGCCATTCAATATGATCTTAGGATTGCGTTATGAAGATGCTAAAAATGAATCCATCAGTCTAGAAGCCAAGCCAAGCACAGTTCGTTGGGACATGATCAATGGACTCCAGTACGTCAGTGCTGGGATCGTTGATGCCCCAAGATACGGTGATCATGATATTGTTCTACCGAGTGTCTTAGCTTCGCTCGGCTTAGATGAAAATCAAGTCATCAGATTTTCATATGGAAGATCAATGGCTAGACCAAGCTTACAAGATTTAAGGTCTCAACTGGCTTTCGGTAATACCAATTTTCTACAGGCCACTGCTGTAGGTGGAAACCCGGATCTTAATCCGCTAATTTCTGACAATATTGATTTCAGCTATGAAAACTATTATGCAGAGGGCAGTTACTTTGCTGTGAATATTTTCAGTAAAAAGATTAAAGACTTCATTGGATCAAGAACTTATAGTGGGAATGTAGATGGGCTGACTGATCCTACGCAATCTGCCATCGGTCAAACTGCTATTGCTTGTGTGAATGAGTGGGTTGCAGCTGGTCGTCCTCAAACAGGATTTCCAGGTGATGCAGGAGCCACTGGACATTGTGTCTCTCAACAAGCACTTTGGGCTCAAGGGTGGATGAATGATTTCCATCACATGGGCTGGGTAGCAGTTGCAATGTCAAGAGGAGTTGATATATCTAACGGATTCCCATGGGCAGGCTGTGGAGATTATGATGGTTGGTGGAGGTGCGATCCTGGTTATATAGATGGACAGGCAAGTGACCCTTTAGCAAACTTCCAAATCACTCAACCCTACAACAGAGAAACCGGAAAGGTAAAAGGGTATGAGGTTGCTCTCCAACATTTCTTTGAGGGAACGCCATACGGTATGACATTCAATGCGACTTTTATTTCAGGAGGTGATGTTGAGGTTGACCGGGATGCAATTGGTGAACAATTTATCTTACCGGGTTTAGGTGATTCAGCTAATCTGTCATTCTTTTATGAGGACGATGTACACACAGCAAGGATTGCTCTTAACCAAAGAGGAGAGACTATTGCAGGATTTGGTAATTATCAACAGCCACTATATGTTGAAAAAAGAAATCAAGTTGATTTCTCATACCAGTATCGCAGGAATGAAAAAATGACCTTCTTTTTTGATGCTATGAACATCACGGATGAGTCCACCAGGTTATATGCAAGACATAATGAAATGCTGTTTTTATCTCAAGATCATGGGCCAGTCTACAAATTTGGCTTTAGGACTAATTTTTAGTTAAAACCTCCTATACCAAAAGAGATCTCTGACCTCTTTTGGTATAGGTATTAATATAAACAGATGAAACTCAAATTAAGAATAATCTTGTCTTCACTCATACTGCTTGCCTTAACTGGAATTCCTAATAGTCTAGCTGATGAAACAGAATATCGAATTAATACTATTCTTCATCAAATGAACTTAGAAGAGAAGGTAGCTCAACTCTTTATGGTAGAGATCGGTTCTATTGCACCAAAAGATCTTGAGAAATATAAAATTGGAGCAATATTGAATGGAGGTGGAAGTTTCCCTTATAAGAAAAAGGATCATACTCCAGATGATTGGGTTAATTTAGCTGAAGAATACTTTCAAGCATCTATTACTCGAAACGATGATGGACCTAAGATACCAGTTTTATGGGGAACGGACGCTGTGCATGGGCATAATAACTTGAAGGGTGCCACTTTATTTCCACACAATATAGGACTTGGTGCAACAAGAAATGCTGAGCTTCTCAAAACGATTGGTGAAATTACAGCAATTCAAGTTCTATTAACAGGTTTAGATCTTACCTTTGCCCCAGCACTTTCTGTGCCAAGGGACGATAGATGGGGGAGAACCTATGAAGGTTTTTCAGAACATCCAAGTTTAGTTTCTGAACTTGGGTCCTCAGTAATCAATGGTTTACAAGGCTATGATGAATCTTACTTTAATAGCCAGCATATACTCGCTACAGCTAAACATTTCATCGGTGATGGGGGTACATTGAGAGGAGTAGATAAAGGTAATACAGTCCTTGACGAGGATGAATTATTGGGCATTCATGGCGAAGCTTACAAGAATGCCATCAAAAATGGTATCCAAGTCATTATGGCCTCTTTCAGTTCATGGAATGGTATTAAAATGCATGGACATAAATATCTTCTGACAGACGTTCTAAAGAATGAATTAGGCTTTGATGGTTTTATTGTTGGTGATTATAACGGGCACATGGAAGTTAGTGGATGTTCTGTCATAAGTTGTCCTGATGCTATTAATGCTGGTGTGGATATGTTTATGGTCACAGACGGTTGGAAAGAGCTGTTAAACAATACTATTGAACAAGTCAAATCTAACAAGATCTCAACTGCGAGAATCAATGATGCAGTAAGAAGAATTCTAAGAGTAAAGCTTAGGTCAGGTTTACTAGATAGCAAAAATCCAGTGGCAAGACAATATGCCTCAATGGAGAATCTTTTGGGTTCAAAGAAACATCGTAATATCGCCAGACAAGCTGTCAGAGAATCTCTGGTTCTATTAAAAAATAATAATAAAACCTTACCTATTGATGCGTCAAAGAAAATACTAATATTGGGTGAACCTGCAGAAAACATAAAATACACGACTGGTGGTTGGTCCATGTCTTGGCAGGGGAGTGAAAATAATAATAATGATTTTCCAGGAGCAAAGTCAATACTAGATGGATTAAAGTCTATAACCAGCATTGCAGGAGGTGAGATTGAGTACAGTACAGATGGGGAATTTTCTATTAACCCTGATGTTGCCATCATTGTTGTTTCTGAAGAGCCCTATGCAGAGTATCAGGGCACTCTTCAATCACTGAAGTTTAATTCAAAATCTAAGCACCTTGAATGGGCAAAAACCCTCCAAGAAAAAAATATCTCAACAGTCACGATATTCTTGTCTGGAAGACCTATGTGGATGAATAGAGAAATTAATCTCAGTGATGCATTTGTTGCTGCTTGGCTTCCAGGTACAGAGGCAGATGGTATTGCAGAAGTTATCTTTCAAGAAAAACCTGATTATGATTTTAAAGGCAAATTATCATTCTCATGGCCTAAAGATCCTAATCAGGTAAGTTTAAACTTTGGTGATAAAAATTATGAACCTCTCTTTCCTTATGGATATGGGCTGAATTATCAGAGCAATGAATACATTGGTCCATTAGAAGAAAACTATTTGATATCAAGTGAAACAGATTTTGGATCACCAATATTGCAAGGATGGCCAAGAGATCCATTCAAGGTGACATTTGGCAGTAACTCTGAAAGCGTTGAGGTGAATGAAAAGTATAAAAAATTGTCTGATGAATCGGTTACTGTCCAAGTGATCGATCGATTGGTGCAAGAAGATGCATATAGAGTCAAATTTAAAGGTTCAAATAAGGTTTTTTGGAAATTATCTAGTAAAGAAAAATTAAATTGGAAGAATGAAGCAGAAGAGGCTGGTGTCTTATCGCTTGATATAAAAATTAATCAGCGTGATTCAAATGAAGCTCTTGATTTAGTTTCTAGATGTGGAGAGGGTTGTGGCTCTAAAATTAAAATTGGTAATGAACTAATCATTGGTCAATGGGTCAAGATAGGGATTGATTTAAATTGCATGAAGCAAAATGGACTCAATCTTGAGAAAATCTATGATCCTTTAATAATTGAATCCGCAGGCAATTGGGACTTTGAGATTGGAGAGATAAGTCTTCTTGGGGGAACTGGCGGTACAGTAATGTTGGCCTGTTCTGTTAATTAAGCAATTTTGGTGAGAATATGAAATTTACTACTTTAGATATAACAATAGTAATCGTTTACTGTATCGGGATCATATCAATTGCTACATGGGTCTCAAGAGAAAAAAAAGGACATAAGAAAACTACTGAAGATTACTTTTTAGCTAGTCGGTCACTTTCGTGGTGGGCAATAGGTGCCTCCTTAATTGCTGCTAATATCTCTGCTGAACAAATTATAGCCATGTCAGCAGACGGTTATGTTATTGGTCTTGCGATAGCAACCTATGAGTGGACTGCTGCAATAGCTTTAATCATTATGGCTAAATATTTCTTACCTATCTTTTTAAGAGAAAAGATCTACACCATGCCTCAATTTCTTGAAAAACGTTTTGATTCTAGAGTAAAAGTTGTTTTAGCACTCTTCTGGTTATCTGTGTATGTTTTTGTTAATTTGACTTCAATTTTATATCTTGGGGCAACAGCACTAAATGCCTTAGCTGAAATTGATATGTTTTATGGCATGATATTTTTAGCATCCTTATCAATCGCTTATTCACTTTATGGAGGTCTAAAAGCAGTTGCATTGACTGATATTATTCAAGTGGTTCTCCTTGTTTTTGGAGGTTTGGCAGTGAGTTACATTGCTTTGAATGAAATCTCTGGTGGCAATGGTTTCATTAATGGGTTTGTTATTCTTTGGGACAGTATTCCTGAAAAGTTTGACATGATATTTGAAGTTGGACATCCGTTTTATGACAAATTACCAGGATTATCAGTCTTGATAGGTGGATTATGGATCGCACATTTTGGTTACTGGGGTTTTAACCAGTACATTACACAAAGAGCATTTGCAGCTAAAAGCCTAGATGAGGCTCAAAAAGGGATTATCTTTGCTGCATTTCTGAAATTGCTTATGCCTGCTGTTGTGGTCTTACCAGGCCTTGCTGCAGTTCTATTACGACCAGATATTGAAAACTCAGCATCAGTATATCCAGCGATGATGGAATTACTTCCGGCCGGACTCTTTGGGTTGACAGTTGCAGCTTTGATAGCTGCTATTGTTTCTTCTCTAAGCTCGATGATCAATAGTATAAGCACTATCTTCACAATGGATATTTATAGGAGTTTGAGACCTGAAATAGATCATAATGACCATTCATTGGTCAATGTTGGTAGATTAACCAGTCTCTCGGCATTAATTTTAGCTGTAATGGTATCAAGACCCCTCCTAGAGAGTTTTGACTCAGCTTTCCAATTTATTCAAGAATTTACCTTGTTCTTCACCCCAGGTATTGTTGTGATATTTTTATTGGCTTTATTTTCCAAAAAGGCCACAACACAGTCGGTTTTAGTTGCCGCTTTGATGTCTTTAGCACTCTCGCTATTTATTTGGTATTTCTTTCCCTCAGTACCATTTATAGATCGTGCTGGTATTGTCTTTATTTGCTCTGGTGTAGCCGCTTACGTTATCGCTTATCTTCAAGGATTTAAAGACAATGAAAAAGCGACTAATTTAAATGAAGTATCTTTTAAGACATCACCGTTTTTTAATATCGCTTCAGTTTTAGTCATTATGATTTTAGGAGTATTCTATGCAACCTGGTGGTAAACATGTTTTAGTCATAGATTTAGGTGGCACTAATCTTCGCGCAGCTTATGCTTCATTGGATGACAATAATGAGATCTTCAATATTGAAAAGATACAGCTTGGTCATTTGGTAGAGTTTTTTCAAATTCTTGGCAAACTGATTGATGGAGCTAGTAGTGAGCTCGAAAGCGTTATTATTTCTGTCGCAGGCCCTAAAAATGGTGACACTATAACCATGACTAATAGAAATTGGAAGATCTCTGCAGAAGAGATTAAGAAAAAGTTTGGACTCAATTCTTGTCATTTATTGAATGATTGGGAAGCCATAGCCTATTCACTTTCAAGCCTTAAAGAAGAAGATATAAAGGTTCTTAAAAATGGATCTTTTGTAGGACTTACTGATACTCCAAAATTTGTGATTGGTCCTGGCACTGGTTTAGGTGCAGCTTTATATTCAAGAATTAATAATGTTGAATATGTTAATCCAACGGAATTAGGTAATACCCAAACTGCTGTCAAATACTATCTTGATATTTTTGGTGTGAAAGCTACAGAAAAATTTACAATTTTAGAAGATGTTTTATCAGGTTCAGGCATAAGACGAATTTCTCAGGAATTGATTGGTGAAGACTTATCTGGAGAAGAAATTCTGCTACGAGCTGCATCTAAAGACAAACAATGCATCGATCTTATTCAGAAGTATATTAAGTGTTTTGCTGTTCTTTCATCAGAAGCAGCTCTTTCATATAATTGTAATGGTGGTGTTTTTTTGGCTGGATCCTTTATGAGGGGACTGGAGGAATATTTTGATCAAGATTTATTTACTAATGATTTCATTGGTACCAGAAAGCAAATTCATCAGGATTTCTTAAGCAACATCCCCATATTTCTTGTTAAAAGAGAATTTACACCACTTTATGGAAATTTAAACTACTATAAATCGAAGAAAAGAGAGATTGACTAGAATTTAGTTGCTTATAACTAAACACAAAATGAGTATAACTAGAAATTTGTAAAAGCTTTGATGAATCTGCTAGGCTTTTTCTATGAAAAAACTCATCGTGATTATTGGACTGTTAATATCTTCTTGTGCAGAAATGGAAACCGCCAACACTGGCTTGACCCAGAAACAAACACAATCGGTCTCGTTCTGTAATGACTACACTCTTCATGAATCTGGGCTACTTGTAGCTTCTTGTCCAAGTTTGGGAACAAAAAACAGACTAGAAAAACAGAAAGAGATACGATTGCCAGGGTACTGTATGACCTTTGTAGTTGACGAAACACTTGTTCTTTCAGATAGCCAATTTAAATCTGCTGAATACAAAGAATGCAGAACAATAGTATTAGAAAAGCTAGGAGATGGAACCGAAGAATGAGAAGACTCATCCTCATATCAGCACTATTGTTCAGTTTTAATAGTTGGGCAGATGGAATTACTAAAACTTTTTATGATGGTGTAGTTGGACCTCTGAGTATTACCAAGGATGGTGTAGCAACATTACCAGTTCCATTAGAAAACAGAGAAATGTCATTACGGATTATTTACCCAGATCAGGGTGGACCATACCCTATTATTGTCTTTTCGCATGGGACATTTTCTTCAAGTGAAAAATACAATTTGGTTGTCGAATTTTGGGCTGAACGCGGTTATGTAGTGATTCTACCCAATCATCTCGATGCCAACTACGGTATTGTTCCGAGAAAGACTGAAGACATGATTCGTATCATTGATACTCGAATCTCTGATATGTCGTTTATCCTTGATAACTTAGACGTTATCGAGCAGCAGAATCCAAGTTTAGAGGGTAAGTTAAATCAAGATATGATCATTGCAGCTGGCCATTCCATCGGCACCCAAGTGGTGCTGGTTAATACTGGGCAGAGAGTTCGAAACCCAACAAATAATTACGTCACCGAAAGCAGTGAAGATCGTTTCATGGCTGCAGTGATGTTAAGTGATCCAGGCAAAATGGCTATGATGCCTGATAATGCTTGGAAGGGTGCCACGGCTCCAACTTTTCTATCAACAGGTCCAGAGGATTACGGTTTAATGGGTGATGGTCGACGAGTAGCTGAATATCAGAACGAGATTCTAACACTTCCTAAAAAGTTGACAGAAGATAAATATCTATTATTGATTGAAGACGGTGATCACTATTTTGGCGGCCTGATCCATCGTGAGGTAGATAAGCTTCCAGATTATGATGGGCTAGCAATCTTTAATGCTGCATCTCTAGCTTTCATGGACGCATACACTCGTGACGCTAAATCTGCTTGGGCATTTCTTAAACCAAGCGTTCTCAGTTCAGCAACCGATGGTCGGTTCTTGCTAACAGTTGAATAATACAAAAGATTTGATACATGATACTTAAACAGATAAAAACACTTTATCTTTTTCTAATCTGGGTTTTTGGATTTTTTGTTTTGCTTTCTTTTGACTTGTTTATGGAAGGATTTGTATTTGAATGGTTAGACTGGAATGGAACCACAAAAAATGATTGGTTTTTTGCTTTATGGTGGGGGTTAGTAGTAGTGTGGTTTATCTATGGAATAGTTAGTCTATATGAAAAGCTAAAACCCAGTAAAAAATCTTAGGGAAAAAATATTATCAATTTAATAACTATATATTAATTAATATAGTAATATAAAACTATATAAGTAATAATAAAGTTAATGGAAGAAAAAATAACAATAACTAAAAGCGACATTCAGAAGGACAAAATAGGCCATTCTAAATGGCTTAAACATAAAGAATCCAGGTTTAATTCACTCTTTCCTAAGAGGCTTGAAAAAGTTTATTCAACCATTAGATCTCTTTCTAAATTGTCTAATAGAAACAACTATTATTATGAAAAAAGCAATATTTTTACGGCTTTATCATCAATAGTTTTTGAGTTGAGAGAACTAGCCGCATCTTATGGTTTAGAGTCATCAGATATAAAGATTGATATCTATTCTTTATCAGGCCAACAAAAAAATCTTAAGCTAAAAACAAACGATATAAAAAATAATGACGCAAAAGATTTTGCCTCTGAATTATTGGAATTAATA
>Ga0105349_10001199_pt1 | contig 10842 bp, 10 predicted proteins | sample EN1Hudseemescosm_FD_83661 | JGI IMG/M metagenome (GOLD analysis project Ga0105349, IMG submission 83661) | Methane-oxidizing microbial communities from mesocosms in the Hudson Canyon - EN1B Hudson Canyon | ecosystem: Environmental > Aquatic > Marine > Cold seeps | place: Hudson Canyon...
ATCAGGTTTAAGCTCATTAACAACCTGATAGATTTTTCCATTAAACTCATGCAATGGTTCATTGCCAATCATTGTCGCGGGGATCTCCAGAAATTCTGAGCCAGTCACACCCATAATTTCAAAAGCATTTTTTGCCTCTAACACTGTCGTTTCATAAGCTTCACGTTTGTAAAGAGGAGGCAAATGACCTGATACTATTAACACATGAACCTCACTACCCTGAGCTGCCATCTTAGCAATCGTACCGCCAACACCCAGGCATTCGTCATCCGGGTGAGGTGCTACAACTAATACTGTTTTTTTTGACATTGGTTACTCCACAATTAAAGGAACAGGCATGGGTATAATAAATTTTCCGCCATCTTCTTGATATTTTTTGTGCATATTCATGATGGGCTCTGAAAAGTTCCACGCCAAAATTAAAACATAATCTGGACGTTTATCGTATAGTGCCTCTGCAGAATAAATAGGAATATGAGAAACAGGTGTAAACAAGCCTTGTTTTAACGGATTATCATCAACAACAAAATCAAGTATATCTGCACCCAAATAAAAATGTGTCATTAACGTTGTTGCCTTTGTTGGAGCACCAAATCCTGCAATCGTTTTACCCTCACTTTTCAACAAATGAACAAGTGTTTGCAATTGATCCCTTACATTGCAGATTTTTTCATCAAAAGCTCTAAAAGTGTCTGCTTTATCCAGCCCGATGTCTTGCTCGAGCTTAATCAACTCATCAACAGAACTATCACGCTTGAATTTGCCACCACGTTTTTGAGCCATCACCCTTATAGAACCTCCTTGAGGACTCACCCGCTGCACACTAATTACTTCCATATCCACTCGTGCAAACAATTCCTTAAACGGACCCACAGTATGAAAATCAAGGTGCTCATGATAAATTGTATCGAACCAGGTATTGGTATAGACATCAACCAAATACCCAATTTCTAATACAAATACACCATCATCATCCAGCCAATGCTCCACACCTTGAACAACATCAAATAAATCATCAATATGTGCACATGCATTATGAGAGGTCGCAAACCTAACAGAGCCAAATTTTTCCCGCAGATCTTTGGCTAATTCATAACTAAAAAAATCTCCTACAGTTTCTATCCCAGCTACTGTGGCTTTACTTGCAATTTCCTTTGCTGGATCAACTCCAACCACTTTTAAACCTTGATCTTTAAAGAAACTTAGACAAGTCACATCATTTGAACCAATATCAACTACCAAATCATTCGACTTTAATTTGAAGCGTTCAATCATATCTAATGCATAAGTCTTCAGGTGATTGACAAATTGAGTTGATGTAGCAGATACATAGGTGTAATTTTTTTGATAGAGAATTTTAGGATTAACTACATGACCTAACTGTACGTGATGACAATCTTCACAAAAATATAAATCTAGAGGATAAACAGGTTCATATCTTCCCAGCTCTGCTTTAGTCAAAAAATCATTGCCTGGTGGGGTGGGTGTTAGACTTACTGTTTTAGTCAACAGCTTACTATCACACATACGACATGTGTCACGGAAGTAATGGCTGGATTCACTCATTCAAATATACCATCCGGGTCGACAAGAATAACTCGTCTTACATCTTCTTCATAGGCTTCTTGATTTCGAGGATTACGACTGATAGCTAATAAATCACAGTCCTCCAAAAACACTGTTGCATGATCTTCCATAGGCGGAGTAAAGACCATCTCACCAGTCTTTACTCTTATACATTTCAATTCTTCATCACTATTTGTTGGTCGATAATAATAGTCAAAAGAGCCAGATAATACATACATATAGTGCCAGTCTGTCAAGTGATAATGATTAGATCTAACCGAACCTTTCCTTGATGAAATTAGCGACAAATTCTTCATTGGAAAGTTAACTAGAGACTGAATAGAACCTCGCTCATCTTCATGTGCAGGATCTAATTCAATCAAGCCTTCTTTTGGCCACATTGTTGGATCATCAAGCTTAACATTCTTCCAATTTTACATTTTCTACTCCATAAAATTAATAATTCACAATATCATTCATTAGTTTTGCCCTTTGCAAAATATTCTTTCTCTCTGCAATAGTCTTTTCTTCGTTATTCATCATCTCAACAAATTTATGGAACATCTCCATAAATTGCTCGGTTTGTTTTCCGTATTCCAAGCGCTCATTACCATTCAAATCACGTATTTTATACCAAGGTTGATATCCTTTCGGCTTAGAGAATATTTTATCAGTAAAAAAAGAACTGTCCACGCCCCATAAGTCAATCTCATTTCTGTAGGAAACTCCCACACCCCATTCAAGATATGCTGTTGTTCCTTGCGAGAATCGTAACAACGCCCTACCCTCATTATCAACCTGTAGGCCTTCTTTCATTAATATCTCAGAAAAGAGTATTTCAACCTGCTGACTAGGGAACAACGAAAGCAACGCAGAAACAGTATAAGTTCCCACATCCCATAATGCACCACCACATAACTCAGGATTATTACGAAATCCTGGCTTCTCTAAAGTAGGAATACCAAATCGACAGATAATAGAATGAATCTGTTTGCTGCTATCTATAAATTTTTTTACCCTCTGAAACTGAGGGTGGTAAAGATGCATAAATGATTCAGTTAAAACTTTACCACTCTCTTCTGCAAGTGAAGTCAGTATTTGAGTGTCGGCATAACTACATGTAAGTGGTTTTTCACACCAAACATGTTTTCCAGCTTCGATTGCTTGTTTAGCTAAAGAAAAGTGAGTGCCGATTGGTGTTGCAATGTAAACAACATCAAGCTCAGAACAGTTAAACATTTCTTTTGGGCTATTCCAACCATGACAACCCCACTGCTCTGCCATTTCTACAACTGTATCACTATTACGCGAGCAAACTCCTAACAACTTAACTCCATCCATCTTGGTTAATATCGGCAATATACGATTTTTCCCATGGTTACCCAAACCCCAAACTGAAACCGTTATAACACCCATACTATTTTTCATCTAGATTTAAGAATTAATCCCAACCAAACAAGACATTTGTTTTTTAATTACATAATCATCATAACTAGACAATATTTTCAATGTTTTTCTCTTTAGTTTGCTAGTACGGTCTGAGTCAAGATTAGCGACACTATCTCTCCATAGAAGGGTAGACCAATAATAAGTCGAAAACTCATTAACACTAGGAAAACTCATAACACTATCAATCAACTCAAGTTTAGTATTATCTTTCCCAAATGTTTTTTCAAATAATGGAAAAAATTCAGACTCTATTCTTTCCGTTCTGAGCTTATGTTCAATATTAGGCAAAACACCTGTTACTTTAAAATTTAAATCATCTAAATCAGTTGCATTATTAGATGCAGGTCCTATTACTACTAACTGTCCACTTGATGATAAAGTATCTTTCAACTTATTAATGAGCGCCCCTGAGTCGGATGTGTAATACAATGAATATATTGAAAATATCCAGTCAAAAGATTTGTTGATATTGTTAATCGAATCATAATCACCAACATTGAAATAAACATTACTATAGAGTTCACCATATTTAGATTTTGCTTCATTTATTAATTCTTCGTTTTTATCAACACCTTGCACAACTCCGCTTTCTTTAATTTTGTTCAAAAACATTCCAATATAGTTGCCATTACCACACCCCACATCAAATATACTGTCCCCCTGTTTAATATCAAATCTAGAGTCAATCCATTGATGCAGGTCAAAATTACTGAATTTTGCATGCGCTGTAATTCTATTGTTTAGTGATGTATGCGGTTCGTGATACGCAAGTTTATTCATTTAACTACCTCTACTGTTAATTATAAAAAACATTAAATTAGGGGGCCATCCTAACTAACCCATTACATTACTAACTCATTGATTCAATTGTCTTAATTGGACCTTTGGATTACTGTTGTTAAATCACCCTTCACACGTTTTCAAAAACAAGTGAAAATGCTCTTATGGAATGCCATTAAATTTTCTAATGTGTCGTTTAGCTAGCCGTGGTCTTATTGACATTATCCAAATGAGCAGCAGTACGTACAGTTGATCCTGCTATAAATAGTTCAATCAAACGACTTTTCGTGTGCCAACTTAAACGAGATTTTCTCATCATGATATACCAACATAAATGTTAGTTATCTAGGACAGCCCCTTAAATTAAACAAATAACTTCTGCTGTGTAAAAATGATTAATCTGACGAAAAAAAGGGTCCATACTTAAATGACACAATAAAAGCCGGTACCATTGCAAGAATTGTTGCAATAACAGCCATGTCTGGCTCTAGTACACTCCAAATTAAAAGGGGAGACAACCAGAGTATGTCATAAGCTATAATGCTCAGTGTTACTCTAAGATGATTATTATATATTCTGGCAATATTTTGATATGCATGACTTCGGTGTGGTTTTCTCCAATTTTTTGAAAGAACTAATCTTGCAATTTGTGTAGCAGTTGTATCTGCAATAAAATATGAGAAAATAATCAACCAAGTGTAAATACTAACTTCGTTAAGCATTGTTGTATAAATAATTTGCGCTCCAAAAATATACCCCAAGAACAAACTACCCGCATCCCCCATAAAAATAGAAGCCGGGGACCAATTAAAAAACATAAAAGCGCTAGAACAAGCTAATAATAATACAGATAAAATCAATATCATTGAAGATCCACTAGTTAGCAACATAACAAGCACAATAGAACCAGAAGCAAACATTGCACCTGATACCGCCATTCCGTCAATTCCATCCATAAAATTGTACGCATTTATAACCCAAACCAAAAATAGTAGTGTTATTAGTGCTGCTATTGAAGATGGGATCCAATCAATATTCGCAAGTGGTCCACCCTCAAACCAGAATAACACCCAGAAACTAAGTAAAAACTGACCAATAAGTTTTTGCCTAATCTTTATTTCAAATATATCATCTAAGAGACCAAAAAATACAGCTATAGATCCTCCTACACCAAATACAAAAAATAAATCATTAGATAATTTATTCGACCACCAAAGGAAAATTAAACATGCAATAAAAACTACTGCAAAAACAATACCTCCGCCAGTTGGTGTGGGCGATTCATGTAGTGTTCTATAGTTTGGGTTTGCTAAAATTACATAGTAGACTGCTATTTTTTTATATATAAAGTAAAGCCCAGAACTTAGAAGAAAAGCCACGCACACCAAAATATACTGATTATCTATCATAATTTTATTTAATTATAGGGTCTTACCTAGTTAAGAAATATTTAAGCGCATAAAATCCTGCTTATGACAAGGAAAATAAGTATTACAATCGTTCCCGAATTTCTGAGAGAAAATTTAGAGAGATTATTCGCTATTTTTCTGCTGATCTAACAGCCACACAGATTGCTTATTTTACCAATCTAAACATCAACACCATTAACAAGATTTTACATCTCTTAAGACAAAGAATTTTTGAATTATCACAGCTTCAATCTATCCCATTTTAAGGACAGATTGAAGTCGATGAAAGTAACTTTGGCGCAAGAAGGGTTAAAAAAAACGTGGTCATGAGGCAAGCAGCAAAACCATTGTTTTTGGCTTTTTAAGAGCGGTGACAAGGTTTATAACGAGATCGTCCCAAATTTTAAAGCAGCAACCTTACAAAGCATTATCGAGGGAAAGACGATATTGAGAGTGCAATCCATTCAGATGGCTGGCGAGGATACAGGAGCCGCTTAACTAGGTAAGACCCAAATTCTAAATACTTCCTACAGCCACTGTTAGTATTCATGTTTTTTGATAAATGTTCTGCCATCTTATCCATGATCGACTCTCGTGAATATTGCCGTACAAAATCAATAACAAGCTCAATTAATGCCAAGAATAAATCAAAAAATTGTTTCATGAGTTACTTTAACTAAATAAATCTGCGATTGTTTGGGTGTATTGTTCTAACACAATCGACTCATCGTATTGATCCAACATTTTTTGTCGACCCATTTGACCCATCTTTTGTCGTTCTTTTTCTGTCATTTTGATAATGACTTCCATTTTCTTTGTCAAATCGCCACTATCTCTAACTTTACAATAAAGCCCAGTAACCCCATTATCTACAACTTGCCTGCAACCTGGTACATCAGATACAATAACTGGCAAAGCGGTAGCAGACGCCTCCATGATGCTTCTTGGGCTTCCCTCTCGATACGAGGGCAAAACCACACAGTCCACCCTGTCTAGAAAAGATTTCACATCATCGGTTCGATCAAAAAAGGTAATAGCACCTTGGTTAGAAAGTTTGGAAATTTCATCCTTTAATAGTGCGGTCTTATTTGCAGGGCAACTTTCTCCCAAAACCCAGAATTCAATACCTTTATTTTTAAGGAGTTTTGCAGCTTCTACATACTCATATATACCCTTATCTCTTATAAGTCTAGCAACCATAAGGAACCTAAATGTGTCATGTTGTTTGCCAACAGTTGGGAAAAATTTACTGGAGTCAACACCACTTCCAGGCAGAATTGCACATTTATCACGAGAAACCAAATTTTTATCTAAAAATAAATCGAGATCATCCTTGTTTTGAAAAAAAACCTTGGTTGTACAAGATAAAGAAACTCGATAAAGTATTTTGACGATTTGAGTTAGAAAGTTTTTATTTATAAAAACAGTACCGAGTCCAGACACATTGTTAATGGAGTGGATACCAAGCAATTTGGCAACTAGCGCACTGTATATGTTTGGTTTAATAGTAAAATTCAAAACAACGTCCGGCCTTATTTGTCTATAAAGCCAGAATAGCGAAAAAAGCAGTTTAATGTCTTGTATTGGGTTGACACCAGCTGCGTGTAGTTTGATATCAACAAAGTCAAATTCTTTTTTAATAAAATGACAATAATGGTCATCACTTGGTGCAAGTATAATTACCTTATACCCAATGCTACTTAAATAACGTGCTAAGTTAAGCCTGAAATTGTAGCCCGCCCAAGATGAATTGAGCACAATTGCAACTTTTTTCATACCAGATTCTTTTTCCATACTTCCATACAGTAGAGTGTCCACAACATCTTTGCTCTTTTTTCATCAGAGACATCGATCTTTTTGTCAATTAACTGGTCTAAAAAGCGTTTTTGGAAAAATGTTTTTGAGAAACAATCTCCACTCAAACTATCCAAAACATTGCTCCTTAGATCGTCGTTGACCCATTTTTTTAAAGGCACCTCAAACCCCCTTTTAGGCTGATTGATGAGAGCATTAGGCAAGTATTTTTTTCCCAATTCCCTCAAAATGACCTTTGTGCTAAACCCTTTCACCTTGAATTCATCATTCAGAGTCGGCGCTAACTCAAGCATATACTTGCTCAGAAATGGACTCCTGCCCTCAAGAGAGTGCGCCATTGTTGCAATATCCATTTTTTTTAATAGATCCTCTGGCAAAATGAAATTAAAGTCCATGACAAGTATTTTGGAAAGATCTGAAATGTTCTCACCATTCAAACTCTCAATGAAGCCGTCCATCTGCTCAAATGTATCGTTAGAATCAAATGAGTAAACATCTTCAAAAATATCGTTTGTTGCACTATTATAAAAATCCAGCCCTTTCTTATTAGATAGCTTTAACAATCTATAAATATAGTTAAGGTTAGATTGCTTGTTATTAGATTTTGGCAAAACATTTGCAAATTGGGAGAAATATTTTGCCAGCCCAATCCAATTGTTAGCAATGGGTACGTATCGTCGATAGCCACCGAATAACTCGTCCGCTCCATCACCGTTCAATACGACGGTGACGTGTTTTTTAGCCTCTTGACTTACATAGTAACTAGGCACTGCACTACTGTCCATAAACGGCTCACCATAATTACAAAGTATTGTCTCTATATCGTCCTTAACATTCATTGAAATACGAATTTCTGTGTGATCAGTTTCATACTTTTCAGCTGTCAATTTAGCCAATTTCGACTCATCAAAAGAACCATCAACCTTCACTGTAAAGGTTTTTAATTTATCTACATACTCACTGGCTACAGCTACAATTAACGAGCTATCAATGCCGCCACTTAAGAAAGCGCCAACCTCTAGGTCTGATGACAACAATCGATCCTTAACGCTTTTATGCAAACCCTCATCCACGAGGCGAAGCGCAGATTCAAATTCATTAATTTTGTCCTTTTTATAATAATCCAAAATATCAAAAAAACTGTTTTCCTGAATAATAAAATTATTTATAGTGACTGTGAGAAGACTACCTGGCTGAACTTCATAAACATCTTTAAATGGCGTTTTTTCATGATAAAAGAAACCGTTTCTGATATAAGAATAGATTGCTTTCTCATCGAGAATCAGTTTATCCACGCAGTTCTTAAGTGTCTTTAATTCACTGGCAAATACCATCGAATCTTCCCCCTTATAATAATAAAGAGGCTTCTTCCCCGCCCTGTCTCTGCCTAGTATGAGTGTATTGAATTTTTTATTATATATTGCAAACGCAAACATTCCATCGCACATGGAAAAAGCGGATACGCCATGTTCGATATAGAGTGCCAAGAAAGTTTCTGTATCGGATTGGGTTTGAAACATGTAACTCTTTACTTCACCTCTGAGTTCAAGGTGATTGTATATCTCACCATTAAAGACAATAACCCAATCCCCAATAATCAATGGCTGGGCACCATGATCAACATCTTGAATTGATAATCTCGTATGTACTAAATTGATATTATTGTAACCAAAGGATGTTTGAGCATCTGGGCCACGATGAAATAAAAACTTTTTAGCTTTTTCAATATCACCCAGCGGATAATTAATAAATCCTGCAATTCCACACATTTATGCTTTATAACCAATTACAAACCGATAAGGTATCGTTTCGCTAAATTTAATGCTTGAAAACCCATGACCGACGAACATTCTTCGTATTTGAGCCTTTGAAAAACGCTGCTCAAGCCGAGCACCAAAGAGCAATATACTGATTGCTGTAATCAAACCACATAACGGCATCATTACTTTTGAAGGCAGAGGCGAGACAAACGAACTCATTAAATCCAAGGTCCTCCCTATAACCCTATACCAGAATGGGCGATTGTCAAAAGTGCAATACAAGTACAACAACATGGGCGCTCCTTTTTTAAATTTTAATGATATGCTTCTAATAACTGTGCATATCTCTATTAATTGGCGACTATTTGTGAGTTAATTTTGCCTGCTTATTAATAAACAATCTGTTACTATATTGCCGCGAAACTCTTGTTGAAAATAGGATATATACTAGTATAAAGAAAAAGGGGTCAAGATAACTTTAGAGTCTCACCTCTAAATAATTTAAGTAAAACTTGATATGTATCTTTCCCTCTTTGATTAAACCTAAACTCGCTTTCTTTTAAGTGTAAATTAAATGTACTTTTATCCATGCCTTTAAATTTAACTAACCTTATTTAGACATACCCCCAGGATGATTCTATACCATATATGTAAGAGCTTCCTCTCACCAATTCATTCTTGCCATGGTGTATTCTCGGCGAGCCTACTTGGGTAAAAGTACATCTAACTTTCTACATTTTGCACAACTTCATAATGGTTTGCAAAACTTTGATAATTTAATCTCTCAATCTTTAAACCTCTAAAGAAGCGCACTATTACTGCATTATCCTAACAAAAAATGTCACCGAATCACTAATTAGTCTCAGTATTTATTTGATCGATTACATTTCAGAGTCGTAACATTTTGATATGCAAAACTCGCTAATAGAATTAATCCAAGGCTTGGTAGATGATGCCTTATACTTGTGCCCCAATTAGTCGTCCCCAAAGACCAAATGCTTTCCATTATTAAGAAAGACAGAAAGATAAAGAAGATAAATTTTCGATTCCAAAAGAGTTTACTCGCAACGAATTTGGGTTTTCTCCTTAAAGTACCTAATAAATATTTAAGCGCATTCAAAATTAGCCAAAAACGCAAAACATTTTCTAGTAGAGCAACCACATCGACTAATGATGACATGTGCCAAAGCATCGGCTCAAACAAGTATTGAAACAAAAAGTAAGGCATCAAAAGTATAAAACTGCCTAACCCATTAATTTCTATCTCTGTTCTATAGAGCGCTCTCCCTCCATATGTAATCAGAGTCTCTTGATAGCTTTGAACAACTGTGGCCAATCCAGAATCCATATTGTAAGAAATGCTAGTAAACAATAAAAAACTATAGTACAAGAAGAAAATCATTACAGGAGTAATTAGAAAGACCTTAACAATTGAGGTATCCTTTCCATTTTTTGATCTCAATATAAACAGAGTGCCAATGATCATAAAAACACCGGATGCGAGAAGCGCACCATGAAGTGCACCCATGCAAGCAACGGAACCAAACAAAACAAGCCAATGAATAGCCGGTCTATGATTATAAATTTTTAAGGCGGCATAAATAGCGAGATTGACGAAAAGCAGCTGGAATGGCTCACGTAAGGTAATACTTGTATACATAATTGAAGAAGGTAAAAAAGAATAAATAAACATCACCTTCCATTGGCTCGACATATCAAATGACAAGATCCTCATAATTCGTACGAGAATAAATGCGGACACAAGCCATCCTAAAACAGATAAAGCGCTTCCGAGAAATAGGGAATCTGTTGTAAGAAAATAGAACACACCCAAGATATAAGAATAGATCCAGCCCGTTACAAATCCGTCAAACACTAAATCTTTTGAATGCTCGACTGCCGACATATGAAACCCATGGGCATCTTCTCCAGCACCAAAACTGCCTCCCAAAAAGCCATTAACCAAAGCATTAGAAAGCCGTAAAAAAAAACCAGTCCATATCCATAATGTTAGTAATTTAGTCATACCTTAACCTTAACCTTAACCTTAACCTTAACCTTAA
>Ga0105349_10001201_pt1 | contig 10835 bp, 8 predicted proteins | sample EN1Hudseemescosm_FD_83661 | JGI IMG/M metagenome (GOLD analysis project Ga0105349, IMG submission 83661) | Methane-oxidizing microbial communities from mesocosms in the Hudson Canyon - EN1B Hudson Canyon | ecosystem: Environmental > Aquatic > Marine > Cold seeps | place: Hudson Canyon...
TCTTTTGCCAAATCTTCTCTCCCTTGCTCAGTAAAAATAGAAGCAGACTCTTTCCTTTGTTTCACCAATTTGGCAATTATTTTTTCTGTTACATCATCCGGAACAGAATCCGCTCCATCTTTCGACATTTCGACAATTAAAGCTGCTTTTACTGCCCTTAAAGCTGTCAATTTATCTTTTTCTCTGGCAAGCATTGCTTTTTTTATATCGTCTGTTATTGTGTTTTGTAAACTCATTTTATTTGTATTTTTCGTTATCCAATAATAATTTTTCTAATTGATTTTTTGCATTTTTGTAGTTAGGATTAACCTCTAATGATTTTCGGAAATATCTCTCTGCATTTGTTACATCACCAAAAGATTGATAACACCTCCCCATTGCAAAATAGGATTGCTCGTGTTTAGGATTTACCCTAGTTGCATCTGCAAAATAATTGATTGCAAGTTTATAATCCTTAAGATATTCCATAAAAATAAAACCTAAATTATAGTTTGCCTCTACATAATGCGAATCTTCAATGTCTTTATTAAAAAGTTCGTAGTAAGCATCTAATGCCTTGTTATACATCATATTGTTCTGATAAATCAACCCTATATTGTATTGAGCCATTCTATTTTCAGGATTAATACTCAATGCATTATTATAATATTCTATTGCTGTAGTATCAAAAACAGCTGCATATAAATTTCCTAGTTGTAAATAAGCATCTTCATTATCCGACTTCAAACTAATTGACTTTCTGAAACATTTCTTTGATGTTTCTATTTCATTTATTTCTTTATAGCAAAAACCCAACAAGATAAAAGAATGAAAATTGGAATTATCAATAGAAATAGATTGATGTAAAAGTTGAATTGAATTTCTAATATAACTCGTATCTTCCAATACCCTTCCTTTAAACAATAAAATTTCCCCAGCATTTTTTAAGGACAAAACAGAATCGGAATGGTATTTTACGGCCTCCGAAAAATGAAACAAACTCTTATCTAAAACATTTTCCTTACTTAATCCGTTTTTCGCCATCCTAAAAAATACATCTCCAAGCAAATAATGACTGTGCCCTTTTGTAGGATCTAGATTGATTGATTGTTCTAAATCCTTAACAGCTTCTCTATATCTTTCCTTTTCAATACTAAGTATTGCCCTTTCAACATACAAGGAATCGTTAGTAATGTCCTTTTCTATTAAAGATGAAATTACTGAAATAGGGTCCTCATTTACTTTCTTTTGGGGAGGAATATTCTCATTAAAACACGAAAGAAAGAAAACAGAAATAAGAAAATAAAATATTTTCATTTATTCGGTAGAATCTGCTTCTAGTATTTTTTGTTCTATTTCTAACATTAGCTCCGGATTATCCGTAATCATTTGTTTTACCGCATCCCTTCCTTGCCCTAATTTTGTATCTCCATAGGCAAACCATGAACCACTTTTGGCAACAACATTTGCCTCCACTGCCATATCCAACACCTCTCCAGAACGAGAAATTCCTTGTCCGAACATAATATCGAACTCTACCTTTTTGAATGGAGGAGCAACTTTATTTTTTACAACCTTTACCCTAGTTCTATTTCCAACTATATCATCACCATTTTTTATTGCTCCTATCCTTCTGATATCTAACCTTACAGATGCATAAAACTTAAGTGCGTTTCCACCAGTTGTCGTTTCAGGGTTTCCAAACATAACCCCAATTTTCATACGGAGCTGATTGATAAAAATAAGAGTACAACCTGTTTTATTAATAGTAGCTGTAAGTTTCCTAAGCGCTTGCGACATCAATCTTGCGTGTAATCCCATTTTACTATCTCCCATTTCACCTTCTATTTCCGATTTTGGGGTAAGAGCTGCAACAGAATCAATCACTACCAAATCCACCGCTCCCGAACTGATTAAATGATCTGCAATTTCCAAAGCTTGTTCTCCATTGTCTGGCTGAGAGATTAAAAGATTATCGGTATCAACACCTAAACTTGCTGCATAAGCAGCGTCAAAGGCATGCTCGGCATCAATAAAGGCAGCTATCCCTCCTTGTTTCTGTACTTCCGCAATTGCATGTATAGTTAATGTTGTTTTTCCAGAAGATTCTGGACCATAAATTTCAACAACTCTCCCTCTTGGGTAACCTCCCACACCTAAAATCATATCTAATCCAATCGATCCTGTCGGAATTGCATCAATCTGTTCTACAACTTTATCACCTAACTTCATTACAATTCCTTTTCCGTAGGATTTTTCCAACTTACCTAAAGTAAGTTCCAAGGCCTTTAATTTGGCTGCTTTTTCTTTATCACTCATAATTATATATTTTATACAAAAAAGAGAAAATATCTTTCAATTTTCTAATAAAAGAAGTTCTATTTATTAACAAGAGTTACTTTTTCAGTTTCTCCTTTTTATAATATTTACAAATGGAAGTAATCCCACATTTTTCGCATTCTGCTCTTCTAGCTTTGCACACATACCTTCCATGTAAAATAAGCCAATGATGAGCAATATTTAATTTTTCTGTAGGGAATAATTTCAGTAATTGAAGTTCTGATTGCAAAGGATTTTTCGCATTTGTTGTCAATCCTACTCTGTTTGCTACTCTAAAAACATGAGTATCTACTGGCATTGCAGGAATATCGAAATAAACAGAACCTACAACATTTGCTGTTTTACGGCCAACTCCAGGGAGCTTTTGCAACTCTTCCAAACTTGCCGGAATTTCAGAATTGAAATCTTCAATCAACATTTTTGCCAAACCAGAAAGATGTTTCGCTTTATTTCTGGGATAGCTACAACTCTTTATTAAATCAAAAATAAAATCAACTGAAGCTTCTGACATTACTTCTGGAGTTGGCAAATATTCAAATAGTTTTGGAGTAATTATATTTACTCTTTTATCTGTGCATTGGGCAGAAAGAACAACAGCAACCGTTAGTTCAAAAGCATTTGTATAATTCAATTCTGTTTTTGCCTCTGGTAAATTCTCCGAAAAATAATTAATAAATAAGTTAACTCTTTCTTTTTTATTCATTTTTCAAAAATAGACATAAAAAAAGGCCGGACAATAAATTGACCGGCCAAATTTACAACCAAAACCACTTAGTTATTTACAATTAAAACTTCTCCTAAAGAGTTCGTTTTAATACTTTTCACAGATTTAGAATAATCCAACAAGAATTTTATCGATCTTCCTCTAGGTTTAACCTCTTTTTTCTGTCTGTTATCAGTCCTTATACTGTTGTTTTCTAAAAACTGATTTAATAAATTTGATAGAGTAAACATTTTCTTCATATAATTCTTTTTAATTAATATAAAGTTTTAACGACATCATAAAAAATTTATTGTATAAAGTTTAAATTAATTTGCTTTCAAACTAATATTATTCTCATCCTTAAGTTTTCTGAGATTGATAATTGCATATCTCATCCTTCCTAAGGATGTGTTAATACTTACTCCTGTTGATTCAGCAATTTCCTTAAAACTTAAGTCTTTATAGTACCTCATTACAAGTACTTCTTTTTGTTCTTCCGGAAGATGGTCAATTAATTTTCTCAAATCAGCATGAATTTGATTTTCAATCATTTTTTCCTCTATATTCTGATCTTCATTTCCAATTACATCAAAAATATTGAAATCATCAGTTGGGGCAATTTTTCTCATTTTAGTTTGTCTGCGGAAATGGTCAATCACTAAATTATGAGCAATCCGCATCACCCAAGGAACAAATTTTCCTTCTTCATTGTATTTTCCTTTTTTCAATGAATTAATTACTTTTATAAATGTGTCCTGAAATACATCATGAGCAAGATTATAATTTTTGATTTTCGATAAAATAAAGGCGAAAACTTTGTCTTTATGTCGTTTTAATAAAATTTCAAATGAAGATTCATCTCCATTGATATACGACTTTACTAATAAATGATCTGCGGGGCTTATTGACTGCATTTTACTTGGTTTTAGTTAATAAAAATTTAAAGTAAAAATTCGTCTATATAAGTTAAGTTTTGGTTATTATTTGTTTTAATACGATACAAATTTAGTATAAGTTTCTCAATTATCCAAATCTTAATTCTTAAATTTGCAAAATTAGTAAAAAATGAGATGACCGAAAAAACAAAATGCAATCAGGAAAACATTATAATTAAAGGGGCTAAACTCCATAATTTAAAAAACATCTCATTAAACATCCCAAAAAACAAATTAATCGTTATTTCTGGGGTTTCAGGTTCCGGAAAATCCTCATTAGCATTCGACACTTTATTTGCAGAAGGACAAAGAAGGTACATTGAAAGTTTATCGTCATATGCTCGTCAGTTTTTAGGAAAACTACAAAAACCTGATGTAGATGAAATAATTGGAATTTCTCCAGCAATTGCCATTGAACAAAAAGTAATTTCGAAAAATCCCAGATCAACTGTAGGAACAGTAACCGAAATTTACGACTACTTAAAACTCTTATATGCCCGAATTGGAGTTACATATTCCCCAATTTCAGGAAAACAAGTAAAAAGACACCAAGTTGGGGATGTGGTAAATTTTATTCTGAGAAAAAAAAATGAGGAAGAAGTATTTTTACTTACAGAAATAGAAAAAGACAGAAAATCTAACTTCCTAAATATCCTTTTACAACAAGGATATTCCAGATTACTTGTAAATAATAAAGTAGAAAAAATAAATAATTTAATTGAATCAAAATCCAAGATTTCAAAAAAGACGATTCAACTGATAATTGACAGAATAATAATTGACAATGAAGATGAAGATCTAAAATCAAGAATCACAGATTCGGTACAAACTGCATTTTTTGAAGGGAATGGAGAATGTATCATTCAAATAAAAAATAAGAAAATTTCATTTTCCAATAAATTTGAAATGGATGGTATCACATTTGAAAAAAACTCTATTCACCTGTTTGCATTTAACAATCCCTACGGAGCTTGTTCAAAATGTGAAGGATTCGGAAGTATAATTGGTTTGGACTCTGAAAAAATAATTCAGAACAAAGAATTGTCTGTTTATCAAGGAGTGGTAAGTTGCTGGTCAGGGATAAAATTAAGTAAATGGAAAGATAGATTTATACAAAACTCCTCAGAATATGAATTTCCTATTCACAAATCATATGAAGATTTAAACAAAGATGAAATTGAATTATTATGGAACGGAAAAGGAAAATGTAAGGGAATAAATCAGTTTTTCAGCAAGTTAAATAATGAACGACACAAAATACAAAGCCGGGTAATTTATGCCAGATATACAGGGAAAACCAACTGTAATGAATGTGGAGGATCTCGGTTAAGAAAAGACGCACTTTATGTAAAAATAAATGGTAAAAGTATTCTGGATATAACTTCCATGAGTATTCTGGAAAGTTTTAAATTTTTTAATGAATTAAAACTAACAAAACAGGAAAATGAAATTGGAAAAAGAATTCTGACAGAAATAAAAAACAGATTAGAATACCTGAATAAAGTAGGACTCTCCTACCTCACATTATCCAGAAAATCATCAACACTTTCTGGTGGAGAATCTCAAAGAATAAATCTAGCCACCTCATTAGGAAGTAGTCTGGTAGGATCTATGTATATTCTGGATGAACCATCAATTGGACTTCATTCCAAAGACACGGAAAACCTTATAAAAGTTTTGAAAAATTTAAGGGATATCGGGAACACAGTTATCATTGTTGAACATGATGAAGAAATAATGCAACAAGCCGACCAAATAATTGATTTGGGACCAGAAGCTGGGATTCATGGTGGAGAATTGATATTTCAAGGTAAATTATCTAACATTCATAAAGCAAAAAGAAGTCTGACAACACAATATTTGAGTGGAAAACTTAAAATAGAAATCCCAAAAGAAAGAAGAGAATGGAAACATTTTGTGGAATTAAAAGGGATAAACATTCACAACATAAATAAAATGGATGTAAAAATACCATTAGAATGTTTCACTTTGGTAACAGGAGTTAGCGGTTCTGGAAAAACATCTCTGATAAAAAATGTTTTAAAATCTGCACTTCAACAAGAATTTCAAGGGTATACAAAAGATGAAAAAAAATATAAATCTGTAAATATTAATACATCAACTTATAAAAAGTTAGAGTTTATCGACCAAAATCCTATCGGAAAATCATCTCGATCGAACCCAATAACATATATAAAAGCATATGATGATATCAGAACTCTTTTTTCCAAACAAAAACTTGCCGAAACAAGAAAATACAAAAGTGGATTCTTTTCCTTTAATGTAGATGGAGGAAGGTGCGATAGTTGCAAAGGAGAAGGAGAAACTATTGTAGAAATGCAATTTATGGCAGATGTACATTTACTTTGTGAAGATTGCAAAGGAAAACGATTTAAAGAAGAAATATTAGAAATTGAATTTGCAGGTAAAAACATCTCTAATATTTTGGATTTAACTGTAGAAGAAGCAATCTCCTTTTTTATGGAGAATGAAGAAGAAAAAATCGCAAATAAAATAAAACCTTTACAGAATGTTGGTTTAGGATATATAAAACTTGGTCAATCATCTTCAACTCTTTCTGGAGGAGAAGCACAAAGGACAAAACTCGCTTCCTTTTTAGGAAAGGGACAAAACTCTGATAAAATAATATTTATTTTTGATGAACCAACAACAGGACTTCATTTCCATGACATCAACAAACTTTTAACCTCTTTTGAAGCACTTATTGAAAAGGGACATTCTGTAATTTGTATAGAACATAACTTAGATGTAATAAAATGTGCGGATTGGATTATTGATTTAGGGCCGGAAGGTGGAGATAAAGGAGGGAAAATAATATTTGAAGGAACTCCTGAACAAATGATAAAAAGCAAGAAATCTGTTACTGCAAAATACCTTAAAAATAAATTATAAAAAAACCCATCTTCTCAGATGGGTTTTTATTTATTGTTTATTAAATATTATTCCTTAATTAACTTTTTAGTAATAACTTCATCACCAACAATTGTTTCAACAAAGTAAATTCCATTAGCAAAGTTTGAAATATCAAAAGTAAGGGTATTAGCTCCATTCATTAATCCATAATCTCTTTTTGCAATTAGTTTACCATCAATAGTTGTAATACTTACAGCAACATTTTCTTCAGTTTTCAAATTCATTCTCAAAGTAGCTGCCGAATTTGCAGGGTTTGGATACAAAGTAATTAATTGGTCAGGACCTGCTAATTCGTTAGAAATAGAAGTAGATCCACAAGATATATATCCATTTGCTACAGCAGTGGAAATTGATGTTGATGAAGCATTATTAATTTCGTTTGCAGTATTAATTAACATCCCTACAATATGCATTTGAGTTAAATCCCAAGTTGGGTCTAAGGTAAATGTATAACATTTTGTAAATTGTTCACCAGGAGAGTAGGATGTTAAGTCTAAAGGATCTCCATTAAATGATGGAGAAATAGCTCTTGCAACATGGCGGTAAACCATATCAACATCCAAAACCCAATTCGGTAAATTCATCCAATCTACTCCATTTACATCTATTAATGAAATATTTCCAGCATAAGAATTAGATTGATACCACTGTCCACCAGAACCAGTAACACTGTCCTCAATAAGTACGCAAGCTAGTTTCCAGTTTCCATTTATTGCAGTTGTTACATCAACTGATAAAGAAACCTCTAAAGTTGTTCCAATTTGCTGAGCTCCATTCATAATAATTCCATTTGCAGGAACTACAATATCTTGTAAAAAATATTGTTCAAATTCTGAAGGATCAATAGCAGGAGAAGACATAACTCTGTTAACTACCCCTGAAGGATAACTCCCTCCATGGAATCCAAAAAGACCCGAATTATAATCCGTATTTTCCATAGGGTCTCCATCATGAACAGCAATTCCTTGAAAATAACCAGGATAATCTCTATCCATCTCATTTAGTGCAACAGCACCCCTTGGGCACCATCCACACCAAGTTCCTGTAGCTTCTTCTCCAATTACAAGCTTATTTTCTGCTGGTGTAATAGCAACAACCTGTGTTGTCATCACATCATCAGATGGATTATCATCCTGCAATGCTCCATTTACATTTGAAATAGTAGCAGTACCAATATTTGTTCCAGATATTAAAGTAATAGAATTTAGAAAGTCAACTTGCATAGATGTTAATGATAAAAGCCCAAAACCCGCACCAATATTAGTTAGGTTTTCTGTCATTTGTGTTCCGTTATAATCAAAAGTAACATCACACGAATAAATAGGATCCGTTCCAAAATTTCTTATCTCAACTGAAGGATATCTTGTTTGACCTGTAAGCCCAGAAATAGTAGATATGTTTGAAACCTGTCCATTATTAGTAAATAAAGTTGCTGGGATATAAGAATAGCAAACATCATCTACATAAAATTCATGACTTATATTAGGATAAAGATCTAATGAAGCAATTTGATTAATAGTATTTGCAAATGATCCTTGTGATGCTCCATCAATCAATACTTCCCAATCATTATTAGATAAATCAATTTCAAACTTTATCTCAAACCAAGTATTCATGGGATAAGAAAAAGGAAGACTCATTAATATTCCTCCTGTATTACGCATCTCTATGGTTCCTGGATCAGTTGGATTATTAGGATCTGCTATAAATTCAACCTCTAAAGCCCAAAGTTGTCCTGGAGTATTTTCTGCTTGAAAATTAAAATAAGCTCCACCATTGGAAGATTGAGCAGAACGTATATACATCATCTGTGAAAATGTAAAATCACCAACAATATAAGGAGTAGATAAAGAATTAATGTTAGATGTAGTAATATTTAATGTAGGGTCAAACATGAGCAGCACATCCTCAGGGCCTGCTGCCTGTGATCCAGGAAAATGTAATGAATTACTACCACTAACAGATTGAATAGAACTTATTAATGCATCATCTATAAAAGGAGCTATTGCTCCATTCATTAATTCATCCCATGAATTCCAAGATGGAGAAGTTTCTGCAATAGGATCTCCAACTATTAAAGCATCAAAATTTTCACAAAAACTCACCTGAGAATTTGCAGTTAAAGCTAGTAAACTAGCAAATAATAAAGTGTAAAGTTTTTTCATTGTTGTATTGTTTTTTATTTAGAGTACAATATTACAGAGTTTCAACAAGAATAAGAAATTATTTGTATGTTAAATAATCTTGTAAAATAATTGTAGCACTCACCTCATCAATTAAGGATTTATTTTGTCGTTTTTTTCTTTTAATTCCTGAGTCGATAATAGACTGAAATGCAATTTTGGAAGTAAACCTTTCGTCAATAGTAGTAACTTTAACCTTTGGGAATAAAATTGTTATTTTTTCTACAAAATTTTCTATTTCAACACTACTATCTGTTGCAGTTCCATCTAAGTTTTTCGCCTCTCCAACTACAATCGTATCTATCTCTTCTTTCTGTGTTAAATCTATTAGAAATTTAAAAATCTCTATATTGGGAGTAGCACAAAGTGCAGTAGCTATAATTTGAGTAGAGTCAGAAATTGCAATCCCAACTCTTTTTGTTCCATAATCTATTCCTAATGCTTTTGCCACTAATTTTTTACAATCTGATAGGTTATTCCTTCTGGCATTATTTTTACAGTATAAGTTCCTGCTGACTTTTCAGAAATATCAAATTTAATATTCTCTGAAGATTTCTCCGAATAAATTAACTTACCATTTACATCATAAATTAAAGCAGTATGACTTTTATTATCTGAGAAAGTAATTTCAAAACTTCCCATTGTAGGATTAGGGAATAATTTAATATCTGTAAAGTTATCTTTCAAAGAAACAGTACCTAAATCAATTGGAGGAAAAACAATATAATCAACAAAAGCACAATCTTGACCTTCCGACCAACCACCATCTTTTTCGTATTCCCACTTAAAAGTAGTTTGCCCGGCAGTAACTGGAAAAGTAACCAAACTCCAATCCGAATCTATTCCTGACCACTCATCTAGTTTTTGTCCATTTATTTTAAATTTTAAATAATCATAATCCTCTTCAGATGATAATTTTTTATAGAAAGAAATATGTCCATTTGAAAGAACATTTAATTCTACAGAAAGTTCAGATTCTTGATTATCAGGTAAATTATCAAAAGAACGTGTACAGTTTGATCCTTCATGAGGATTGTTATTTGTTATCGTCCAAGGATATTGCCCTTGAATCCAAGCGTATTGTGTGAAATCTCCTGTTTCATAATCCTCATCTATCACACCAATAGTTTCCGAAAAAGTATTGTTATGAGAATAAACACCATCTGTTAAATCAAAAGGAAATTCTGCTAAAGTACCCATTGGAGTAGTAGCATCAATAGTAATATTAAATACAGTAATTTGTTGCTGAGAGGCATTTAAGTTTGCTACAGAAACACCAAACGGATTATTTACAGTTACATAAGAAGAAAGGCTTCCTAAAACTGCATTTAAATTACTAATATCAGCATGTCCTGAATTTTCAATATCTACAATTAAATCTAAAGTTTCTCCTGCATCTAATTTTCCGTTTCCGTTTCCTAAAGTTGCATCATCAATAGTAAACAATACATCTGTTAACACAGGAGCGTTTATTGTTACCGATAAATTAGAGTTCCAACTATTTCCTTGATTGTCTGTAATTGTTAAATTAAACATTACTAGATGCTGATCCGGAACATAAGCCGCAACTTGGAAAGTAAATGGAGAACTAATGTTTATTGTATTATTTGCATTTACAGTAGCAAGAAAATCCGTACTATCAATTAAAGTTACGTACATATCAGTTGTAGAAATCACAACATTTACATTCTGTGTTGGTTGAGATCCAACATTATTCAATTCTACATCTAATTCTATTAACTCATTATTATCTACTTCTAA
>Ga0105349_10001205_pt1 | contig 10813 bp, 6 predicted proteins | sample EN1Hudseemescosm_FD_83661 | JGI IMG/M metagenome (GOLD analysis project Ga0105349, IMG submission 83661) | Methane-oxidizing microbial communities from mesocosms in the Hudson Canyon - EN1B Hudson Canyon | ecosystem: Environmental > Aquatic > Marine > Cold seeps | place: Hudson Canyon...
ATATCGTAATCCTCTAACTGCCGCATCAAGAAAACGAGCTGTTAATTTTTCTTGTTTAACTCGAGTAAGTTGACTATTTAATGCATAATCTTTTGAGTCTTTAGTCATTGAGTAGTTAAAAACGGTTTTTTGCTCTTCTGCACTTCCATTTTCAAGCCATGCTAAACCAGCATAAGCGCCATCCAATTCAGTTTTACTACATCCTGTAGTAGTAATATTTAAATTATAAATATTAAACGTAGGGTTAATAATGCCTATTGTTCCATCATAATTACAGCCATTAAGTCCATCTTTTAATGAAATTCCTGTGTTAGAAATATTCAATGTTTCAGTATCGTTTGTCCAGCTTCCTAAAACAGTTTCAAATAATAATGCAGACTTTAATTCATAAATTTCTTTATCATAAAAAACTTTAAATGTTCCTTGCTCTGTTCCCTTGATAAAGGTACCACTAAGGTTATTAGTGGCCGTAACTTGAATAAATGTAAAAACAATATCTTCAGAAATTACTGAAGAGCCAGCCGTAGTATTGCTATATTCTTGAGCGATTACTGTAATCGCCCCATTTGCATCTTTAGTTGCAACCCCTGAAATTTTCTGGCCATTTTCACTAATAATTTGTAAGCGCTGATTAGCATCAATAACAATGCTAACACTTTGAGTTCCTCTCGTACTTGAAGAGAGTGTGCCACGCCATATTCCAGATATATCGGCAATATCATTTAAGCTAGCATTTGTAACTCCTGCTTCAAATAAACTGTTATCTAAATGAAATTTGGCATCTTCAGGGTTAACTAGAGTTACTTTTTCTATTTCTAATAACGGAGCAACACTATTTTCAAATAATGTTGTGTCAGAAAAGTTTAGTGTTAAATTTTCTGCCTCATTATGTGCCGTGTCAGTAATCACAATACCATTTGAGCTATCGCCATCTGCATCTAATGATTGTAATAAACGAGATAAATTTAATACCGATGTATTATTGGTATCCGTGGTTTTAAAAATAGTTAAAGGAGTGACAATCCCATTCGCAGGTACACTGGCAGGAAAACTAATATCACCAATTGAATAGGTTACTGTTTCACCCTCAACATAGGAAAACTCACCTGTTGCAGTCGTTACTCCAGATTGAGTTACTGTTTTATAGTGTAAACCTTGTACTGCAGGGGCAGAGAAAGTTCCTGTCTTAACAATAATTTCCGTACCACCAGTTAAATTATTATTAAATAAAGTTTGATTTAAATGCGATTTAGCATCTCCTTCAGTAACAAGTATTTTGTCTTTTGTTACTAATAATGAGCTTATATTCGCTTCAAAATTTTGAGTTGAGAAATCATTAATAATAATATTTGCTGCTGATTCTCGTGTTTGCTCTGTAATAAGAATCCCATTTGAGGGGTCAGAATCTTCATCCAATGTTTGTAATAATCTGGATAAATTTAAAACATTTTCATTATTAATATCTGTCGTACTAAAAACAGTTAAAGGAGTAATAATGTTATTAGCTGGAATACTAGCATTAAATCCAATGCCACCAATAGAAAGGGTTACTTCTTCTTCGCCTTCAGCATAAGAAAATTCACCTTTTGCATTTGTGATACCAGATTGAGTTTTTGTCTTATACTCTAAACCTTGAACTTCCTTATCTATAAAAACGGCTGTTTTTATAACAATATCAGGCTCTGTATTAGTAGTATCAGCAGTAGCCGAGGGATCTACTACTGATTTAGAGGGTGATTTACACCCCGTCAGTCCAACCCCAATAGTGGCGACTAACACCAAACTCGTTATTTTTTTCATTCTAGTATTCCTAAGTAGTAAACTATAAATCTTTTCTAATTGTAACGATTATTTCTATTTATAACAGTTTTTTTCTAGCTTTTGACCTGTGTCTTTCCATACATTAAAACAAACACTAACAGAATTGCAGGTAAGCCAACTAAGGAAGCATAGAAGAAAAATAACTGATAGCCATAGCTGTCAACAATGATGCCTGACATTCCACCGAGTAATTTAGCGGGTAAGGTCATTAAAGAGCTAAATAAGGCGTATTGGGTGGCAGTATAGGCGGTATTAGTTAGGCTTGATAGGTAAGCGATAAAGACTGAGGTGGCAATGCCTCCGCTCAGGTTATCCGCGCTAATGACAATGGCGAGTAATTTTAGGCTGGGTTCAGACACCGCTAGTACTGCAAATAATAGATTGGTGACTGCGACTAAAATTGCCCCGAGTAAGAGTGGGCGCATAATGCCATAACGCACGACTAGAATACCACCCAGTGAGGCACCGAAAATGGTCATAAAAAAACCAAATACTTTGCTGACATCGGCAATATTTTGTTTACTAAAGCCGAGGTCTAAATAAAAGGGGTTTGCCATTACGCCCATGGTAATGTCGCTCATTCGATACAGTGCAATTAAAGCTAAAATCCATAAGCCGCACTTGCCATTGCGCATAAAAAATTCTGCGAAAGGGGCTATCACTGCATCAGAAAACCAGGCACTCATGCGTTGTAATCGGTTGGCTTTATTGTGTATACCGAGTGCTGATTCAATTTTATGTTCTAAATCAAGACTAGGTTGTTGTATGGGGTGTTCTGGTTCTTGTGTGAGTAATGTACTCATGACACCGATAATCATTAATAATGCCATTGCAGAATACGCTGCATTCCAGCCAATAAAGTCAGCTAAATAAAAAGTCCCTGCGCCAGCCACTAATAAGGCCACTCGATAGCCAAAAACATACATGGCTGCCATCGCGGCTTGGTATTCAGGTTCAACTGCTTCAATACGGTACGCATCAATAGCAATATCTTGGGTTGCAGAACAGAAAGCTACCCACACCGCCACGGCGGCAAGCCAAGCAATTTTTTCATTGGGGTCCAGCTCTGCCATCGCCATCAGCCCCGCTGAAATACCGATTTGGGCAAGTAACATCCAGCTACGGCGTTTACCGAGTAATTTGGTTAAGAAAGGTAAAGGTAACCTATCGACTACCGGTGCCCAAATGACTTTTATCGAATAAGTCACACCGACCCAGCTAAAAAAACCAATCACGGATAAGGTAATGCCTTCATCACGTAGCCAAGCCGAGAGGGTGGAAAAGACCAGCAGAAAAGGTAATCCTGCCGAAAAGCCGAAAAAAGCCATGCCGATTACTTTGGGTTTAAAGTAAATTGAAAAGGCTTGTTTCCATGTGTGTTCGGTCATAGTCAGCTCGTAATATAAGTAAGTAGTAAAAATTAATTTAAGCCTTTGGGAGGGTGAACAAAGGAGAGATGTCACGCCGACCTTTAACTGTATTATATTTGATAGGCAGGAGATAAAATCCTTTGCCCATCCTACCTGAAAATTTTAAAATAAAAAAAGGGGATGAAATATTACTATTTCACCCCCCTCTTTATTCACTCATTCTTCAATGAATACAATCAATGAATTTATCCATTAATTAAGTAATGAGCAAAGATACTTGCACCGTAACCTAGGGCAATAACAGGTGCCCATTTCATATGGCTAAAGAAAGTATATTTATGGTTAGATGCTCCCATTAGAGCAACACCAGCCGCAGAACCAACAGATAGCATAGAGCCACCTGTTCCTGCAGTTAATGTGACTAATAACCATTGATATAAGTCCATCTCTAAATCCATGCTAAGTACCGCAAACATGACTGGGATGTTATCTACAATCGCTGAGATAAAGCCGACTAAAATATTCGCAGGTGTTTGACCTAGACCATCGTACATACCTACTGATAATAGCTCTAGGTAACCAATGTAACCCAAACCACCTACCGCAAATACCACACCGAAGAAGAAGAATAAAGTATCCCATTCTGCATCGCGTACCTTATCAAAGATATCAAATGAAGTATGTTTTCCATCGTCCTTGTTTGACTGATATAAAGTTTCTAGTCTAAAACCGTAAACCATTAACACACCAAGACCTAACATCATGCCCATAAAAGGCGGTAAATGTAATACTTGTTTGAAACTAACCGCCGTAGCAATGGTTAAAACAAATAATACACACACCTGAATCGCACCTGGTTTAAGCACCACTGCCGCTTCTGTTGAAGTAGGTGGCTGTTCATTAGGTACTGCCATTGACATAAAGAAAGCAGGAATAACATAGTTTACAACTGAAGGAATAAACAAGTTAAAGAAATCAAAGAATTCTGCATAACCTGCTTGCCATACCATCAGTGTAGTAATATCACCGAAAGGGCTAAAAGCTCCCCCTGCATTCGCAGCAACGACTAAGTTAACAAAACCAACCGCGATAAATTTTTCATTATCTTTACCAACTGCTAAAACCACCGCGCCCACTAATAAAGCAGAGGTTAGGTTATCGGCAATCGCTGATAAGAAAAAGGTAATAATCCCAGTAATCCAGAATAATTGCTTATAACCGAATTGTTTTCTAATCATCCACGAGCGTAAAGCTTCAAATACATTACGTTCTGCCATCGCGTTGATGTAGGTCATCGCAACTAATAAGAACAGCATTAATGCGCCGTATTCTTTGAGATTAAACTCAAACGCTTCATGTAAGTCAGCCGTCGAAACGCCTGCTTCTGCTGCTAATATCGCAGCATGTGCCCAAATAATCGCAGCAGCAATAATCACAGGCTTAGATTTACGCATACCTGTAAATTCTTCTGCCATGACAAAGCCATAAGCGATGATAAAAATCAGAACGGTATAAATACCTCGTTCTGTTCCTGTTAGTCCTAAATTAGCAATGCTTTCACTAGCCATTGCTAATTGCGGCATCGTAAACAATGCTACAAACATTAATAATAAATGCACTAAAATTACCCCCAAACCAATCAAATTATAATTATTTTTTATACTTTTATCCTATTATGAATAAGGTACAAAATTTAACCGATAATGATAGCATTAGTTAATTAGCTTTGTCATTTAATCACTAGCAGTATATGATGAATAATTCCTTTAAAACCGCTAAATAAGCGCACTCTAATGTACCAATATACTGATAAAGATCAAACGCTCATTGATGAGCGCGTCACTCAATTTCGTGACCAGACACAACGTTTCTTAAAGGGTGAAATTGCCGATGATAAATATCGCGCATTACGTCTTATGAACGGAGTGTATGTACAAACGCATTCACCTTTACTGCGTGTAGCAGGCCCTTATGGCTTGTTATCCAGCCAACAAGTGCGCAAACTAGCTTCTATTGCGCGGGATTATGATAAAAACTTTTGTCATTTTACTACGCGACAAAATATTCAATTTAACTGGCCTGCTTTAGAGCGTATTCCTGATATGCTGGAAGAATTGGCAACAGTACAAATGCACGCCATTCAAACCAGTGGAAATTGCCTAAGAAACACCACTTCAGATCAGTTAGCAGGCGTAGCGCAAGATGAATTAGAAGATCCGCGCCCTTACTGTGAAATTATTCGTCAATGGACCATTTTACATCCTGAATTTGCCTATTTACCGCGTAAATTTAAAATTGCGGTTAGTGGCTCAGCACAAGATAGAGCAGCGACACAATTTCATGATATTGGCTTGCATCTCGTTAAGAATGATCAAGGTGAAGTCGGCTTTAAAGTCTTAGTGGGTGGTGGCTTAGGTCGTACGCCGATTATTGGGAAAGTTATTAAACCTTTCTTAGAGAAGAAACATCTACTTTCTTATTTAGAAGCGATTTTACGTGTTTATAATATTTACGGTCGCCGTGATAATAAATACCGCGCACGGATTAAAATCCTTGTACGTGAAGCAGGCTTAAAGGAAGTTTCTAAAAAAGTAGAAGTGGAATGGACCCATATTAAAGACGCACTAGAAGTCAGTGAGCAAACGATAACTGATATGCGTGCGCAATTTCCTGATCCAGCGTATCAATTAGATTTAGCTGAAAATGCAGATTTTACGCAAGCCTTAGCAAATAATACTGCCTTTAATACCTGGGTTAAACATAATACCGAAGCGCATAAAATAGCAGGCTATCGTGCCGTTTATGTTTCCTTAAAAGCGCCGGATAGTCCTCCAGGGGATTGTTCTGATAGCCAGTTAGATGCTTTAGCCGATTTAGCTGATAGTTATAGCTTTGGCATGATACGCGCGACGCATCGTCAAAATTTAGTGTTAGCGGATGTACAAGAAGCGGATTTATTCGCTCTTTGGCAAAAGCTAGATACATTGAAACTGGCAACACCGAATATTAATACCGCAACGGATATTATTTGCTGCCCAGGGATTGATTACTGTGCCTTAGCGAATACTAGCTCGATTGATATTGCTCAAGGGATTAATGATACGCTCGATTCAATGGATTACATCCATGATTTAGGCGATTTAAAAATCAATATTTCAGGCTGTATGAATGGCTGTGCCCATCAAAGTGTGGGGCATATTGGTATTTTAGGCGTGGATAAAAAAGGCGTTGAATGGTATCAAATCACCTTAGGCGGTTCTTCGGAAAATGATGCCAGTATTGGTCGCCGTTTAGGGCCTGCTGTGAGTAAAGCGGATATCGTCCCTGTGGTAAAAATGTTATTAGATATTTATCTTGAGCAACGCATTAATGAAGATGAAAGCTTTTTAGCCACTGTTCGCCGTGTTGGCGTTAAGCCATTTAAGGAGAAAGTTTATGCCGCTAATTAAAAATAAGCAATTAAGCCAAGATAATTGGGCTTATGTGGCCGATGATGCTGTATTGAATGCAGATTATAATATTGTATCGCTCGCTCGCTGGAACCAAGATCGTGAGACTTTATCGAAACAAGAAAATTTAGGACTAAGATTAGAGTCTGATGTCATTATTGAAGAGATTGTTGCTGATTTAAGTCACTTTTCTCTGATTGAATTAGCCATCCCTGTCTTTACTGATGGACGTGCCTTTACTCATGCGCGTTTATTGCGTAGCCGTTATGATTTTAAAGGTGATATTCGTGTCAGCGGTGATTTTATGATTGATCAGATTTTCTATCTTAACCGCGTTGGTGTGAGTAGTTTTGTTCTCAATGAGCAAGATGACCCACAAAAAGCCATTGCAGTGATGGATGATTTTTCAGACTTTTATCAAGCCTCAGTCGCTTAATAAATAGTCACTTAAGATGGGTAGAATGAAATTCCTGTTGCTGAGGGATTTTATGAAGCCCATCATTTCAATACACTACTCATTACCGTACACTTTTTAGTCAGTATAAAAAATGGAAAAATTGCACTCAACCTCCCCATAAATAATTTACAAGGGGGTTTCTTGTTTTTCTATCAAAGGTAACTCAAGCCAAAAACAACTGCCATCTGAATCACTTGTTATACCAATAGCTCCCCCCATTTTTTCAGTCAGTTTTTTGACAATGACTAGACCTATACCAGTCCCTTCAATTCCAGAGGTTTCTGCTGAGAGGCGCTCAAATGGTTGAAAAAGTTTTTTTATTTGTTCTGCTGTCATCCCGTACCCAGTATCTAGGATATTTATTTTTATTTTCTTTGCATTTTCAGTAGGTTGTTCATACATTAAAGTAACAGTGCCTTGTTTTCGATTATATTTAATGGCATTACTCAATAGGTTTAGCATAACTTGTTTCAGACGTTGTCTATCTCCACATATTATAAACTGACTATTTTTCGTTATTTTATCAATGATTTCAATTGATTGTTTATATGCAATAGGCTGTACTAAGGAAATGCTTTCATAAATGATATCGTTGAGTTCGATAGGCTCTTTTAGAAGGTCATATCGCTCAGACTCAATTTTAGATAAATCTAAAACTTCATTAATTAAATCTAATAGATGAGTACCCGCCTTTAGAATTTCATCTACATTTTCATGCTGATCTTCAGAAAGATTGTCAGAATTTAATAATTGTGAAAACCCAAGAATTGCATTCATCGGTGTTCTAAGTTCATGACTCATGCGAGATAAAAATTCGCTTTTTGCTTTATTTTCTTTTTCAGCCGTATTCTTGGAATTAATTAATAAAGTCTCATTCTTTTTTTGAGAAGTGATATCGCTGAAAACCACTACTCTACCAACGAGTTTTCCTTTGTTATTAAGTGGAGTGCTGACAAATTCAACGGGGAAAAAATGACTATCTTTACGCAGAAAAAATTCACTATTACTTTTAACGATACTGTCATTTATTATTCTTTTCTTAATATCTAAGTTTTTTATACGATGGATATTTTCGCCAGAATAAGTATATTTCATTAAAGATTTAATGGGTTGACCAATTAATTCACTTTCTTTGTAACCCAACATATTACAACAAGCTGGATTAGCAAACGTTGTTTTACCAGTCAGGTCCAACCCATAAATTCCCTCACCAGCAGCATGGAGTAGATTTTTATATTTTTCTTCACTATCTTGCAGTTCTTGATTCAGCCGTTGTAATTCAGTGGTCCGGATTAAAACTTGATTATCTAAATTTGCATTTAAGCGCTGTAATTCTTTTTTAGTCCTTTTGTGTATTTCAATTTCAGATTCCAGTTGATTATTTAAAGTTAATAAATGTGAAGGGCTGGGTATTAGAATCGCTTTTGGAATTAATGGCCACAGTAAAAATGCTGTAAGTAATGAAATCCCAGCAGTAAACGCTTTAACTAACCCCGATAGTCCGTAGATGGGCTTCCAAACAGTAATAATTGAAAGGATGTGCGTAGAACCGCAAGCAAGAATAAACAGACTAAATAGAATAAAAACCCACTTATATTCTAATTGTTTTTTTTGATGAACAAAAAAGGCTAAAGCGAGAGGAATAGAAAAGTATGCAATAGCAATAATTGCATCTGAAATAACATGTAGCAAAAGTAAATTCTCTTGCCATAAGTAACACATTCCATGCGGCATATAGGCGCTTGAATCAAAAATATTAACTAGGTTTGACACACTTTTCCTTTCGATAATATATTATATTATCTACATATTACGCCAACCAACAAACAAAATATAGGCGGATAAAAAACTAGCACGCTATTAGGCGGTAAATGAATAAGGTTTGTCTTCCACATTCTGCATTAGCTCTCCTAGATTGGAGCTGCCAAATGGAATAGCTTACTTTGAATCCTATAAGTAACGAGAGCTGTGGGTGATATTTAAATTCTAGTTTCCCTAGGGGAGAGATCTTTGGCGGTGACTAGAAATATTTCCTACCGTGAGCAATTAAACCCCATTATTTTTTCTCATCCTCAAATAAAAATCTTCCATCACGTCAATAAAAGAACCTTGTTTATGCCAAAAGGGTGGATAGTCACCGCCTTTTTTAATCAAAACTGCAGGAATATTAGCCGCTTGAAGCGTCGGTAACTCTTTAGGTAACGGCACTGCCCCTTGCCAAAATTGTTTTACCGACACAGATTCAGGCATCGCTTTAAGCTCAGGGCGAGTATACAAACTTTCCACAGGGGTTAATTCACTTGCCCCCGCCCCTTGAGCATTCGCCAGCACTTTACCTAATGGTGACTTAATTAATTCCTGCTGTAATTTTTCAGGTGCAAGCCCGCGCATTTCAAATAATAACAATGGATTGGTATCTAAAACCGTTGCTAGCCGATAACAAACCCCTGCAATATGTTTGCAGGGCACGGCGTAATCAGGACAATTACATGAAACATTAAAATCCTTATAACTGTTCGGCAATAAATGGGTTTTAAACTCAGTGAAAACGTCTTCTATATTTTCTGGAATTTCATCCACTAACAATTTAGCGATAAAAGAGGCGCGCTCTGTTAAGCGAGCAATCACCTTTTTCCATTGCACCGCCGTAAGGTGCGTCATTTGCACTTCGGTTTTATAAGTGGGTTCGGTATAAACCCCAAAATAAGGATTTTTATTGCCGCGAATTTTTGCTTGCACCACTCCTTTTTTGATTGTCCATTGTTTAACCCGATTATCACTTGCATAAGCACGTCCGCGTTGTAAACGCCCGCTATCGGTAAACTCTTCCAAAGCATTTAACAGGCGTTCGCCCCACCATGTTTTCGTTTTCATACTCATTTTAAACTTCCATCACGCTGTTTTTATTCAGTGCAATCAGCTTTTTAAAGGCTTGATTATCCAGTTTCGTCAACCAGCTTTCATCATTACCAATAATGCTATCTGCCATTTTTTGCTTATCTTCAATCATTTGGTCGATACGTTCTTCAAGCGTGCCCAAGGTGATAAATTTATGCACAAATACATTCTTTTTTTGCCCAATCCGAAACGCACGGTCGGTGGCTTGATTTTCTACCGCAGGGTTCCACCATCGATCAAAATGAAATACATGATTAGCACGCGTTAAGGTAATCCCTACCCCACCCGCTTTTAATGACAGAATAAAAACCGACGGCGGACTGTCTGGGGCTTGAAAATCCGTTATCATTTGCTCGCGTTTTTTACGACTGACACCACCATGTAAATAATGCACTGGATAATGCTTTTCTTTGCTTAAATACTGCATTAGCTTGTCGCCAATTTCAGTAAATTGAGTAAAAATTAACAAACTGTCACCGTCACCTATCGCTTCTGATAGCATCTCTGCTACACGCTCTAATTTGTGGGAACGTTCAACGGTAAAAGGACTTTCATCTTGTAAAAATTGCGCAGGATGATTGCAAATTTGCTTAAGTTTCATCAAAGTCGATAACATTAAGCCCTGACGTTCTATACCTTCACTGTCATCCAATGTTGCTTCAACATCTTTTACCACCGCTTGATATAGCGCGGCCTGTTCTTTGCTCAGATTGCAATATTGTTTATTTTCGATTTTATCCGGTAAATCCTTAATGATATTTTTATCAGTTTTTAAACGTCGTAAAATAAAAGGCTGAATTAACTGCTTTAACACAGCC
>Ga0105349_10001214_pt1 | contig 10785 bp, 12 predicted proteins | sample EN1Hudseemescosm_FD_83661 | JGI IMG/M metagenome (GOLD analysis project Ga0105349, IMG submission 83661) | Methane-oxidizing microbial communities from mesocosms in the Hudson Canyon - EN1B Hudson Canyon | ecosystem: Environmental > Aquatic > Marine > Cold seeps | place: Hudson Canyon...
CTACCGGGATACTAGAAATTACCGGCAAGTCGTACCCAGAAAATACCTTTGAGTTCTATCAACCCCTTATGGACTGGGCTGAAAGTTATTTTGCAACGCCCTCTGAAAAAACTACAACTATTAATATGGAAATTATTTACTTTAATTCCAGTAGTTCCAAATTATTTTTCGATTTTTTTGATATTTTAGATGGTGCTAAAACTCAATGTCCTATTATCATTAACTGGATTTATGATGCAGAAAATGAAAATGCAGAAGAAGCAGGGGAAGATTTTATTGAAGATTTCACAGATTTAAAGATTAATCTTATTGTTAAAGATGACTAGCTCAGAAGAAAAGCTACTAAAAGAAATTGCAACAATGAAGCATGATTTCTCTGAGACGATTAATAGACTAGAAAAAGACTTACGCCGTCAAGAAAAGATCATTCACCGCAGCGATCAGAGACAAAAAAAAGAATACGACGAGCTACAACAAAAATATAAAGAAATTTCTGCTCTGAGCGAAGAAATAGAAGCAACCCAACGTGAAGTGGTATTTACGATGGGCGCTATTGGTGAAAGTCGCTCCAAAGAAACCGGATTTCACGTCAAGCGCGTTGCAGAATATACCTATTTACTAGCAAAGTATTATGGTTTAAGTGAAAAAGAATGCGAGATGCTGAAACAAGCCTCCCCTATGCACGATATAGGGAAAATTGCCATTCCTGATGCCATCCTTAACAAACCGGCGCGATTTAACCCTGAAGAACGCGCAATAATGGATACGCATGCTCAACTTGGCTTTGATATGCTCAAAGTTTCACAGCGCCCCTTATTAAAGATGGCGGCTACTGTTGCCTATGAACATCATGAAAAATATGATGGTACAGGCTATCCACGAGGCCTTAAAGGCGACAACATTCATATCTTTGGACGTATTACCGCTTTAGCCGATGTCTTTGATGCTTTAGGCTCCCCTCGCGTCTATAAACCCGCTTGGAGTGACGATAGAATTTTCGAGCTGCTTCATGAGCAAAGCGGGAAGCAATTTGACCCTAAATTAATCGATCTATTTTTCGAACATTTGGATGAGTTCTTGGAAATACGCACCCAATTATGCGACTCACGCGCATCAAATTCAGAGTAAACTCTTATTATGATCAATGTAAGCGAATTAGAAACAGTCCTAGATAAAGATGGTGTGGTTTTTTTAAGCTATGGGGGATTTTTGACCCAATCCCTGATTGTCGGTATGACTGAAGCCTTAGAAATGGAAAGTGACTCTTCCGGATTAAGTATGTCTGCCTCAGTTAATATTTTAACTATATTTATTGAGCTATCACAAAATATCATGCACTACTCAAAAGCAGCTAAAAAAGATCAGCATGATCCTAAAGGGGTGGTCTTGGTAGGAAAAAATAGTGATGATGCTTATTATGTTTTTAGCCAAAACCTAATAAGACTAGAAGATAAAGAGCCATTGGAAAAAAAACTACAAGAAATTATTAACACCGATAAAGCAGGTATTAAAAAACTGTATAAAGAAGCCCGGCGCTCAGGAAAAAATACCCATGAAAACGGCGGAGGTATTGGCTTTTATGAAGTAGCCAAACGCTGTGAACATATTGAGTTTGAATTTTCTGAAATAGGCGAAGAGTTACTTAGCTTTAAATTTAAAGCGCAACTATAAAAGTCACTACCCTCTCTATTCCAAGCAGTAGACATAGAGAGGGGTACTATATTCTAACGTGTTTGCACACCTGACTCAGTTGCAATTAATACCACATCAGCAGGGCGCAAGCCAAAAATACCCACAGAAACAACACCTGCTAGATTATTGACAGCACGCTCTAACGCCAGCGGTTCCATAATTTCCATATTATGTATATCCAGAATCTCACAGCCATTATCAGTAACGTAATTCTCACGCCAAATAGGTTGCCCACCTAATTTCACCATTTCACGCGCAATATAACTACGCGCCATTGGAATAACTTCGATTGGCAAAGGAAAGCTACCTAAAATATCCACTGTTTTAGATTCATCAACAATACAAACAAACTTCTTACTCGCGCCGGCAATAATTTTCTCGCGCGTTAAAGCACCACCACCGCCTTTAATCAGTTGTTTAAGTGGATTCACTTCATCAGCACCATCCACATACACATCAAGGTTACCTGATTGACTTAATTCAATCACCGGTACACCAATTTTCTTGAGACGTTCAGTGGTGGCAATAGAACTAGAAACTGCACCTTCAATATCTTGTGCTAAATTAAAATCGGCTAGACAATCAATAAAATGATTAACAGTAGACCCTGTGCCTACTCCTAAAACAGCCACATCTTTAATATATTCTAATGCTGCTTCTGCCGCTTGGCGTTTACTTTCATCTTGTGTCATGCTTTTTATCTCCTATCATTCATTATGAAAAAAGGGGAAATGCTTTATTAGCATTCCCCCTTTTTTAAGTGATTTATGCCTTAGCTAATTCTGCACGCATCTCATCAATCACAGCTTTATAATCTGGCTTATTGAAAATTGCAGACCCTGCAACAAACATATCAGCACCTGCTGCTTTAATCTCACGAATGTTATCAACTTTAACACCGCCATCAATTTCTAGACGAATATCATAGCCGCTGTCATCAATTCTTTTTCTTGCTTCACGTAATTTATCTAATGTTGCAGGAATAAAAGATTGACCACCAAAACCAGGGTTCACAGACATTAGTAAGATAATATCCACTTTATCCATTACATAATCAAGATAATGCAGGGGTGTACCAGGGTTAAATACCAGCCCTGATTTACAACCTAAATCACGAATCATTTGTAAGCTTCTATCAATATGCGTCGATGCTTCAGGGTGAAAAGTAATCATACTTGCGCCTGCTTTTGCGAAATCAGGAATAAGACGATCAACAGGTTCTACCATTAAATGTACATCAATTGGAGCAGTGACACCGTGTTTTCTTAGTGCTTCACATACTAGTGGCCCAATAGTTAGGTTCGGTACAAAATGATTATCCATTACATCAAAATGTACAACATCTGCACCTGAAGCAAGTACGTTATCTACTTCTTCACCTAATTTTGCAAAATCAGCAGAAAGAATCGAAGGGGCAATCCAGTTATCAGTCATTGTAGACTCCTTGGTAAATTAAAATTTATAAATAAGGTAAGCGATTTGCATTACCTAAATAACACTCAGCTACTTATCTTGGCTGAGCGCTTGTGCTAATTGCTTGGCTGGCATATAACCTGGGAATATTGTACCTGTTTCAGTAATCATCATCGGTGTACCACGTACACCTAAACTTTCACCTAATGCCATATGTGCATCCACAGGATTTTTACACACTTTTGTTGCTAAACTTCCATTGCCCGACTTAGCTGTGGTTAATGCAGCATTTTTATCATCACTACACCAAACCGAAACCGCTTTATTATAAGCGCCTGAGCCTTTACCTGCTCTCGGGTAGAAAAGGTACTGAATGGTAATACCTTCTGCTAAATATTGTTCAATTTCTGAGTGTAATTTACGACAGTAACCACATTCAATATCGGTAAAAATATGAATCCGATATTTTTCTTGTGCTGCTTTAAAGGTAATAAATTCAGCTTCTGGTACCGCATTAATTAAATTCGCTCTTACTTTTTTTAGCTTTTCTTCTGTAATTTCTTTTTTAGCGACGATATCAAACATCTTACCTTGTATTAGGTAGCGCCCATCAGCGGACACATACAAAATATCTGAACCGACTGATACTTCATACAGTCCTTTAATTTCCGAAGCCTTAACACTCTCAATTTGCATTGAAGGCATCGTTGTCTGTAATTTTTGCTGCAGCGATTCCGCTTCAGTTTGAGCAAACGCCGTAGAAACAAAACCAGCCATGAGCCATGCTGCTGTAAACTTTTTCATCATAAACCCTTTAAAATAATCGTCCAACATCTAAAACCATCGCTAATGCCATCAAAGCCAATAGTGCTGTCATACCTACCTGTTGAAAAGCTATTTGAATATTCTCTGCAACAGGACTGCCTTTTATCGCTTCAATCGCAAACATCAATAAATGCCCACCATCTAAAACAGGAATCGGTAATAAATTTAAAACCCCTAAACTAATACTCACAATGGCTAAAAATTTCAGGAAAGCCACCAAGCCCATTTCAGCCGATTTTCCTGCATACTGCGCAATACTAATCGGACCACTCAGGTTATCCACTGAAGCTTTACCAAAAAACATAGAACCCATCATTTTCAGGGTTGCCGACGAGTAATAAGCCGTTTTCTGAAGTGCTGTAGTAAAAGCCTCAAGTGGTGATAAGCTGTATTCCACCATCAAAGCATTGCGTATCTGCTCTGATACTTGTGCACCGGCGCCAATTTTCCCTACTTCTTGGCCTTTTTCCCCAATGCTTTCAGGAGTCAGATTCAGTGTCAGTTGCTGCGCATCACGCTCGATAATAATAGAAATTTTCTGATTTGCATGGGCTTGTACATATTTCACCCATTCCAGCCAATCAGTCATTTTAATATCATCTGCGCTAAGAATTAAATCTCCCAGCTTTAAGCCTGCTCTGTCCGCAGCCCCTTGTGCGCTTATTTTACCAATCACCACAGGAATTTTCGGCTGCCATGCGCGTAAACCCAGCGCTGGAAATAGCTTTTCAGGGGATTGACTCAGTTCCAAAGGAATCATTAAGCGATGCGTGCGTAACTCACCCTCTTCTGTTGCCACTTGTATATCTAAGCCAGACTCCGCATCAACCGCAGAAGCCATTAGCGTTTCCATGGTATTACGCCAAGTAAGCGTTGGTACATTATTAATGGAACGAATTTCCTCGCCTTCTACAAAACCTGCTTGAAATGCTAAGGTATCAGGTAATACCTTACCCACAATCGGGCGCATACCGGTTTCACCGAGCATAAACACACAGGTATACAGCAATACTGCTAATATCAGGTTAAATAAAGGCCCGGCCGCAACAATCGCTGAACGGGCCCATAAAGGCTTTTGCGTAAAAGCAAAGGGCAAATCTTCTGCACTCACCTCACCTTCGCGCTCATCAATCATTTTCACATACCCGCCTAAAGGGATCAGTGATAAAGCATATTCTGTTGAAGCAGATGATTTTTGATATTTCCAGATAACTTTACCAAAACCAATAGAAAAACGCAGGACTTTGACCCCCGTTTTACGCGCCACCCAAAAGTGGCCAAATTCATGCACTGCAACCAATAAACCAATCGCAACAATAAAATAAAACAGGGTATGCAAAGTATCCATTAAGCAGTAAGCACCTGAATCATAGATTGCGCTTGCTTACGAGCAGCCGTATCAGCAGCTAAAATAGCCGCTAATGACTCTGCAGAGGTCGCGGTAAATTCAGCCATGCTTTTTTCTATCACCACAGGGATATCGGTAAAACGAATTTTTTCATCTAAAAAGGCTTCAACAGCAATTTCATTCGCTGCATTTAACACCGTTGGCATAATACCTCCGGCTTTAATGGCTTCAATCGCTAAACGTAAACAAGGAAAGCGCTCTAAACTCGCTGGCTCAAAATCCATCTGTTTCACAGCAAAAATATCTAAAGGTGCAACCCCTGAATCAAAACGCTCTGGCCAAGCCATCGCGTGGGCAATCGGAATACGCATATCAGGGTTACCCATTTGCGCTAATACACTACCATCCACATAATCTACCATTGAATGAATAATGCTTTGCGGATGAATGACCACTTGAATTTGTTCTGGCTGCATATTGAATAATAAACACGCTTCAATTAACTCTAAGCCTTTATTCATCATCGTCGCTGAATCTACCGAAATTTTGCGCCCCATACTCCATTTAGGGTGAGCAACTGCTTGGTCAACTGTAACATCATGCAGTTCTTCAACAGGCGTGGTTCTAAAAGGGCCACCTGAAGCGGTTAATAAAATACGCCGAGCAACAGGGGCATCTTGCCCTGCTATATAGCCTGCAGGCATACATTGAAAAATAGCATTATGTTCACTATCAATCGGTAGTAATTTAGCACCCGATTTTTTAATCGCTTGCATAAAAATATCACCCGACATCACCAGCGACTCTTTATTAGCTAATAAAACCGTTTTACCTGCTTCTGCCGCCGCTAAGGCAGACAATAAACCCGCCGCCCCAACAATCGCCGCCATTACAGAATCAACATTCTCTAAAGTAGCTACTTCAACTAAGGCTTCTACACCGATTAAAACGCGAGTCCCAGCAATCTCTGTACCCGCAATTTTTGCTTTAAATTCCGCGCCTTTTTCAGCATTGACCACCACTGCGACTTCAGGTTTAAAAGCAATACATTGCTCAAAAAGCGTATCAATATTGGTATTGGCGGTAAGCGCAATAACCTTATATTTATCAGAATGACGTTGAACAACATCTAAAGTGCTTACCCCAATAGAGCCTGTTGCTCCTAAAACACAAATACCTTTCATTACGCATACATCCATCGAATAAACCATACACCTGCATAAAATACAGGCACTGCCGCAATCACACTATCTAAGCGATCTAATAAACCACCATGACCGGGTAAAATCGTACCACTGTCTTTTACGCCACGAATACGTTTTGCTGCACTAAAAAATAAATCCCCGTAAATAGACACTAATACGGTAATAATTGAAAGCATAATGAAATCTGCAATACTAATCGCAGTAAAACCAAAGAATAAAGTAAAAATAAGGCTCACCACAAAGGCTGAAGCTAATGCTCCATACATACCTTCTAATGTTTTTCCTGGGCTAATTTCAATCGCTAATTTTGTTCTACCAAATTTTTTACCCACAAAATAGGCCCCGATATCCGCTGACCAAATCAACACAAAAAAGAACATGGTCATCGAAGGCTCTTCTAAAACAATCAATCGTGCTAAAAACAGCCAAGCAGAGAGTAAAATAAAGCCACCTAAAAACAGTTTTTTAGCCGTACTCATTTCAGTCTCTAATAACCCTTCCCCTGCTTTACGAATTTTAAGCATCACGTAAAACCAGAAAAGTACACCAGGCACCACTAACCACTCAATCAGACCGGATTGCGTTCTAACTTCTGGCCAATTGGCCAACTGAGCGATAATTTCTAGCGTCTGGGTCCAAAACTGTAGAATACTCATCGGTATTAACATTAGCACTAGAAATAAAACTTTAATTGCCGTCGATTTTACCTCGGCTAAATTAGTCCATTCCCATGCGGCTACTAATAAAACAGCAGCCCAAATACCTGAAAAATAAAGGTGGGGTAATTGAAAAATAGCTAACACCACTAAAGGCGCTAACACGGAAGCGGTAATCACACGTTGTAGTAACATATTGTTATTATTGTTTGTTATTTAAGAATGTATCAAAAGAAAGAAATAAATTAATCATTGGCCGCTAGCTGACTCTGTACCTGCTCACTAGTACGCCCAAAACGGCGTTCTCGTGTTGAAAATCCTTGAATAGCAGCTAACATCGCCTCAGCATTAAAGTCAGGCCATAACTTATCAGTAAAATAAAACTCCGTATAAGCTAACTGCCATAATAGGAAATTACTAATTCGCTGCTCTCCACCGGTACGAATAAATAAATCCGGTTCAGGTAAGTCAGGAATTGCAAGCTGTTGCGCAATCATCTGTTCATCTACGTCATCAGCTTTTATTTCGCCTTGCTCAACTTGCAAAGCAATCTTTTTCATAGCCAATGTTAGGTCTCGATGCCCTCCATAATTTGCAGCTATAACTAAAGTTAACCCGGTATTTTTTGCAGTTTGCTGCTCACTTTCACGCATTTTTTGCTGCAACGTCTCTGAAAATGCATCGCGCTCACCAATAAAACGCAAACGAATATTGTTTTTATCCAGACGATTAACTTCTTTTTGCATCGTCCCCATAAATAAGCCCATTAATTTAGCGACTTCTTCTTGGGGGCGACGCCAATTCTCACTACTAAAAGCAAATAAAGTCAGCACCTCTATATCTTGCTGCGCACAAAACTCAACCACGCGCTTAACGGCCTTCACTCCCGCAGGGTGACCCATAAAACGCGGTAAATGTCGTTTTTGCGCCCAGCGACCATTACCATCCATAATGATGGCAATATGCTTAGGATAATTCTTCTTGTCTATTGAGCTATCTTCGGGGGGCATGGTTCTCTCCTAAATAGAAAGTAAATCCGCCTCTTTTTCTTCTAATAGTTTATCCACTTGCTTCACATATTCATCCGTGAGTTTCTGAACTTTATCTTCACCATTACGCGCTTCATCTTCAGAAACCATTTTGTCTTTTAACGCATCTTTAATTTCTGAATTAGCATCACGACGAATACTACGAATAGAGACACGTCCATTTTCTGCTTCTGCTTTTACTAACTTCACTAAGTCGCGACGACGTTCTTCAGTTAGCATCGGTAATGGCACACGAATCACATTACCATTAGTCACTGGATTTAAGCCTAAATCAGATGACATAATTGCTTTTTCTATCGCCTGCATGAGGGTTTTTTCCCATGGTGCGACGGCTAAAGTACGTGAATCCTCTACTGTTACTTTCGCTACTTGAGATAAAGCAGTATCTGAACCGTAATAAGACACCATCACTTGATCAAGTAAACTAGGGTGAGCACGCCCTGTTCTTATTTTAGTAAAACCTTTTTTTAGTGCTTCAATACTTTTAACCATGCGCTCTACCGCATCTTTTTGAATATCATTAATCATTTTACACTCCTTTTTTAGGATAAATTCTTGTACTATACTTTCTTATACTGCGTATTATTCTATACCTTATCTACATTATCTGCAGGTAATCAGCGAGCCTATATCTTCACCTTGCATTAAACGCATCACAGCACCGGACTCAAATATATTCATCACACGCATGGGTAAATTATTCTCGCTACATAAAACTAATGCTGTGGCATCCATCACATTTAAGCGCTGATCTATCGCTTCATCATAACTTAAACGGGGATAAAAAACGGCAGTGCTGTCTTTTTCAGGATCCGCAGAATAAACCCCTTTTACCTTAGTGGCTTTAATCATTAATTCAGCGCCAATTTCAATCGCTCTCAAGCTCGCTGCTGAATCCGTGGTAAAAAAAGGATTTCCTGTACCTGCAGCAAAAATAACCACACGTCCTTTTTCTAAATGCCTTACTGCTTTACGTTTAATATAATTTTCACATACTTGATTAATATCTAAAGCACTCATCACACGCACTGGCTGACCTAAATATTCTAAAGCATCTTGCATGGCTAAGGCATTCATCACTGTTGCCAGCATACCCATTTGATCACCGGTTACCCGAGTCAAACTTTCAGCAACCTGCTCTGCCCCTCTTAAAATATTTCCTCCACCGATGACTAAACCAACTTCAACCCCTGCATCACACAGATCTTTAACTTCCATAGCTAATCGCTTCACGATTTCAGGATCAATACTGCCTCCTTTTTCGCTCATTAACGCTTCACCACTTAATTTAAGCAAAATTCTTCGGCAAATAAGTTTAGTCATCAATGTTCCTCTTTTTAGGATTTAAAATAAATAGTTCAATCACTATCTTACAGGTATAAAAAAAGCCTTCAAAACGCACATAGGCGCTCTGAAAGCTTTTGGTATAGCTTATGCTCCGCGAACTTGCGCCATCACTTCTGCCGCAAAATCCCCTTCTTCTTTCTCAATACCTTCACCAACTGCTAAATTAATAAAGCCAGTGACTTTATTATCTTTGCTGCTGACTAATTTACCAACAGTCACTTTATCGTCTTTTACGAATGCTTGACCTTCTAAAGTAATTTCAGCTAGGAATTTTCTGATACGTCCGCCAATCATTTTTTCAATAATTTCTGCAGGTTTGCCACTTTCTTCCGCTTGCGCAATGAAAATAGCTTTTTCTCTATCAATTGTTTCCGCAGGTACTTCTGATTCAGATACACAAACAGGCTTACTTGCTGCAATATGCATTGCAATATCTTTTGCCAAAGCATTATCTGCTTTTTCTAAGCTAACAACCACACCAATTTTTTCACCGTGTAAGTAGTAACCTGTACCACCTGTAGCAGACACTCTTTCAAAACGGCGTAAAGTAATATTTTCACCTAATTTAGCAATCATTTCGCGACGGGCTTCATCAATACTTTTACCATCAGCAAGTAATAACTCATAGGCCGCTTCAATCGTTGTTACATCAGAAGCTAAAATTGCAGCAGCAATACCTTCAGCAAAGGCTTTAAATACATCACCTTTAGCAACAAAATCCGTTTCACAGTTAATATCAATAATCACTGCATTGGTTGTATCATCGTTTTGAGCAACGGCAATACGTCCTTCAGCAGCAATACGACCTGATTTTTTGTCTGCTTTTGCTAAACCTGATTTACGCATATTGTCGATAGCCAATTCCATATCGCCATTCGCTTCATTTAATGCTCTTTTACATTCCATCATGCCAGAACCCGTACGTTGACGTAGTTCTTTTACCATTACTGCTGTAACACTCATGCTTTTATACCTTAAAAAATTCTTTTTACTAAAAAAACGCCTCCAAATGGAGGCGTTTCAAACAACTGCTATACCTTAGCCGCAGCTAATAATATATTCAATAAGGTCACCCTTATTCAGCAGCAGTTTCTTCTACAAACTCATCGCCTTTAGCAGAAACATCTAATCTTGCCGCTTTTGCTTCTAGAATAGCTGTTGCTGCGCTTTCTACATATAACTTAACCGCACGGATTGAATCATCATTACCAGGAATAACGTAATCAATACCTTCAGGTGAATTATTTGAG
>Ga0105349_10001217_pt1 | contig 10764 bp, 12 predicted proteins | sample EN1Hudseemescosm_FD_83661 | JGI IMG/M metagenome (GOLD analysis project Ga0105349, IMG submission 83661) | Methane-oxidizing microbial communities from mesocosms in the Hudson Canyon - EN1B Hudson Canyon | ecosystem: Environmental > Aquatic > Marine > Cold seeps | place: Hudson Canyon...
CAGCCAAGTGAATTGAGTGGTGAATTGGTTGCTTTTGGTATTGGTGGTGAAGGTAAAATGTCTAAATTATTTGCCAGTCACCCACCGCTAGAAGAGCGAATTGCAGCGCTACAAGCAGCAAGCATTAAATAGTAGCAGTAGCAGTAAACCGCTAGCGTGCATTAATAAAGGGGATGATCTGTTGGCTAATCGAATTGGCCCACAGCTCAGCCCCTTTTTCATTTGGGTGATAGCCATCAATCGACATATATTTCGCTTCTAGCGTGGCGGAGAAAGCAATAAATTCTGCTCCATTGTGCGCACAAACCTTCTGCAATCCGTCATTCAAAATACTTGCTCTATGGCCCATAATCCAGCTTAAAGGCGCAGGTAATAATGGGAATCGCTGCAGCGGAGGTACCGCGGTGAAAAAGATATGCCGGCTGCCTCTGTCTCGTAATTCTGTAATCAGACCAGCCACTTGCTCTTGCCATTTTCCGCTGGGGGTCAAACCTGTGCAATCGTTTACCCCAAGAGTAATAATGCTGATATCAGGTTGTTGGGTTTCTGTTTGCTGAAGTTTTAATAACAGTTCTTTAATCTTAATGCCGTTTTGTGCCAATAGCTGCCATTCAACTGTTTGAGTGGCGGCGAGTTTATCTGCGACTTGGGCTGATACTGCATACTTGATGTCTGCTATTCCTACACCCGCGGCGGGAGACTCACCTAAATAGAGCAATTTCATTCCAGGTTTCTTCGGGCTACCAAAGGACATTTTTCTTGGCCCTTTCGCCTCGGGCATGCGCAGCGAATATTTCTTTAGCCACAAGCCTTGAGGCAGCGCGATAAAATAAAGCGGCGCAATAATGATATGGATAAGGTGTAAAAGGATAGTTTTCATAGCAGACAGCTTAGCTGATTATTTTATCGATAGATCTTTTTATCGCTAGATCTTTTTATCGATAGAAGAATAGAGGCGCATCGTCTTGGTCATGATAAAAAGCAACCAACAGAATTCGAGCATCATCCCTAAGGCAAAGACAAAGTAAGTGGCTGGCTGCAGCAATACCAAAATCAGGCATAAGCCACTGACAAAATGTAAGCGGAAGAGCCACTGGCCGTATTTCTTATTAAGAAACTCATGCATGTGGGGAATGAATTGCATGGCAGAGAAATCGACCAAGCAACGTTGCTGTAGATGGGTATAACTTAAGAAAGGCAATATTTTTAATAGCATGCCTTGGATAACCGATAGCAGATAAAAATAGATAAATAGCGCTCCAATCAACAGGTCTTTATCGACAAGAATATGGCTATTCCACAGAGTCTTAGGAATAAAATAAAGCAGGCTAACAAGCAATAATGACAGCGCGGCGAGCTGCCAATAATGGATACTGGTATCAGGTACTTTACGTTTACGTTTGTTGATCACAAGCAGTAAAGTGACAGCAAAAAGACCATGACAGAAACTTAATATGGGTAAGGCGATAGCAGGATAAAGAACAAAAACCAGCAAGGATATGAATATTCCGGCGGCTAAATAACGAGTAATCAATTTAGGAAAGCTAGGTGCAACGTGAAACATTGGAATTACTTGGAAACTGACCGCGATGATCAATATTCCTGCCCAGCCGGCTAAACCCCAAAGCGCATGAATATTGGTTAGTTGCTTGCCAGTAGCTATCCAATTAGTAGCGGACCAGTCAAAACCCAAGTTGCGGGCTAATAATACGAGGCCCAGTAGCAATACCGCCAATAAGGAAAAAATAGCTAAACGAAAGCCCGTGATGGAATCCCCCTGGCTTAGTTTTTTAAACAGCACCCAGGCTAGCACCATCAGATAAAATCCTAAGCCAAGGCCTAAGAAAATAATGGCGCTATAAAGCATCCAGTCTTTACCGTAGATAAAACTGAGCATAATACTGCCAGTGCCTAACGTCAGAGACAGGTGACTAATACTGGCGAAGAGTCTGGGTTGTGGAATACCAATGCCTGCGATAACAGGCAGCAATTGTAATAGCGCCCCGAACATTACCATGGTTAAAAAACCTAAGGTAAAGCCATGAGTTAAGGCCAGCATTAACGGATGCCAGCGGCTGAACCATAAGTCTTCCCCAGCAAAGAATACTAGGCAAGCACAGGCCAGCATAAATAATGGCGCGGTAAGAAAAAATCGAAAAGGTAAATCAATCGGCGGTAAAGCATTGAACGACAGGCCAGAGAGATTCATGGTTATTGGTCTTGTTGGCGAAAAATAGAAAGCAGAAAATAATGTTCTGCTTTCTGTTCACACTGATAAGCCCAGTCCGCCGCTATCAGTTTGTCATATAGCGGGAATGGCTGACGACTATGATGAACCCGTAAACCTTCATCTTGAGGCAAGGTCGATAAGGCTGACAAAATAGCCGTCATTGGCTCGGGAGGAGCCAATTCGCGCACATCAATCTCGCTATATTTCATTTTGCTTCAGTTTTAAACGAATCGATAATCTCTTCACCTTGAGCAAGGTTCTGCGCCAGCATAGGATAAAGCATCATCTCTTCTTTCATATTGTGCTGCTGCATCATTACCATCAAGGTTTCAGATAAACCTAAGTAGCGGTCTTTGTCTTGATCATTGAGTGCAGTATCTAAGTCTTGCACCAGAGCGCGCATTTGTTGGTGCTCCATACGCATCACCTGAGTTGGGCCACCCGTCATGCCCGTCGCCTGTTCAAACGCGGGGAATAATGTGCCTTCTTCTTGCTCAAAGTGATTGGCCAACTCATCTTTGAATACCTGCCATTGCTCAGCAGCTTGGGGCCAGTTTCCTGCAGCCACTTCTGATTCAGCCGTGGTAAAAACATCATCGCATTCGCGATGTTTAGCCGTCATATAAACAGGGATTGAAGTCATCAGGGGTCCTAAAATAGCCAGTCGATAAGGCTATAGTAAAGGAACTAGGGAATGGAATTTTGACCTATATTAAGGCTTAACCTAATTGAACTTGATTACGCCCTTTCTCTTTTGCTTTATACAGCGCTTTATCAGCTCGTTCGAATACCTCAGTAGCGGTATCTTCACCAATGAACTCGCTGATACCAAAAGAGACAGTAATTTGAACAGGCTCTTTTTTAAAATTAAACGGACTGCCCTCAATTTGCTTTCTAAGTTTTTCAGCGACTATCTTGGCTTCTTGTAGTGATGTCTCTGGCATTAAAGCAACAAACTCTTCACCGCCAAAACGGGCAATAAAATCAGTATCTCTTAGGTTCACTTGTAGCGACTTAGCGATGATTTTTAATACCTTATCACCTGCTAAGTGGCCGTAGTTATCATTAATACGTTTAAACAAATCGATGTCACATACCATTAGTGAGAGCTTATTACCGTAACGCTGCTGGCGCTGTACCTCTTGCTCTAAACGCTGCTGGTAGGCCTCACGGTTAGGCAGGCCAGTCAATGCATCGTGCATGGCCTTTCTGCGTTGTTCTTCAATGGCGTGTTGGGCCACTTCCGCTAGTTTTTCCATTTCATTGAGCTTATTTTGCATATCCGCCAGTTGGTTTGTTAGCTCGGTCTCGCGGCTATTTTCTTCTAAACGGTATTCCTGCATGGCGCTCATAATCAGGCCTAAATGCTGACTGATGCTATTGCCAAGTTCACCGAGATCGTTTTTGTTATTGAGGATGGAGCGTACCTCGTCGACCTCATCTTCTAAAATTGACTCAAAGGCATCACGAGCTTTACCTCGGTCTAGTTGGCCCTGAGAAGCATCGTTAACCAATTTTTGAATAGTGTCTAAGCGTTGATCAAGACTCTGTAAAAACTGCTCAAACTCTTCTTGGCCATCCCCAAGCGCATCGATAACAAGATTGGCTACCTGTTCTAATAATGGCACCAGCTCGTACCAGTTTAGCTTGTCGGTTAACTTCTTTTTAAGTGAGTCTAAGCGTTGCTGAAAACGCTCAGGAATAACCAACTGTTGTAATAAACGCGATAACATCGTGCTTATTTCTTGTTCTATATGATCGTAACCTGGCTGCGTGTGAGTTGCTGCTTGAGCAGTTGATTGAGTCGGAGCCATTGGCTGGCTAGAAATTATTGATTGGCTGGCCTCAGTAATAGAGTCGTTCTGAGGGATAGCATCATCACGCTGGAATAAGCGACTAAAGAAACCGCCAGTCTTTTCATTATTGTCATCGGCCTGTTCAGCCATATCATGGCTTTCAGCAGTCGCTGCATCAGACATAGAAGCAATAATATTAGCCCAAGCATGTAGCTGACTGGCATGACCCGTCCAGGTTTTTAGTGCGTCTTTTGTTTGCTTACGCACTTGGCCTATTTGTTTCTTCTGCTGGTCATCACAAGGCATTAATAATAACTTTTTAGCCGCTTTCTGAATCTCATCTAACAGTAAGTCAGCTTTGATCTTCCACTGCTGCTCAAAGCGGTTCACCTCGACTTGCAGTGTTTGCAGAATGTTCTCTAAGCCCTTGTTATTATTTTTCGGTTTAATGCTATCTCTGAGTTTGGCGAGTGGCGCATCAATGTTTTCCGCTTGTCCTTCAGCTAATAGCGAAACCATTACCAGTGCGCGGCGCATTTGGTCACGGCTAGTCTCACTACTCTTTTCTAATAGCTCGTGGCGCTCGATTAAATCTAAGTATTTATCTCGCCATTTATTAATGCTTTTTTGTGACTTATCGCCTTGCTGCGACATAGGGGGAATACCGCTATAACAGTTGTTTATTTCAGTATAGAAAAGCTCAGGCAAAGCGTAGGAAAATTTTAATTACAGAGCTCGTAACTATTCAGCAAGTTTTATAAATCGATCCATGATTGGGTATTTATTCCACAAAACAGCGTGAATACGTCGCTTCGCTCTCCCTGTAGCCTTAGTTCGGCTCCATGCCTCGCATATTTGTTCCACAAACACCCACTAATGGGTCTTATTCTGTCTAAAGTTGATTCATCTGAATAGTTACCAGAACTCTTTAATTACAGAACAATGCCAGCAGGCAGCTCAATTTGCATGGCGATGGGCAGATGATCGGATATTGGCGTATCGAGTACCGCGACCTTATTGATATTTAGGCTCTCGCTGACCAGAATATGATCCAAGCCACGCTGGGGCTGCCAGCTAGGGAAAGTATGCAATAGCGGGTCAGCAGATTGAAAGTTGATATCCGCTAACGGGGTTTTGGTCAGCAGGTGCTCAGCATGATTATTCAAATCACCCATAATCACCACATGACGGGCATCAGCGACGAGATCGTGAATATAACCTAATTGCGCGGCTTGGGTTTTTTCCCCTAACGCGAGGTGCAAAACGATAATAACAAGCGGATCAGTAGTGCCTAGACGCATAACCATTGCGCCTCTACCTGGTAATAAACCAGGCAGCTTGTGATATTCGACCTGACTAGGTTCTAAACGTGAAAGCAGACCGTTGCTGTGTTTAGCAATGGGTTTAATGTCACGGTTTGTTTGTTGATACCAGTGAGGGAACTTTGCTTGCTGGGCGAGATGTTCAACTTGATTGACGAAACCACTACGCCAACTGCCGCCATCAGCCTCTTGTAACGCTGCTATATCGAAATATTGCAGGATATCGGCAATGCGGTTAAGAGTGGGCGTTCTTTGCTTGTGTGGCCACAAATGCTGCCAGCTACGGGTAAGATAATGATGATAGCCAGCGGTCTGAATCCCCACCTGAATATTAAAACTGATCAGGTTGAGGAAGTTGTCGGCTTGCGCTGTAGGAGGCAAGCCGTCAAGGAAATCAGATAAGCTGACTACATGTTTGTTCATGACAAACTATTTGCGCTCTTTTTCAATCAGGTAATCAACAACTTTAAAGATATTGCCTTGGCCGCCAGCAGAACCTGCATCGACAAGGTATTTACCGTTAACAACAATTGCTGGAACACCGCTAACTTGATAAGCACGAATGCGCTTGTCAGCTTGCTTCATACGGCTCTTAACCGTGAAAGAGTTATACGCTTTATTGAAATCTTCTTCGCTTACGCCGTAATCAGCAAAAAACTTCTGCTGTTCAGATTTACGCTGTAGACGTTCACCCTTAAGGTGAATAGCTTTGAACGTATCGCCATGGGTTTGTTCAGTAATACCTAAAACTTCAGTCATGTAATACATCTGCGCGTGAATCACCCAAGATTTACCGAACATCGCAGGTACACGACTAAATTCAACATCAGCAGGTAACTTTGAAGACCAGCTTTCAACGTGCTCTTCTAGTGAGAAACAGTGACCACAGCCATACCAAAATAACTCTTCAACATGAACCTTACCGTTAGCGGGTACTGCTTGAGGTTGTGCGATTACTTTATAAGCTTTGCTCATATCAGTAATCGGGGCTTCTGAGTGGTCGTGGCCATCTCCAGCAAAAGAGCTAAAGCTAGCGAAAAGAATGGCTGCACTTGCGACGATGCGTCCTAACATTTGAATCTCCAAAACGGTATTTTAATTTGTATTTATAACGGATATTGAGTGGGATTGTGGCACAAAGGTTCCGTCATCGGTAGGTATTCAGGGCAATAAAAAAGCGGCCGAAGCCGCTTTTTACACAAGATGACAATTAGGCTGCCATTTTATGGGGTAGGTTATTTCAAACCTTGGATATAGCTAGAAACTGCTTTGATTTCATCCATGTGCATGCGAGAAGCGATATCACGCATTACACTGCTAGCATCGTTAGTACGCTTAGCGTTGTAGAAATCAGTTAGCTGCTTCTCAGTGTAAGCGGCATGTTGACCTGCTACACGAGGGAAGCCCGCAGCTGCCATGCCTTTACCGTCTGCACCATGGCAAGCGATACAAGCAGGAACGCCTGTTGCTTCGTTACCACCTAAGAAGATGCTTTTACCCGCTTCAACAAGAGCAGGATCAGCAGCACCACCGCCAGCAGTTTGGCTAGCATAGAACGCAGCAATGTCAGCAATATCAGTTTCGCTTAAACCCATAACGAAACCCATCATTTCTGGAACTTGACGGTCACCATTCTTAATTTCAGTGATTTGCTTCACTAAATAACGCTCGCCTTGGCCAGCAATTTTAGGGAAGTTAGGAGCTAAGCTATTACCGTCAGCGCCGTGGCAGGCACCACAAGTGGCTGCTTTGGTTTTTCCTGCAGCCATGTCACCTGCTTGAACAGCAGAGATAAGGCCAACAGAAAGGATTATGCTAATCAGTACTTTTTTCATCGTCAGGTCCAGTTATTATAAAAATTTAATTATTGGCTTTTAGCCATGTGCTCGATTAATGCTTTGTACTGATCGTCAGTACAGTCATTACACAAGCCTTTTGGTGGCATAGCGCCTTTACCATTGTTAACACTAGCAACCAATACATCCATACCCGTTGCAATACGTGGAGCCCAAGCAGCCTCATCAAAAGCTTTAGGAGCACCCGCAACACCCATACCATGGCATATGCTACAAGTTTGCTTGTACTTAGCGTCAACATCGAAAGCGCTGGCGTTAAAACTAGTTGCTGCTGCAATCATTGTTGCAAGAAACGCGATTTTTTTCATAAGAGATTTTCCCTTTGGGAGCTAATTAAAAATGCACGGCTTTGAAACACCCGACTATGATACAATTCATTGTCGGATTACAAAAGCCGATGATTATATACCATTAATTTCCTAACGGTCATTACGTTTACCTTATGTTAAATGCACAAACATTGATTTATACCAAGACTCGGTTCATGCAAAGCGCCGCAAAGTTCACTCAGTGCCCTCAATGGGACGGTGTCGAGATCGCCTTTGCAGGCCGCTCCAACGCTGGTAAATCGAGTGCTCTTAACGCCCTAACTGAGCAAACTAAACTAGCACGAACCAGTAAAACACCCGGTCGTACGCAGTTAATTAACTTTTTCCAAGTTGATGATACTCCTTACAGACTAGTGGATTTGCCTGGTTATGGCTTTGCGAAAGTGCCAAAAGCGATAAAAATCGAGTGGCAGAAGCAATTAGGCGCTTATTTAGATAAGCGAGATTGCCTGCGTGGCTTGGTTTTAGTGATGGATATCCGTCACCCGATGACTGAATATGACCAAACAATGGTCGATTGGGCGCACGAATCAAATATGCCGCTGCATATTTTATTGACCAAAGCCGACAAGCTTAAGCGCGGCCCTGCTTCTGCAACCATGTTGCAAGTACGTAAAGCCGTTTCCAATATGGGCGACTTGGCGACTGTACAGATGTTTTCATCAATGAAAGGTGATGGCGTTAAAGAATTGCGTAAGCATCTGACCAAGTGGTTTATGGACAATACCGAGTTTGGTGAAGAAGGCGAAGATGAAGGCGAACAGTTTATTGAAGGTAATGAACCGCCAGCTTAAAATTTGATCGAACTCATTGAAAATCAGCCTTTACTGCTTAAGTGCAGTAAGGGCTTTTTTTTGCCTTGAATCATGAGTAAGGGGGATTCTTGAGTATATTGTTCGTTATCACTGCTTTTATGTGTAAAATTCGCCCTAGAAATATACTAGGAGTACGAGTTGTGAAAAATGGAATTGTAGTCACCTTATTATCATTGAGCTTAATGGCTTGTGGTGGCGAATCTAACAAAGATAACAATCCTGGTTTTTGGGAATTCTCCAGTGGTATCAAGGGGATTGAAGAACAGCCTAGCTTGACCAGCGCAGATGTATCAGAAGGCGATAGCCTCACTCTCAATACAGTCTATTCAGGCAACGTAGAACAAAACAGCGATGTAAGCTTTAACTTTACCCTTGATCAAGATACCCAAGTCGCCTTGGTACTTTCGTCAGAGGCTAAAAATCTAGATCTATCTGTTAGTGGTAACGACCTGAGCCTAGATAGCTCATTGCTAGACTCAAATGAGTTGATCATTTTTGATGCTTTAGCAGGGGAAAATTATTCAGTTACTGTCGATACTTTCTTAAGTAGTGGCCCTTTTCAATTAAAGTTTGTTGAAGCCAACAGAGCTTCAGCAGGATTATCTGCCGACGAATATCTTGTTTATTTCACTTATACCATTATTGAGACTTGTTCAGAAAATGGTGGGGCTGAAGAAGAATTGGTTTCTAACAGCACAGTTTTTAATGTTATCAGCTGGAAATCTGAATATTATGCTAATCGTGATGGCACTGACAAACAGGTATTTGATTCGGTAGAAGGTAATACTTTTAATCTCTATTTTAATAACACGACTACACATAATGATGGTTATTATACAAATATAAGCACTGCAATTTTTCACACAGACTTTAATACCGGAGAGGTAACAGGCTCTGCTAATGGAACATTCAAGGATGTTGATGAAACTTATACTAGAGATTGTAGATTCAATACGGTTATGACAGGCCAAGTTATATTATAAATATTCATATCAAATAAAAATGCCAATAAATTCTTGGCATTTTTATTTCATGGCTAATAGCGAATCTTCAGCGAGTACAAACCAATTTAGCTACGTAGAATAACGGCCATATAAAAAGGGAGTAATTAAGTATGAAAAATGGGATTTTAGTCTCTTTACTAGTTTTTGGGTTAGCTGCTTGTGGCGGGGAGTCTAACAAAAATAATGAGTCAGATTTTGGAGATTTCTCCAGTGGTATCAAAGGTGTAGAAGAGCAGCCTTCCTTAACTAATGAAAATGTATCAGAAGGCGATAGCCTTGGTCTAAATACTATCCATCATGGCAATATTGAGCATGAAAGTAATTTACAGTTTTATTTTATTGCTGAACAGCATTTAAGGATTGCCGTAGTGCTGTCATCGGAAGATGAAAACTTGAATTTATCTGTTACCGGTAACGGGGATTCAGGTACGTATGTTAATCATATTAATGACCTGAAACTATATAGCACGCTTGCTGGCTCGAATGAGTTGATTGTTTTTGATGCTATGGCAGGAGAGGGATTCTTTATCAAGGTAGATAGTTATTCTGGAATATATGACTCAAACTCGTTGAGCTCTGATTTTCAACTAAAAATTGTTGAGGCAAATCGTGCTTCTGCAGGATTATCTGCAAATGAATATTTAGTCGGAATAACATCAATTGGTAAGACCTATTGTGGTCCGTATGATGAATTTGATTCAGGATCTGATTATAGCGAAACAGGATTATTTATAATTAATTGGCAGGCAGGATATATAGCTAACAGCGATGGTAGTAATCGAAATAGTTTTGATTCAATTACGGACAATGCATTTACCTACTCATCAAGTTATTCACAAGTATCTAGAAACTGGAACTCCAATACTGAATCTATATCAACATTTAAAACGGATTTTGATTCAGGAGTTGTTACGAACTTAGTTAGCGGTACATATACCAGCGAAGTACCAACTTCTACATTGACTTGCCAGTTTACCTCTGAGGGTAGCGGTAATATCCTTTTGTAATATCGCCTTTGCGCTGAGTATGTTCTGGCATCTAATGCACTAATTCAATTAGGTTATTCATAATAAGATTTGATTCTGACGGACAAAAAGAGCCAGATTGATTATTGGGAGATTAATCTGGCTAGGCTTCGAATCTTTGTCTCTACTTATGGCCGCTATTAATTTTCGTGGACTACAAATCACCATCTTTTTGCGATCGAATAAATACTAAGTCAGCCTCATCTTCGAATGACCACTGCCCTCGACCTGTTGAAAAAATCCATCCTGCTTTTCGCAATTTATCGATAGAATATTGAACGGTGCTCTTAGTGACCATGCCTGCTCCAGCTTCTTCTTTGATTATGCTATAGGCCTTCACTGAATACAGACCGCAAGAAACCTCCTTATCAATTAACGCTTTTAACA
>Ga0105349_10001220_pt1 | contig 10760 bp, 6 predicted proteins | sample EN1Hudseemescosm_FD_83661 | JGI IMG/M metagenome (GOLD analysis project Ga0105349, IMG submission 83661) | Methane-oxidizing microbial communities from mesocosms in the Hudson Canyon - EN1B Hudson Canyon | ecosystem: Environmental > Aquatic > Marine > Cold seeps | place: Hudson Canyon...
CGGCCAGATAACACTCAAACTCTTCTTTCATGCGTGCGCGTAATTTGTTGCCCTCAATTGGGAAGCAGGTTTCTACCCGATTCAATAAATTACGTTCCATCCAATCGGCGCTCGCGGCGTAGAACTCGTCTTTGCCATTATTACAGAAAGAGAAAATGCGGGTATGTTCTAAGAAGCGACCGACGATAGAGCGTACCCGAATATTTTCGGATACCCCTGGAATACCTGGGCGCAAACAGCACATACCACGAATGATTAAATCGATTTGAACACCCGACTGCGACGCTTTATACAGTGCGCGAATCACCTTGGTTTCGGTTAGCCCATTAGCTTTCACTCGAATGTAGGCGGGTTTGCCTTCTTCGGCATGCAGGCGTTCACGGTCGATCAGCTCTAACAGTTTTTTGTGCAAGGTAAATGGCGCGTGAAAGAGCTTTTTAATGCGTAGTGCTTTGCCCATTCCGGTTAACTGTTGGAATAGTTTGTGCACATCTTCGCCAATCGAATCATCGGCGGTTAAGAAGCTGTAATCGGTATAAACACGGGCATTACCTGCGTGGTAGTTGCCAGTACCTAGGTGAACATAGCGGCGCAATTTGTTTTGCTCTTTACGCACAATCAGCATCATTTTGGCGTGAGTTTTATAACCTACTACGCCATATACCACTACGGCCCCAGCTTCTTGTAAGCGGTTGGCGAGGTAAAGATTTTCTTCTTCATCAAAGCGCGCGCGCAATTCGATAACAACAGTGACTTCTTTACCTTTGCGGGCGGCATCCACTAAGGCGTTGACGATTTCGGACTTGGCGCCAGTTCTATATAGGGTTTGTTTGATTGCTAATACCGATGGATCTTTTGCTGCTTCACGCAGCATATCGACAACGGGTGTGAAGGACTCAAAGGGGTGTAGCAATAAGGTATCTTTTTCGCGAATAGCTTCGAAGATGCTCTTTTTAAAACTAAGATGTTTTGGCAAACCTGGCGTAAAAGGCGGGTAGCGCAAATCGGGGCGTTTAATCTGACCGACGACTTCCATCATTCGGCCAAGGTTAACAGGGCCATTTACTTGGTACATGTCGCTTTCTTTTAGCGCAAACTTGGTTAATAAAAATTCGACCAATTCTGCTGGGCAATTATCGGCGACTTCTAAGCGCATTTCTTCACCGAAGTTACGCGAGTGCAATTCGTCTTCAAGGGCGCTGGCAAGATCGACGGTATCATCGTGGTCGATTTCTAAATCGGCGTTACGGGTTACGCGGAATTGATAGCAACCCTTAATGGTCATGCCAGGGAATAGTTCGTCGGCAAAGTGGTGAATAATAGACGATAGGAAAACAAAGTTATCGCCGTCTTCACACAGTTCATCAGGCAGACGAATAATGCGCGGCAATGAACGAGGTGCTGGAATTAATGCCAAACCTGTTTCACGACCGAAGGCATCTTTGCCTTCTAAGCTAACGATGAAGTTTAAGCTTTTATTTACCAAGCGTGGAAATGGGTGAGACGGGTCGAGTCCAATCGGGCTGCAAATTGGCAGCACGTTATTGTCGAAATATTCTTTCACCCAAGCTTGTTGGTCTTCGGTCCAGGTGGAGCGACGTAAGAAGCGAATGTTTTCTTCAGCCAATGCAGGAAACATGACATCGTTAAGAATGTCGTATTGGCGCTCTAAGGTATTAGTGCAGATGTCGTTAATTTGCTTCAGTACTTGTTCGGCGTGCAAACCATCAGCGCCTGCGGTTTCACGGCCAAAGGCGAGCTGCTGTTTTAACCCAGCAACACGGACTTCAAAGAACTCATCGAGGTTACTGCTGAAGATACAAAGGAAGAATAGACGCTCTAATAATGGATGCGTCTCATCCAGCGCTTGTTCTAATACGCGAATGTTGAACTGCAAATGGCTCAATTCCCGATTGATATAATATTCCGGGTTTTGCAGGTCGATCACTGTATCGTCAGTCGCTGACATTGTTATTCCTTATATTAAATTTCTGAATCTACTTCGTATTCTTAATGTCTTGATATCTAATCGCCGCGGCGAACAGTTTTGGTATGTGCTGCATCAAGTAATTCCTTTAAGGGTACGCCGTGAATACGTCGCTTCGCTCTCCCTGTAGGCTCGGCCCCCACATCCATGTGGCGTGAACGCCCCTGAAATGAATCACTTAATACAACACTTAAAAATATGGATTTATTTAAGTCTTTCTACCAGTGAAAACTGACGGCTAAAATTTCTTAAACTCAACCAATAAGCCGTAATATGCCTTTCATGAAAAATCTATAAATATGCAGTGCTTACCAAAACCTCTCACTTCGGCGTTCGAATTTCAGCGCTTCTCTAAGTGCTTACTTATTTAACTCTTCAGCAAACTGCTTAGCGTAATAAGTCAAAATCGCATTAGCCCCAGCACGTTTAATACAAGTCAAAGATTCGTGCATTACGGCAATATCATCTAACCAGCCATTCTCAGCCGCAGCCTTGTGCATCGCATATTCGCCACTCACCTGATAAACAAACGTCGGCACACCAAACTCTTGTTTAATGCGACGCACGATATCCAAATACGGCATGCCAGGCTTAATCATTACCATGTCGGCACCTTCAGCTAAATCCATAGCAACTTCATGAAGTGCTTCATCAGTATTGGCTGGATCCATCTGGTAATTTTTCTTATCTGCCTTACCAAGATTAGCAGCTGAACCTACCGCATCGCGGAAAGGACCATAATAAGCCGAAGCGTATTTAGCTGAGTACGCCAAAATACGCGTATTCACATGGCCTTCGTTTTCTAAAATACCGCGGATCTCGCCAATGCGTCCATCCATCATATCACTCGGCGCAACGACATCTGCGCCAGCTTCGGCATGAGACAAAGCCTGACGAACTAACGTATCAACCGTGCGATCATTTAATACATAACCGCTCGCATCCAAGATACCGTCTTGGCCATGAATAGTGAAAGGGTCAAGGGCAACATCAGTAATCACACCCATTAATGGGCACGCATCTTTAATCGCACGGACTGCACGCTGAGCCAAACCATTTGGATTATAAGCTTCTTCGGCGAATTCCGTTTTTGCGCTGTCTGGCGTTACAGGAAAAAGCGCCACAGCTGGAATGCCAATGCTAAAAAGATGCTTACACTCTTCGATTAAGAGATCAATCGACAAGCGTTCAATGCCTGGCATGGATGGAATCGCTTCACGCTCTCCGTGACCTTCCAAAACGAACATAGGATAAATTAAATCGTCCGTTGTAAGGGTCGTTTCACGCATTAAGCGGCGTGAGAAATCATCTTTTCGGTTACGGCGAAGACGAGTTTCTGGATAAAAGCGTTGCGCATCGTTAAAAGCCACGGGTATTCTCCAAGCATGCGGCCATTAATAGCCATGAATAGATGTTAAAAATATAACTACTATTCTAGCGGACTCGGGCCATCAATTCGCTGATTTATGACACATTTAGTTAGAAACCGATGAGAAAGCTGTTAGAAAGTTAGCAGCAATGCGAATAGAAAGTGAACCGAATGCTAGGTCATCGCACTAATCACCAATAAAGAACGTGCGGATTATAAGGATGAATTATGAAGAAATTATTACTACTGGTGATTATTGTCGCCATGCTCGTCGGTTTTTATTTAACTGGCGGCCAGCAATGGTTATTGCCTAGCACCTATCAAGAGTTGTACCTGCAAGCGCCCATTAAAACCGCAGGCTTATTTTTTATTATTTATATTGTGGTAACGGCGCTCTCTATTCCTGGCGCGGCAGTGATGACATTAATTGGCGGTGCTATATTCGGCTTAGGCCAAGGCTTATTATTGATATCTTTTGCCAGCTCAATCGGCGCTACCTTAGCTTTTATAATTTCACGCTTATTATTAAAAGACTGGGTGCAAAATAAGTTTGCTAGTCATCTTAATACAATCAATAAAGGCATGGAAAAAGACGGCCCTTTCTACTTATTCACTCTGCGCTTAATTCCTGTTGTGCCATTTTTCGCTATTAATCTTTTAATGGGGTTAATGCCAATATCCGCTTGGCGTTTTTATTGGGTGAGCCAGCTAGGCATGTTGGCAGGCACCGCTGTGTTTGTGAATGCGGGTGCTGAACTGGGTTCTGTTATCGCGAGTGCAGAAGGCTTCTCTCTTGCTGGCATTATGACTCCAGGGTTGATTATGGCGCTCGGACTGTTGGCGGTATTTCCTTGGTTTGTCCGCAATCTAATGAATAAATTGCAAGCTAAACGTGCTTTACAGAAGCGCGCTAAAGGCCGAGCGAAGCCAAAAAAGTTTGATGATAATTTGATTGTGATTGGTGGCGGTGCGGCAGGGCTTGTGAGTTCCATTATTGGTTCGGCAGTGAAGGCCAAAGTCACGTTAATTGAAAAACACAAAATGGGTGGCGACTGTCTTAATACGGGCTGCGTCCCAAGTAAAGCGCTGATTCATGCCGCTAAGATTGCCCATGAAAATAAGCAAGCTTATGCCTCAGGTCTTTTGCAGGGAGAAGCGCCAACTGTAAATTTCCAACAGGTAATGCAACATGTCTACGGATCTATTAAGGCGATTGAGCCGCACGATTCGATAGAGCGCTATGAAGGCTTAGGAGTCTCGTGCGCAACGGGGCAGGCTAGAATTATTTCCCCTTGGGAAGTCGAAATTCAACATGCCGATGGACGAGTAGAAGTACGCAGTGCCGCCAATATCATTATTGCGACAGGTGGTCGCCCACGTACTCCTCACATTTCTGGCTTAAATCAGGTGAGATATTTTACCTCGGATACTCTCTGGCAAATTAGTGAATTACCTAAGCGCTTATTAATCCTTGGTGCGGGGCCGATTGGTTGTGAATTAGGGCAAGCGTTTGCGCGTTTAGGTTCTCAGGTGAGTATCGTCGATAAGGGCGAGTTTCTGATGCCGCGAGAAGATGGCGACGTTTCTCAATTGGTCGCAAGTGCGATGGTGGCTGAAGGGGTTGGTCACATACCCAATCGATCAATTACTAAGCTTGAAGCCACTTGTGATAATTATAACGCGGTATTAGATAACGGTGATGAAGTCGAATTCGATGCTCTGTTATTGGCGGTCGGTCGAGAAGGTAATACCGATTCATTAGGCTTGGAGAATGTGGGTCTGGCCGCTGATGAAAACGGTTTCTTAGCAGTTGATGAATATCTACAAACACAGTGCCCAACTATCTATGCCTGTGGCGATGTTATTGGTGGCTATCAATTTACCCATGTATCGGCTCATGAGGCTTGGTTTACTGCAGTAAATAGTTTGTTCGGACGCTTTAAACGGTTTAAAGCCGATTATCGAGTAATTCCTTGGGCTACCTTTACTAGTCCTGAGGTAGCGCGAGTTGGCATCAGTGAAAAAGAAGCCAAGGTGCAGAGTATCCCGTATGAAAGTACTCAGTATGGCTTGGATGATTTAGATCGGGCCATTACTGATGATGCGGCGGTTGGTTTTGTGCGTGTGCTCACAGTCCCAGGTAAAGATAAAATTCTAGGTGCGACCATTGTTGGCCCTAGAGCCGACGATCTTATTGCTATTTTTGTCATTGGTATGAAACATGGCTTGGGTCTGAACAAGGTATTGGGTACTATCCATGCTTATCCCACTTATATGGAAGCTAATAAATTCGTCGCGGGCCAGTGGAAACGCAAGCAGGTATCACAACGATTATTAGCTTTGGTGGAGTGGTATAACCGTAGGAATCTGTAATTAAAAATATAATAAAGATGATAGCAGTCAGCTCAAATAGGAACTTAGCATGAGCACAGAAACCAATTCAGTAGAACAGGCCAAAGATGTTGAAACGCAGGGCTTCAACCCAAGTGAATACAATATCGCTATTAATTTTCTTGAGCAGATCCCCTTTAATAAGGTCTTAGGCTTAAAACCGACCAAGCTTAGCCAAGATTATTGTGAGTTTGAAATGAAGATGAAGGACGATCTGATCGGCAATTTTCTGCAAGGCATTCTTCATGGTGGCGCTATCTCTACGGCATTGGACGTCACAGGCGGTGCCATGGCTATGGTTGCGGCTTGGCAGCGGTTAAAAGATCAGAATATCCCTTCATCAGAAAGGCCGAAGACACTTTCTAAGCTGGGCACCATTGATATGCGTGTTGATTTTCTACGACCCGGTAAGGGGAAGGAGTTCACTATAGGTGCGACTTTATTGCGTATTGGTAACAAAGTGGCGGTTACTCGAATGGAATTTAAGAATGAAAAAGATGATTTAATTGCCGTAGGTACTGGTACATACCTGTGTGGTTAGTCAGGTTTTTTGACTGATGACTAGGGAGATTGGCGAATAGTCACTAAATATTTAAAATACATGTGATTAGCGGATGTTTTCTTTAAATACTGTTGACAATAGCTGAGGTCGGCATAGAATACAGTCGTCTGAAAGTTAGTCTTATTTTATGTACACCGTTTCGATATCCTGTATTTCGTCCTGTTTTCATAAATTCTTGGCAGCACTTCAGCCATAATGGCTCATTAGAGCCGCAAATTTTTTCTGAATTTACAGGATATTATTATGTCTACTACTACTGGTACAGTTAAGTGGTTCAACGAATCTAAAGGCTTTGGTTTCATCGAGCAAGAAAACGGCCCTGACGTTTTCGCTCACTTCCGTGCTATCCAAGGTACTGGCTTCAAAACTCTTGCTGAAGGCCAAAAAGTTGAGTTCACTGTAACTCAAGGTCAAAAAGGCCCACAAGCTGAGAACATCGTACCTTTATAATTTAAAGGTAACGACTTAGATTCTTCGGAAACTAAGTAGTTCAAGTTTAAAAAAGGTTAAACCGAAAGGTTTAGCCTTTTTTTATGTCTGCGATTTAGCAATTTAGCTAATATTGTTAAATTACAGGCAAAAAAATCCCTAGCAATTGCTAGGGATTTAATAAGCCTGCTAATAGCTAGCGTGATTGATTAGGCTTATGGCGCTGACCATTGCTATTCGCCCACGGGCTATCTGAATTGCCACCGCTAGACTTCTTCGCAGCAGGTTTATGCGAGCGACGAGCCGATTTATTATCAGTGCTATTGCCTGAATTATTGCCACCTTGCTTATGCTGCTTGGTGCTATTCGCGGCATGCTGGCCGTCATGATGTTCACTGCGCGGGTTAGCTCGTTTTGGCTTATTAGCTCTTGGTGCGCGAGCGTTCAGTTTCGACTCAGGTAGGCGACTTACGGGTTCAAATCCTGCTAAAACTTCACGCTCTAATAGCTCACCGATAACACGTTCAATGGCAAACAGCTCTTTAGTTTCATCAGCACATACCAAAGATACAGCATGGCCTTCTGCCCCAGCACGACCAGTACGACCAATACGGTGAACATAATCCTCTGGAACGTTCGGCAGATCAAAGTTAACGACTTGCGGCAACTGCTCGATATCGATACCGCGAGCTGCGATATCTGTCGCGACGAGAATACGTACTTCGCCACTTTTAAAATCAGCCAATGCGCGAGTACGTGCGCCTTGGCTCTTATTGCCGTGAATCGCTGCTGCTGTAATGCCACGCTCGCCTAAAAACTTAGTAAGTTTGTTAGCACCGTGCTTGGTACGGCTGAAAACAAGGGCTTGTTTCCAGTTACCATCTTCAATTAACTTAACCAGAGCACCTGGCTTCTGTTTCTTATCAACTGGGTAAATCCACTGCTTAACCAACTTAGTCGTAACATTGGGTGGCGCAACAGAAATCTCAACAGGATTATTCACTAAGCCTTTGGCTAATGAACGGATGTCATTAGAGAAAGTAGCAGAGAACAATAAATTCTGACGATTCTTTGGTAAGACCTTTAAGATCTTTTTAATATCGTGGATAAAGCCCATATCCAACATGCGATCGGCTTCATCTAGAACCAAGAATTCTAACTGGGCGAATTTGATCGCGCCTTGATTCATTAAATCTAACAAACGACCTGGGGTTGCTACTAATACATCAGCCCCTTTACGCATACGCATCATCTGTGGGTTGGCTTTAACACCACCAAAAATCACACAAGAAGTTAGATGGGTATTCTTTGAATATTTATCAACGTTATCGGCAACCTGAGCAGCCAATTCACGCGTTGGTGTTAATACCAAGGCACGAACCTGATTATTCTGTACGCGTGGACCTTTCGAGAGCATCTCTAAAATAGGCAAAGTGAAGCCAGCGGTTTTGCCTGTACCCGTTTGTGCGGCAGCCATAATGTCTTTGCCTTCAAGTACTGCTGGAATCGCGGCAGCCTGAATCGGTGACGGTGTGGTATAGCCTTGTGCAACGACAGCATCAAGAATGGCTGGGGAAAGGCCCAGATCGGCAAAACTCATAGAAAACTCACTTGATTTAGCGGGGGTGCAGCTTACAGCATAGCGGGTTATAGGGCTATGACTGCTTTTGAGATATGAGAGTCAGGAAATAACTATTAGTTTGTTCTGTGTAAAAAAGACCACTTCCATGTGGTCTTCACATCTTTAACTAGGGTGCGAAAGATTTATTCTGGTTTGAAGGTATATTCGCTGACGATAGGATAGTGATCGGATGGGAAAACTTCACCACCATTGGCATAACCCAAATACTTATTTTTATCGATAGATGATTTTATGCGGCGCAAGGCTGTGCCTGAAGCATCTTTACCACCACTATAAGTCCAATCAACAGGGTAAATAGGCTTGCCTAATTGACCAGCGACAGTGCCAAAAGCGTGATAGCTTTCTGATTCATCAGGTAGTGTTCCCAGTGCCCACCAACGAGCATTTAGACGGAAGTAATCATCGTTGATTGCTTGGCCATTATTCATCGCCGAAAGGGCAATCGACATCGGTAGGTTTAAGTAGTTAGCACCGAAGTTACCCATGAGAACAACAGGCTGTAATTGGCCGTCGACCATGGCTTTTTCAAACATGAAGTTACGCAGCTGGTCGATGGCAAAAGTACGGGCTGCGGTAACGACTAATTCATGGTCTGCATCTTCAGGGCGTTTGTTTTCATACATCTGAGTATTGAATAACCACAGCTCACGGTTAGTGCCTTTATCGCGTACTTTTGCATAAGTGAACATGCGGTTTTCAAATTCAGCAAAATCTATGGCAATGGGTTTTAATTCTGGAATGATTTCTGTGCCGATATTAATTGCAATTTCGGCGATACCTTTTTCTACAGAAGCGGCCACCGCGTTATCTTTTAAACCTTCAAAGCTATACCAGCGATTACCTTTTTCTAATACTTCAAAGCGATTTTTGTTGTAATAAATAGCATTGTATTTACCGATGGTTAAGCCGTCATCACCTTGGCCGATACGGGCATAATCATCATCTAAACGGCTTTCGGTATTGTGCCAAAGCTCGATAATAGAAGCGCCAATTTTGCCACCGACATGATGATAACCCGTATCTAAAGATTGTAGCTGTGAGTGATAACCCTCTTGCGTGCCAACAAAATCAGGTTGGTTGGACTCGATACTGCGAATCACTGCGCCAAAGCGATTTTTCCAGACCTCATTATCAACATCAGTTTCAGGTTCTTTATCACGGATGTTAAAGGTCATCGCCTTATAGTCATCAGAAATAGGAACGGGTACTTCGCTCATGGCCTGTGCCTGCCAAGATGTGAGCATGGATGAGCTGGCCAGTAGTGTAGCGAGCACTGTGTTATTGAGTTTCATTGTTTATCCTTACGTCGACGGTGAGTCGCTTATTATTAGCGTACTTTATTATTTTAATGGTACGTTTGTGCAAGAATAGTTTAGGTGGGAATTATAGAGATAGATAGATCAATAAAGCGCCAAACTTAGTAAAAAAACGCCGACTTAGCGATGGCAGTCGATAACTCGGCAAAGGGGGATTAAAGGCTTAGGCCATTTTGATTAATCGCATTCAACTGGTGGTCATCAGCGGCTTCGTCAGCACTAGGGATCCAGTCACTTAAGCAGGTGCTATTTTCTACGCAAGGGTCGGTCAGCGCTTGTAAGAAAGTTACTAGTTGATCGACTTCGTCATCGTTAAGGCGAATACGCGGTAGGCGACTGGTTTGTGCTTGCTGTTCTTGTTCTAACTTAGCTACCGCTAGCTCGCTATTCGTTTCAGCATTTGGGTATAAGCTTGCACAGTTAGTGGCGCCACTTTCGATAAGAGCTTCGAATTGATCGAGCTGACACTGTTCATTACGATCGAAATAACCTGCTACCGATCCTTCAGGATTAATGTAATGACGCACGACTCGCTCTAGTGAATCAAAGCTCCCAGAGTGACCGTAAGGGGCAGTGGCAGTTAGGTTCAATAGCGATGCTGTGCGGAAATGATATCTATCATTGTCATTCCCCGTTTCACGGGCACGACCAAAGTCATCGTCAGCCGCTTGTCCATTAATACTAGGGCCATCTCCTTTACCTGGGCCTATTTGTGGAAAGGCAACGACATGATGCTGTTCGTCACTGAATAATTGGCCGTTGTGGCAGCCCGCGCAACCGGCGCCGCCGTCTTGCGGAAGGCTAAAGAATAATACTGCACCTTGTTTCTGCTGTTCTGTCATTGCAGTGATATCGCCATCCATATAATTCTGCCAAGGGTGATCAGTGAACTGCATTGAGCGTTCGTATTCACCGATAGCATGAGCAATATTGTCGAAGTTAATTAGATTTTCTGCACTGCCGTTACTGGAGAATGCTTGCTGAAATTCCACCAACCAATCATTACTGCCTAATTCACTAGCGCCTTCTCCGTAGTTGCCAATTCGTGCTGCTAGATGATTACG
>Ga0105349_10001223_pt1 | contig 10751 bp, 9 predicted proteins | sample EN1Hudseemescosm_FD_83661 | JGI IMG/M metagenome (GOLD analysis project Ga0105349, IMG submission 83661) | Methane-oxidizing microbial communities from mesocosms in the Hudson Canyon - EN1B Hudson Canyon | ecosystem: Environmental > Aquatic > Marine > Cold seeps | place: Hudson Canyon...
CGCTTGCTTCACCCGGAGCAGCGCCACCACCAACTTGAAATCCATCATTAGTGTGCAGGCCTTCTTCTGGAGAACTAGCCACTACCTCTGCGAATTTCTCCGTCAATGTTTCTAGTTTAATTTTTTCAAATTCTTTAGAAATACCTAACAGCGCATTATGTAAATTTTTAGTTTTTAAAATACCTACAATCAAATGTCCGGAACGTACTTGATTCTCTCCAAACATTAAGGTTCCAAAAACCCAGCCGCGTTCTACAGCATCCTCAACATGTTGAGATAAATCAGAAATAGATGTTGAACCTCTAGGTAAAGAATCAAGATTATCAGTAAAGTCTTTAACCAGCCTTGCAGGATCAATATTAAATTGTTTAATAATCTGATGTAAATCTGAATCCTGTAACTGCAATATCTGATGCATCCAGTGCACTAATTCAACATAGGGATTGCCACGCATTTTACAAAACACAGTGGCACTTTCTATCCCTTTGTAGCAAACACTATTTAACTTACCAAACAAAGCGACTCGACTAATTTCTGACATTGTATTCCCTCAAAATAGTTTATTATTTAATTGAACTTAGGAACGTGTATGGAATAACTTCCCGAAATTATAACGCAGGATTTTTGCTTCAGATAGGATGATCTCATGAGACGCATAGTTATTCTATGCAACGAATGAAACCATCCTATCTGGAGTAAAAAGACCTGTTAGAAATCGGGAAGTTGTTTCATGCACGTTCCTTAACTGCTCTTTAATGGATTTAACACCAAGGGGTCCGCATCTTTTAATGATGTTCTCAACCCTAACCAGCTTGACCAGCCAAGACGCGCAGAACTCCCCAGTCTGACTCCCTGTATTTCTTCAGATTTAAGAATTAGATTGATATCCCAAACCAATTCGTTACCAATATAATTACGTACAATAGCAATTAATTTCTCCAGCCTTTTTCCAGAAGGCAATAAACTCTCATATTGCTGCATGGTTAAGGGGCCAAAAACCAATCTAAACTTATTCTGACATCCCCAAACTCGACTACCTAAAACGGTTGACTGGCCTAATGAACATGTTCTTGGTGAGCGGCCTAAACGGGATAAATCTGACTGTTGTATTTCCAGCCATTCTCCAACAAATTGCTGAAGATTAACGGGCAACTTAAAAAAATCAGCAATAATTGATTTTAAGCCATCCGCATTTTTAGCATGATGAGATAAATAGCCTGCATAATGCAATTTAGCCAGATCAGGCATTGCATCCCTTTGCAATAAAGTACTATCACCTAACCCTAACAATGAGCCGGTATAATTAGAAAACCGATCATTCAAGGGGCGATCAAAATTAAAGGTAGGTTCTGTATTTGCTCTGGCTCGATAAAAGAAACTAATCATCCTATGATGAAAAATATCCGCAAAACGAGATTGAGTGATGTCATGATAATTATGCATCCTGCTTTTTACATACTCTGTAATATGCAGGGGCATAGGGCCATTGGGGCCAAATAAACCAAAAAAATATTCCGTTAATCTAGCAGCATTCCCTGCTTTAGAGGGAATATATTGACTTATTGTTGAAGGTTCAAATGCCAATGTTACTTCTTGAGCAAAACGCACGGGGTCATCAACAGGTCTTTTTGACTGACCGATTAATGGCTTATCAGGATTTGCACATTCTATTGAACGCAATGCATGAAAAAAACCGAATTTAAACGGTTCTTTCTGCAATCTGAGACTTAAATCGTTTCTCTTGTCCCTATTCTCGCTGGCCATCTTATAATCTCTCCCCTATCCGTTGAAGTTATAACGGTTTCGGTAAATGAGTTAATCGACACATAGCGAGATAAAAACTGCTCCATCACCGCCCCCAATAAAAACACTCCACTACCTTCAAAAGCAGCTTCTTCAAAATTTAACGTTATTTCCAGTCCTCGTCCAAAGACAATAGGCCCTTCTGTATTGATACGTCTCACTATAGATTTAGAAGTAACCGACAACAAACCATCAACCTGCTTGGCAATTGATGCCTCACTGTATTCCCCATACAGTTTTAGCAAGCTTCTTAATGCCGCCGCACCTTCTTTTTCATTGCTATCAACCAATGTTAAATAATTCAATGATAAATGGCTAATTAAATGCCAGGCCGTGCCACCATTTGCACTAGAAGGCCTAGGTTTAGTAGGGCCTGCAAGACAGCGGATATTTAGAACTGGCGCACCTTTTTGCATTGAGAAATCACTTTTTCCTCCGCCTACAGGCATTTGAAGCGGCAAATCCCTGTTACTGCATAATGTTTTAATACCTAATTGTCTTAGGTCTTCACTATAGGGCGCTTCATTGGCATCAACCAATGAAATAAATACTTCATTACCAATATAACTTGAACGCGGACCTTGTCTTTTTTGTTTAGATGACATGACTCGCTGTTGTCGATTCAAAGCATAATACGACAGCTGAGATGAATAATCTCTGGTGTCATTAAAATGATAAAAAGGTAAAAAACTTTGTTCTTCATCCTTATTGTCATCATTACTAATACCCGTAACTTCAGTTATCTGACAGACCTCATAATCCATTGGTCTGGAGCGGTCAGGGACTATATGGAATTCTGATAATTTCTGAGTAACATGAATACGATCAACCCGCTTTGGGAATAAATTGATCGCGGGCGTACAAAACAAAGCAAACTGAGATACTTCTACCGCATTAATCAATTTTGCATTACTACGATTAAGCATGATGATGATATCTATTTCATCAGTATCACACTGTTTAATTTCCTGCTTCAAACCAGTCAATTCGGCAAACATATAGCGCTCAGGAAAAGCGAAATACTCTTGTAATAGCCTATACCCTTGAAAAGAGCGCGGCGAATAAGCCAATAAAGCCTGGTCATCTAAAAAACCATAGCGTTTAATCGGTTCATCTTTAATTGTGGCCTGCCAAGCAATAGGCTTTACCGTTGATTGCAAACAAACTGCAAATGAATTCCCGATTAACTGTTCATATAAAAACATAGGTAATTCACCTACACCTCTTAAATAAACAGGTAATGAATCAAGACTCAACTCATTAAACTTAAGTCCGGCCGTTGTTTTTAATCGTAAACGTATCCCTGCTTTTAAATCAGGCAAACTGGGCACACCCAGATTGGAAACAGCACCTACACTGGGTAAGTATTCCGCTTCTGTAATTTCTATAGGCCACAAATTGACATTATGTGCAGTCCTGTATTCACAGGCTGTTTGCTCACCTTTACCAATTTGGCTTCGTAAAGCAGTTTGGCGTTCTACCAAAAAGCCTTCGGCCAATGAGCCTTCAGCTAAGTCAGGTTGAAGTTGAACCACCGTCATTGATGGAACCGGTTCATTATAATTGGGGTAGACCATATCCAGCATATGCTGGGTAAATCTGGGAAACTCTGAGTCTACCTTTAACTGTACCCTCGCCGCTAAAAATGCAAAGCCTTCAAGTAATCTCTCTACATAAGGGTCTGCACATTCAAAGCCATCCATCCCAAGACGTGCAGCAATTTTAGGAAACTCTTTTGCAAATTCCCCGCCCATTTCTCTTAGATGATGTAACTCAGTGTTGTAATACCTTAATAACCTAGGATCCATGGTTAACCATCCATATCAAGTAAATTAACATCACCTGTTATCTTATTAATTTCTGTGCGCAAATAAAGATGTAAAGGCAAAGGCTGCGACCATAAATTAGCTTCAATATCAAAACTTAATGCTTGATGGTTCATTTCTTCTGACGAAAACACTTGAATATTTAGTGTCTTAGGTAAAATTCGTGGTTCAAATAAATTAATCGCTTGTTTCAGTCCCTTTTCAATTTCAGAGACACTTGCACCAGCAACTGTTCTTCCAGCTAAATCCTTAATCCCATAGTTTAAAACTGATTTGGCAACTTCTTGATAATCCGTTAAATCAACCACTGACTCCATTGAGTCAGAATTTAATAACCATGAAACATCTCGTAATACTGATTGCCTTAGTTTATGCATAGACAATACACGTTTATCTCTGGATTCCTGTTGAGCATTTGGTTCATCATCAGTCAATCGGTCTAATAACGAAGGTTGCAAGCGTTCTTTTTGCGTTAATTCAGCCATAAATAGTCAGCTTACTCTTGGGCTGAATTAAATTTTATTTCTCTCACATTGAGCAAGGAATAGTCATTTTTGTCCGTTGTCAACATACGCTGCCCTAAGCCTTTGTATGTATCGGCAGATATTTCTTCCCACTCTGTTTTTCGTGCTAATTGTATTGAAGTATTCAATGAATTTTCAGAACCTGTGTAACGGCTAGGAATAAAGCCAAATGCTTCACCACCATTTGCCCAGACAAATTGAGCAGGTAGCCAGGCAAAATCTCTTAAATCTTCTGGCGCTGTTAATTGTATGACTGACAAGCGATGAAATGGAACCCAATAATACTGTCCATTAACAATAGCCTCTAGCATAGGTCCGATACGGCTATCCGCATCAGCAATCCATTCAAAAGCTTCGTTATCAATGGTTCCTGAAACTACAGTCGCTTTTTCCAAAGCTTCTGATCGTAGCGATTTTGCATTTTCATATTGCCCGTCAACTTCTAGGCGTAATGCCTCAAGCAATAATGCAATCCACGGCTCTGGCTCACCAAAAATCATAGGCGCTCTAGTTCCTGCAAAAACATCTTTACGCAAGCCTTCACATAAAAGTACCTGTTCGTAGGTTTGCACCATAAACTGAGCCATACTATCTAGATCTTTAAGTACATCTAATTGAGTTCTCGCTTTATCCCATTGGCCTAATAATACCTGTAGTTGAAAAAGCAATACTCTGTATTTAGCATCGGCAGGGTTTGTCCTCACCTGCTGCTGAACTGACTTAAGGGCTTCAGCAAGTTCTCCTGCATTGATCTGTTCTGCAATATCCATTGATCACCTAAAATGACAATAAAAAAAACGGAGGACATATAATGCCCCCCGCTATAAAAAAACAGCCTAGAATGCTTCGTTTTTCGACAAATCCCAGCCTTTTTCTTCACCTGACTCAGCAACACTTCCATCTTTGAAAGTATTGTATGACATCTTAAAACCATTAAAATTAATAGATATACTTTCAGTAGGTCTCTCTCCACCACTTGATGTGCTATAAGAGCTAATAATGGCCTCTTCTAATTTATATTCCAAATAATGTTGACCTTTAGAATCAGCACCACCTGTTTGAATAAAGTGAATGGTTGCTAAGCCTAAACTTTTACCACAGGCTGCCTGCATCATTAATTCAGTAGATGCTTTATCCATTGACTTTGATAGCGTGATCTCTGAAAAAGAAGGATTGCTGGTCTCACGATCTGTACCACCACCACTTGAAGAAATAGCCCGTCCCACTCCAAACTGTAGACTGTCAACAGTAATCCAGTCAGCGTGTTTATCGACAGTACTATCGCCTTTAATGGCTGTAGCGAAATTTAATAAAATCATTCTATTCTCCTAAAACTTATAGTATAAAAAAACCAAAAAGAACATTAATAAATGCTCCAGTTTACAATTAAACAACTAGCCTTTTTGTGAAGGCAATTTTGAGGTTAGCCTCAAAGAAACAGTCAGGCCTTCTAACTGATAATGCGGTCTGAGGAAAAACTTCGATTGATAATAACCAGGATTACCTTCAACTTCTTCCACTACCACTTCTGCTCCTGCCAAAGGACGCCTGGCTTTATCTTTTTCAGAAGCAACAGCAGGATTAGCTAACACATACTGGCTAATCCAAGTGTTTAACCATGACTCCATATCCTGACGTTCTTTAAACGATCCCACTTTATCGCGTACGATACATTTCAAATAATGAGCAAAACGACAAGTTGCAAACAAGTAGGGTAAACGTGCAGCTAAGTTAGCATTAGCAGTCGCGTCCGGATCATCATATTCAGCAGGTTGATGTAATGATTGAGCACCAATAAATGCAGCAAAATCTGAATTCTTTTTATGCAACAACGGCATAAACCCTGCTTTAGCTAATTCTGCCTCACGACGATCAGTAATGGCAATTTCAGTCGGACATTTCATATCCACACCGCCATCGTCTGTCGGGAAGGTATGTACCGGCAAACCTTCTACCGCACCACCCGATTCGATACCCCTGATTTGTGAACACCAGCCATACAGTTTAAAAGACCGGTTGATATTAGTTGCCATCGCATAAGCGGCATTAGACCATGTGTAATTACTACTATTTGCAGCTTCTGTATCTTCTTCAAAATCAAATTCTTCAACAGGATCTGTCGCCGCGCCATAAGGCAGACGAGAAAGAAACCGAGGCATAGCCAAGCCTAAATATTTAGAATCATCAGACTCTCTTAATGAGCGCCAAGAAGCATATTCAGGTGTAGAGAAAATTTTAGTCAAATCACGTGGGTTTGCCAGCTCACTCCAGGAATCCATTTGCAGTGTGGTTGGTGCTAATCCTGTAATAAACGGTGCATGAGAAGCCGCAGAAATTTTTGAAATTTGAGTTAATAACTCTACATCTTGTGGAGAATGATCAAAATGATAATCACCCACTAAACAACCAAAGGGTTCTCCACCAAACGTACCGTATTCTTCTTCATACAGTTTTTTAAATAATGGACTTTGATCCCAGGCAGTACCTTTGAATTTTTTAAGCGTTTTACCTACTTCTTTTTTAGAAATATTCAGCACGCGGATTTTAAGCATTTCATCTGTTTCAGTGTTGTTTATCAGATGATGTAAACCACGCCAGGCACCTTCCAATTGTTGAAAGTCTGCATGGTGCATCACTAAGTTAACTTGCTCACTCAACTTTTCATCAATTTTTGCTATTACCGCTTGAATTGAATTTAATGCATCATCAGAAACAATTGAAGCATCTTTTAAAACAAATTCAGCCAACGTTGAAACCGCATTTTCAACTTCTTCTTTAGCTCTTTCAGATTTAGGTTTAAATTCCTTGTTCAATAGTGAAGAAAAATCGGTTCCTTCAGCAACCTGTCCTTCTGCTTGAACTTCTGCACTTTCTTGTTCTGCCATTGTTATTCTCCTTCGCCACTATCTGCTGGGGCATCATCTTCCGGTTTGGGTGCAGATGCTAAAGATTGTAATAAAGCAGGGTCACTAATCGCATTAGCAATTAATTCTTCTGCACCTGTTTTTCCATCCATATAGGTCATTAGATTTGATAACTGTGTTCTGGCTGCTAACAGCTCTTTTAAGCCATCTACTTTGCTAGCTACTGCAGCCGGCGAAAAGTCTTCCATACTGTCAAAAGTAATATCAACACTTAAGTTTCCTTCACCCGTTATAGTATTTGGAACATTAAATGCGGTTCTTGGCTTCATAGCCTTTAAACGCTCATCAAAATTATCCACATCAATTTCTAGCATTTTACGCTCGCCAACAGGAGCGAGAGGATCTGCAGGTTTCCCGGACAAATCAGCCATGACGCCCATTACAAACGGCAATTGAACTTTCTTTTCTGCGCCATATAATTCGACATCGTATTCGATTTGAACTCTAGGGGCACGATTTCGTGCAATAAACTTCTGACTACTTTCCGCCATTTTATTTTCCTCTTCGGGTTAATAATTCTACAATCAATTTTTTATTCTTCACTACTTGTTCCACCACGTAAAAACTCTGCTTGTTCCACTCCATTCGGCGCCATATCCTGCAAAACTTCCATAAAATCCTTTCCAACCAACCTATTAACCCTTTCGAGCAGTATGGGAATTGGGCTAGATGGTTCGTTCTTTTTATAATAATCAGCAATTAAACTCAAGGCTTTTATCACATCCTGGTTACTGTTTATCCCTGGGGGTGCTGTTTTAACTGTTTTAACTATTTTTACTGTGCCTGCTTGCTCATTATTTGTATCATCTTCCTCACTACCATCACTTTCGCCCTCTACTTCATCACCCAAACCTCTTCTTTCAACTTGCTCTGAAAGTATGCTATTAAATTCTTTTAATATGGTTCGAAATTCAGTAAAACTTGCTGCATCATTGACACCGACGTTATCCGTTATCAATGCTTCCATTTGATCCAAGTTTTCAAGTGCTTGCCTTGCAGCCTCTGCTGTGGCCGTAAGGTTTTCTGCCTCACACTCCTGAAACGCTCCTTCAACAGTAGCCAGTGATGGTAGTTCAGTACCTTCTTCTGACTCAGAGACAGTAACACTGCCATTAGCAATTTGAATATCCCTTAGATTAAACCGGCCTAACGCTTTTGATTCGACCAAAGGTATTTTATGAAGTGGCTTTAAAAACGTTTCAAAGTCACATAATGTCATTAAAATATTGATTCGCTCTGTGGGATCATTATCATCATCAGGATCTAGTTCAGGGTGTATATTCTCCCAATATTTTTCTGTCGCCCTTTTAAGCAATAACATCCCATCCGCCAATCCCAGCAAACCCTGTGTTTCTGTCAATGCTCTAAGATAGTTAACAAATACACGTAAATCACGCGTTCTAGTCAGTAGCTTTTCTGCTTGCTTGATAACTTCTCGCCAGTTTGGTGGTTCTGCTTCAATAACAGAATCACCCATTGACTGCTCTTCTTTCCCCTGAACTTCCTGGTCGAATGCTATAAATTCAGCATCGTATTCAAGGTCTTCACCACACACATTATCAGGTTCTATTTCTGTTAAATAACTCTCGATATCAATTGCCACCTTACCTAACTCCTACAAATAAAAATGATTATCTAATTTCAACAACAATAACACTGACGTTATCTCTCGCACCCATTTCCAACACTTGTTCAAGCAAAATTTCCACACTATCGTCATAATCATTATCAACTAGCACTTGCTCAATTTCCTGAAAACTTACTTCTTTATCCAGACCATCACTACTTAATAACAACAAATCACCGGGTTGCGTTTCAAATACCTGGCAATCGAGGTCTAACTCATCAAAAGCACCTACTGCTCTGGTAATCACATTATTTTGTTTTAGAGTTGTGGGAGCACCTAAGTTCAAAATATCTGTTATTTCTTCCTGTTCACTGCAATGATCAATCGTTAACTGTAATAACTTGTTATCCCGCAGTCGATACAATCGACTATCACCCGCCCACAAACAGGCAAAATGAGACTTTCCGGCCAACAAGGCAACAACAGTACTCCCAATAATCTGCTGGTCATACGTTTTAGCTGCTAGGGCTTTTAATTCATTATTGACCAATTGCAGTGCAGATCTAACTTCTGTAATAATTACATCCAAAGAAGAAGAGGTATCTAATTTATTTAAGGTGTTAATTATTTTTTTACTAGCCACATCACCTGCTTTGTGACCACCCATACCATCAGCGATAACCCACAGGCCTAAATCTGGCCGGTCCAGAATCGAATCTTCATTATATTTTCTTACTCGCCCTGTATCCGTTCTGGAAAACGATCTCCATAAGTGATTTTTTGCTCGCTGTTCTGGTGTCGATGAGATTGCATTGGTCTCTTGCAATTTAGGCACTGTGCTTTTAACAACTTCCACAACGTGGGGGGCGTTCACTATATCTAACTGTACATTTTGCTGGGTAGGCGGTGTAATTTGTTGCTGCTGGAGGTCCCAGCCTGCTTCTTGAAATTGACCATGTATCATTCCTGCATAAGCAGTAAATGGTGGCAGGCCGTTAACGGTTAAGAAACCAGGCTTTATTTCCTCCGAACCCACAGTACACCACAGACTATGCCCAACTAAATATTTGTTTAACAATAATGAAGTTAAATGTGGAAACATCTGTTCCGTTTTAATTTCTAAACTCTCAAATTCCAGATAGAAGGCAGAAGATTCCATTGATCTACTCTTCGTCTGATTCAAATGATTATTTGGAGGGGAAAGAGAAGCGAACGGTTTAATCCCCTTCACCATTTCATCAAATGCTTCTACAGCTAAATCATCTTCTAATCCTGCTAAAGCTACTGTCTCTAGCTGTTCAAACCAATCACATGCTTCAGTAAATACCTGTATCAACGATGAATTTGAACTCACCTTAGTCGCAATAGTTAAAGGAAAATAGCGGCCTACCCTGTCAACACTTGGCATTACAATACCTAGCCAAGCATCTTTTCCGCATAGCCCCGGTGACAAAGCAAATCGCCAGATAGGACTGGTTAAATAACACCTCAACCATTGTTCACCTAAAATTTCCTGGCTTGCTGCCATCGAACTCTGTAACCATGCATCCCATGACTGGATAAAGTCCTGAGGTAATCGTCTTGATGTAAAGTCACCTAAGGAAGGAAGCTTCCCATAAAACCCTAGTTCCATACTCACGGAGTCCATTAAATTCTGCTCGGACATTGAAAATCTGTTAATTCAGCAAATGAGAAGGGATTTATCACACTGTTTGCACGTAATTCATACTTTGCAGTAAAACCACTTAATTCAAATGTTATTACATGCGCATTAGTTGAGGATTGACTGACTTTCATTTTATCCAATAATTTAAACCATGCCCAAGCCCCCTCTTCTGAACCACTCAATTGCTTTCCATCCAGAGTTTCAAAGCCAAACCGCACTAAGCCCGGACTATTACCTGGCCAAGAAAATCGACTTGCTCGCGTAGGGCCATGTCGATAATTGGTTTGCTGACCTTCAAGGTTTATCCAGAACTTAGATGCTTTTGCATCTAAAAAAATTGGCTTTAATTCAAACTGCACCTTGGGCAAGGCCCCTCCACTTTGAAAAAAAACATCCCTGATTTTTGCAGCATTTTGAAACTGTTTTAGAGTCGAACTTGAA
>Ga0105349_10001228_pt1 | contig 10740 bp, 5 predicted proteins | sample EN1Hudseemescosm_FD_83661 | JGI IMG/M metagenome (GOLD analysis project Ga0105349, IMG submission 83661) | Methane-oxidizing microbial communities from mesocosms in the Hudson Canyon - EN1B Hudson Canyon | ecosystem: Environmental > Aquatic > Marine > Cold seeps | place: Hudson Canyon...
AACTCCGTTCTCATAGTAACTAAAATAGATGTATTCCTTATCTAAATGAGATGTATCTAATTCTAAATATGATTTTCCATCTTTCTTGTTTTGATAGAAATTGAATAATCCTTCATACAAATCACAACCTTTAGTTTTTTCTACTAATTTATCAGCTTTTTGTTTCTCCTTCTTAAATATATTTTGGGAGTGTGTTTGATAGCAAGATATTAATATAGTAATATGTAATAGGATCAGCTTCTTCATTATGTCAATTTTATGTTAATTATAGATGTTTACTAGTTAGAAACGGAAGAGCAATGTTTTAACAATGCTATTTTAGGCTTTCAATCAGCCTTTTCATTTCTTCTGATTTTTTATAGTCACCATTCATATAATACATCTGTTTAAGTGATAATAAAGTGTTTTTATCGCTAGCATTCAACTCATGGGCGGTTTCTAAATATGGTAATGCTTTTGCAAATAAATTATCTGCTTCTTCATTCCATTTTTTATATTCCGTATTATTTGAAGTTCCATTAGCTTTATTTTTGGTTTCACTCCCCTGATTAAAATAAAGCGCACCTAGATTATAATTAGTACCAAAAGCTGATGGATTCAATTCTAAAGCTATTAAGTAATCTTTTTCAGCATTAATTATATCGCCTTCTTGATCATAAATAGTTCCTCTGTTAAAATATAATAAATCATTTTCTTCATCCAAAGCAATAGCCTCTCCTAGCTTCTTAATTAACTCAGAGGTTCTACCTAATTTAATATACAAGTTAATTTCAGTATTAAGAAGGCTTTGATCGTCTTCAAACATATCTCTACCAGAAGTTAAATACTCTAGAGCTTTATCTGTATTTCCTTCTTCTAAAAAGATATTACTCATATGAATATAGATGGCCGGTTCATTAAAATTAATGTCAATTAGTTGCTGTAATAACTTTTTTGATTCACCATTATTTTTCATTTTACTGGTTGATAAGAAAGAACGATATAGTATCGTTTCTTTGGTAATATTCCCTCTTTTTAATTGATCCTCCTCATCAAATGGCATGACATCAAAAATAGCAGTGTAATATTTCAATGAACTTTTATAATTTCCTGAGTTATACTCTTCAGTTGCTTGATTAAATAATTGGTAGCCGCATTGCACTAAACCTTCTAACACCTCTTCTTTAGGCCATTTCTTATAAGCCATTATCTTATTCTTCTTTTTTGAATGAGGCTGCATACATTTTAAATGAGATTCTGTTGCTTTAAAAACAGCATCAGAATCAAGAGAGCCATGATTTACAGCAATCATTTTATAAATCTTAGCTCTATACATCCACATTTTAGGTGTATTGGATGTGCTTTCATTGGCATAAGCTTTGTCAATAAACTCTTTGGCTTCTTCAATTTTAAGAGCTTTAACGGACTTGTCTTTCTCGGACTCATACTGTTTAAAAATTATTGCTGCAGAAGTTACATGTTGTGATTGAGAAAATGCCAACATATTTATTGTAAATAATACTAGTGTTAAGAATCCTTTTTTTATCATTATTAATATTTAATATCTGTTATTTTAAATTTATATTGTACCCCATCAGTCTTAGACTCTAAGTTTTTTAACTTCTTTTTAATAAGATATTTATTTCCTACAATAACAATAGCCATTTTATCAGGGTGTATTTTAGCTTTTGCAATAGCATCAATATCAGCTTTTGTGATTGAATTCAGGATATCTGCCTGTTTATCAATATAACTTTTATCCAAACCATAGGTTAATATTTTATTTAAGAACCCTAATTTCTGACCTGACGTCTCATATTTTAAGGCCTCGCCTCCAAGAAATGCATCTTTTGTAAACCTCACCTCTTTTTCTGTGATTCCACTAGTGGTATATGAGTTAAATTCTCTAAATATCTCTACTAAAGCACTGTCCGTAGCCTCTGTCTTTACACTAGAGAACATTGCAAAAGCTCCTTGGTTTTTTGATGCTTGAAAAAAGGAGTTAGCCCCATAAGTCCACCCTTTATCTTCTCTAAGACTCAAGAAGAATCGGCCACTCATACCTCCTCCTAATGGATAATTCATTATTTGAGATTTAAAATGATCCCCATTTACATCATATTTATCTGCTAAATGACCCATTATGATAAATGATTGAGAGGCCCCCTCCTTGTCTAACAAATAAATTTGAGTCTCATTAATAGCTGGAAAATCAAATTCAGAAGGAATCTCAACTTTCTTCGATTCCCAATTTTTAAGAAAATCTATTTTGGAAAGAAGTGCATTTCTGTCAATATCCCCTACCACAACTAATGAACTAACCGAAGGAGAATAATTATTATAGTATGACTGAACATCCGATAGTTTAATCTTTTTTATTGATTTTTCACTAGTTACTCTGCCAAATGGAGTCTCACCAAACAATTGGTTGCCAAAATAAGTAAATCCTAAATATTGGGCATTCTTTTTCATTGCCTCCATTCCTTCTATGGTTTGCTTTTTTACCCTTTTAAAATCATCTTTATTAAATGCGGGTCTAAGCAGTTTTTCTTCAGCTATTGCTAATGTAGCATCTATATTCTTAGTTAATGACTCAATATACATTATAGTTCCTTCTTCATCAGCAGAGAATCTGATTGAGCTGCCTAGTTTCTGAAGCTCAACACTAACCTCTTCAGACGTATACTTACTTGTACTTTCACTCATCATATCTGCCGTTAATTCCGCTAAACCAGTAAGCTTTTTATCTACCAATAACCCTCCCCCCTCAATTTTTAAACGCATGTAAACTTTAGGGAGTTCAGATGATTGAGTACCTATTACCTTAAGACCATTTTCAAAGTTTTCTTTGTAATAATCTGGAACTACAGGCGCTTTAGCAGGTGCTGCTTTAGGCTGAATATTTCTGTCAAAAGAATCTTCAGGCCTGTTATATTCTAAGCCTACATACTCTGGATCTTCTTTTAATATCAAATTAATATTAGGATTAATGGATACTAATGAATCTAACTTCTCTACAAAAGGACTCTTTGGTCTCACGGTACTAATAACAGCTTTTCTATTTTTTATATATTTATTAAAAACCCGCATAACGTCTTCTCTAGTAACGTTATTGTATCTTGCTAGTTCAGAAGACATGTTATGCTTACCTCTACCTAACCATTCCCAACTTGATATAGTACTAGCCTTTGATGAGATGGAGCTCTTCATATTAATGCTCTGCGACTCCATTTCTGTTTTTACCATAGCTAAGTCTTCATCGCTAAAACCTTTTTCTTCCCACTCTGCAATTGTATTTCTAATATCCGCTTCAATATTATTAAAATATATTCCCGGATCTTCTTGCCAGTCAGGAAAAGTAAGTACAGTAAAATGAAATTCCCCTGCAAGCTCTCTACATGGATGACTAACACTTGCTTGCATTGCTTTTTCCGATTTAACAAAATTCTTATAAAAAATCGATTTCTTACCATCTCCCATTAATGCTGCAAGCATATCAAGCGGGGCTTCATCTTTATGATAGACAGGAACAGTAGGAAACACCACATCAGTCAAAGGTAAATAAACATTATCTGTATAGCCAGTATATATATCAGAAGAAAGTCTTGGAACATTAGCTCTTTGTCTTGTTACTTCTGGACCGCGCTTGATTGATCCAAAATATTTTTCTACAAGAGGTATCACTTGGCTTGAATTTACATCTCCAGAAATAGTTAAAATAGCATTATTTGGTCCGTACCATCTTAAAAAGAAATTCCTAAGATCCTCTAGAGTAGCTCTATCTAAATCATCTACATAGCCAATAACTGGCCAATTATATGGATGAGATGGAGGGTACAATGTTTGTCCTAAAATCTCATAACTCATGCCGTAAGGTTGATTTATTTGGTTCTGATATTTCTCATTTGTTACAGCATCTCTTTGGTTTTCAAACTTTTCTTGAGTCACTGCATTAGGAAGGAATCCCATTCTATCAGCCTCTAGCCAAAGAATTGTCTCTAAATGATTACTAGGTATCGTTTGGAAATAAACTGTTCTATCATAAGTCGTATTACCATTCAACTGACCACCTGCTTCCGCTATAATCCTAGGAGCTCTTTCATCTTCTACGTGTTCTGATCCTTGAAACATCATGTGTTCAAAAAAGTGAGCAAATCCAGATTTACCTGCAGTTTCTCTATTTGAACCTACATGATATGTTACATGCACATGAACAATTGGATCAGAATGATCTTCATGAATTAATACTTTCAATCCATTTGGCAATTCCCATTTTTCATAAGGAATATCTAAAGGATTAGTGCTTGCCGATTTTACTAAATTTGTTTTAGTAACATCCTGTGCTACTAGCGTTGACGCAAACAGCAATGCTGCCGTTAAAAGATTAGTTTTCTTCATTTTCCTCATTGTTTTTGTTCGTATTATTGTCTTCAGTATTTTCATCCGTATCAGTCGTGTCTTCTGATGGATTATTATCTACTTCTATTGTTTCAGGCGCTTCAATTACATTTCCATCTTCATCCAAGAGCACTTGCTCCTCTGCTTCCCATTTTGAAACCTTAGCAACTGATGCAATAGAATCATCATCTTTCAAGCGGATAATTTTCACCCCTTGTGTTGCTCTACCCATTACTCTGAGAGCATCTACAGCAATTCTAATTGTAATTCCTGATTTATTAATTACCATCAAGTCGTCAGCATCTGTTACGTTTTTCAGGGCAATTAAACTTCCTGTTTTTTCAGTAATATTAATCGTTTTTACTCCTTTACCTCCTCTATTAGTAATTCTGTAATCCTCAACATCAGAACGTTTACCATAACCGTTTTCTGATACAACCAACACATTTGACTCCAGATCATTAATGCAAATCATTCCAATAACTTCATCTTCTTCTGAAGAAAGTCTGATTCCTCTCACTCCAGCAGCAGTGCGCCCCATTGATCTTACCTTTTCTTCTTCAAATCGAATTGATTTACCCGATTTTACTGCCATCATAATTTGGGAATTACCAGTAGTCATCTTTGCTTCTAGTAACTGGTCTCCTTCACGGATAGTAATCGCATTAATACCATTTGTTCTTGGCCGAGAATATGCCTCCAAAGCAGTTTTCTTAATTACTCCTTTCTTAGTGCACATTACTATATAATGCGAGTTGATATATTCCTGATCCTTCAAATCCTTAGTGTTAATGTAGGCCATTACTTTATCATCCTTAGGTAAGTTAATCATATTCTGAATTGCTCTACCTTTAGCTGTTTTTCCTCCTTCAGGAATTTCATAAACTTTCATCCAGAAACATCTACCCTGTTCTGTAAAAAAGAGCATATAATCATGATTATTTGCCATTATCATTTCCTCAACAAAATCCTCATCCCTAGTAGTTGCTCCTCTCGATCCAACTCCTCCTCTACCTTGCGCTCTGTATTCTGTAAGTGACGTTCTTTTTACATAACCTAAATGTGAGATAGTAATCAATACTTCTTCATTAGGAATCATATCTTCAATACTTACTTCTGAAGATGAATATTCAATATTAGACCTTCTTTCATCACCATATTTTTCTTTTACTTCTTTCAAATCATCAGAAAGCATAGTATATCTTAAATCTTCATCTGATAAAATAAGATTGAAATGCTTAATTTTTTCCATAATTTCCGCATGCTCTTCTTTAATTTTATCTATTTCAAGACCAGTAAGTTTCTGCAATCTTAAATCAAGAATGGCTCTTACCTGAATATCTGATAATTTAAAATTTGATATCAACCCATTCCTTGCATCCTCGGGTGTACGAGACGAACGGATTAGCTTTATTACTGCATCCAGGTTGTCCAATGCAATAAGCAAGCCTTCAAGAATATGCGCTCTCTTTTCTGCTTGAGCCAATTCATATTCAGTTTTACGCACTAATACCTCATGCCTATGATCCACAAAATAACCAATCAATTGTTTTAAATTTAATAATTGTGGACGCCCTTTTACTAAAGCAATATTATTAACTGAAAATGAAGACTGTAAAGCGGTATACTTATATAATTTGTTTAGCACAATATTTGGAATTGCATCTCTTTTTAAATCATAAACAATTCGCATCCCATTTCTATCTGACTCATCTCTTATATCTGCAATACCATCTAGTTTTTTTGAATTGACTAAATCGGCAGTTTGCATAATCATATTTGCCTTATTCACCATATAAGGAATCTCTTCCACTATGATTTGTTCTCTACTGCCTGTTTCATCAAACCTTACTTTACCTCTAACAACAATCCTTCCCCTGCCAGTTTCAAAGGCGGAACGCACTCCATCATATCCATAAATAGTGCCTCCAGTAGGAAAATCAGGCGCCTTTACATATTCCATTAATTCAGGAATCTCAATATCACCTCTTTTTTTAATATAAGCAATTGTACCATCTACAATCTCAGTAAGGTTATGTGGAGGCATATTGGTTGCCATACCTACAGCAATACCAGTTGCTCCATTTAACAATAAATTAGGAAGTCTTGCTGGCAAAACCGATGGCTCATTTAAAGTATCGTCAAAATTTAAATTCCAATTAACCGTTTCTTTATCAATATCCAACAGCATATCTTCTGCTGTTTTACGCATTTTCGCTTCAGTATAACGCATTGCAGCAGGATTATCACCATCAACTGAGCCAAAGTTCCCTTGTCCGTTAACCATCATATAGCGCAAACTCCAATCTTGAGCCATGCGAACCATTGCATCATATACTGATGTATCTCCATGCGGATGAAATTTACCTAAAACCTCACCAACTATTCTAGCTGATTTCTTATGAGCACCATTAGATCTAACGCCTAATTCATGCATTCCAAATAAAACTCTTCTGTGTACCGGCTTAAACCCATCTCTTACATCTGGTAAAGCTCTAGAGACAATAACTGACATTGAATAATCAATGTACTTTGCTTTCATTTCCTCTTCAATATTAATAGGGATAATCTTCACTCCTAATGACATATTTTATTTCTTTTTTCGTTAAGGTAACAAATTAAAGAAATTTGCGTATTTTATGTTAGTAAATTGATTGGTTTTTAGCTTCTAAGTTATGAACAATATTTGTTAAAAAAAATGAGGTAATACTATTGTCAAATAAGTAATTTTAGTCAATATCTTGCAAAAGATTTTTAGTTGAATTAAAAACATTGAGTTATGAATGCAGGATTTTCGAATAGAATGAAGGATGTTTTTACCTATGTAAGAGAGGAAGTGATTAGATTAGGTGATGAAAGTATAGGTGTTGAACACTTATTTTTAGGTATATTACGTGAAGGTGGAGGTGCAGCAATCAATACACTAAAGGGTTTAGGAATTGATCCAAAGGATTTGCGAGTAGTTATTGAGAGCAACATCATAAAAAGAGATAATCGAGTAAATATCGATAAAGAAAGTATTGATTTTAAAAAACAAACGGAGCGTATTCTTAAAAAAGCAATAATGGAACAAAAAAACCTTGGAGAGGATAAGATAAAAACAATACATGTGCTACTTGCTATTTTATTAGATGAAAATAATATAGTAACCATCTCTTTTAAGTACTTAAATCTTAATTATGAGATACTACTTGAAGAATATGAGGTGCAGAATATTGATATCGGTTCAAAGCATGATGATTCATCAATGGATGATGATGATGAAATTTTTGGCCCTTCAACTCAAAAAAAACCAAAGTCAAATTCAAAAAGTACTACTCCTGTTTTAGATAATTTTGGGAGAGATTTAACAAAATATGCAACTGAAGGAAGATTAGATCCTATTGTCGGAAGATATAAAGAAATTGAAAGAGTGTCACAAATATTAAGTAGACGGAAGAAAAACAATCCTATTTTAGTAGGAGAACCTGGAGTTGGTAAATCTGCTATTGCTGAAGGGTTAGCTTTAAGAATAGTACAAAGAAAAGTATCTAGAATTCTATTCAATAAACGAATAGTAATGCTTGATTTGGCAGCCTTAGTTGCCGGTACAAAATATAGAGGGCAATTTGAAGAAAGAATGAAGGGTATAATCAATGAGCTTGAAAAAAACCCTGATATTATTATATTTATTGACGAAATACACAGTTTAGTTGGTGCTGGCGGCGCTACAGGATCATTAGATGCCTCTAATATGTTTAAACCCGCTCTTGCAAGCGGAGAACTTCAATGTATAGGAGCAACTACTTTGGACGAATATCGTCAGCATATTGAAAAAGATGGGGCGCTTGAAAGAAGATTTCAAAAAGTTATGATCGAGCCAACTTCTATTGAAGAAACTATTGAAATATTAAGCAATATTAAAATTAAGTATGAGGAGCACCATAATGTCATATACACTGAAGAGGCTATAAAATCATGCGTTATTCTTACTGATAGATACATGAATGATCGTTTTTTACCAGACAAGGCGATTGATGCTTTAGATGAGGCTGGTTCAAGAGTACACATCACCAATATTAAAATACCTAAAAATATTACTGACTTAGAAGAAAATCTGCAAGAAACAACAATCAAAAAGAAAGATGCAATTAAAAAACAAAAATTTGAAATTGCAGCTGAGCTAAGAGATAGTGAAAAGAAGCATACTGCTAAACTTGAACATGCTAAAGATATTTGGGAAAAAGAACTAAAAAACCATAAAGAAATAGTGTCAGAAGAAAATGTTGCTGATGTTGTTTCTCTTATGACAGGAATACCAGTAAACAAAGTCGCTTCACAAGAAAGAAAAAAACTTGTATCAATGACTGACAGCATAAAAGCTAAAATTATTGGGCAAAATGAAGCAGTTGAGAAAGTAGTTAAGGCGATCAGAAGGAATAGAGTTGGATTAAAAGATCCAAACAAACCGATTGGCTCATTTATCTTTTTAGGACCAACTGGAGTAGGTAAAACTCAGCTTACAAAAATTTTATCAGAAGAAATGTTTGATTCACAAGATGCCCTTATTCGTTTAGATATGAGTGAGTATATGGAAAAATTTGCAGTCAGCCGCTTAGTCGGGGCGCCTCCAGGGTATGTTGGTTATGAAGAAGGGGGACAATTAACAGAAAAAGTAAGAAGAAAGCCCTACTCTGTTATCCTATTAGATGAAATTGAAAAAGCACATCCTGATATATTTAACATCTTATTACAAGCCTTAGATGATGGGCAAATGACTGATAGCTTAAGTAGAAAAATAAGCTTTAAAAACACAATCATTATCATGACTTCCAATATTGGCGCAAGGCAGTTAAAAGATTTTGGGCAAGGAATTGGCTTTAACACAGCTTCAAAAAAAGAAAACATTGATAATCACTCAAAAGGAGTAATTGAAAAGGCTTTGAAAAAAGCATTTTCTCCTGAGTTTCTAAATAGAATTGATGATGTTATTGTATTCAACAACCTAGACAAAGAAGATATAAATAAGATCATTGATATTGAAATGAAAAACCTATTAAAACGAATAGGCGCTTTGGGTTATAGTGTTAAAATATCAGCAAAAGCTAAAGATTTTATTGCAGAAAAAGGCTTTGACGCTAAATTTGGCGCAAGACCATTAAAGCGCGCTATTCAAAAATACTTTGAAGACCCTTTGTCTGAGGAAATCATTAATGCTCAAATAAAAGAAGGAGATGCTATAAAAGTGAGTCTGAATAAAGAAAAATCTGCCTTAGAAATAAAAATTATTAAACCTAAAGTGAAATCTAAAAAAGATAAGCTAGAAGGTTAGCTTCCTTCCTTCTGTTTTAGTTAATTTTCTAAATAAGGATTGGAGTTTCATTAGCACTCCACCCCTATTTTCTATTTTTCTTTTATCAATTTCTATTACACAAGCTAACTCCCCCATAGTTCCTGTTGTAAATACTTCATCAGCATTATATAGCTCAGTAAGTGAAATATCTTGTTCTAAAATTGGAATATTATTTTCCTTGCAGATTTCAATAATTAAACCTCTGGTAATACCTGGCAGGCAAGCTTTTGGAAAAGGAGTGTATACAATCCCATCTTTAATCATAAAGATATTTGTTGCATTTGTTTCAGCCACAAAACCATTCAAATCAAGCATTATTGCATCATCCGCTCCGGCATGATTAGCTTCAACTTTAGCTAAAATATTATTAATTAAATTATTATGATGAATCTTGGAGTCCAAACAAAGAGGCGAATTTCTACGAATATTAGCAGTTACTAATTTTAACTTCTTTCCAGAGTAAATTGAAGGCTTCCATTCTGCTAAAACAATTAAAGTGCATCCAAACTGATTTAATTTAGGGTTCATTCCTGAAGTGATCTTCTCTCCCCTTGTTAATGTTAAGCGAATATGAGTCTCATCTTTCATTCCGTTTGCTTTCAAAGTAGAAAAAACAGCATCTTTTATGCATTCTAAAGTGGGAATATCTTGAAAATCCATGCTTTTTGCTGATTCTATTAATCTATTCAAATGCTCGTCAAAGCAAAATATTTTTCTGTCATATACTCTTATACCCTCCCAAACCGCATCACCTCCCTGCACTACACTATCAAATACTGAAACTTTTGCTTTATCTCGACGTAGTAATTCTCCATTTATCCAAATTTTAATATCTTTATTTCTGTTGTCAGCTTCTTGCATCATAATTGTATTGATTTAGTTGTTAAAAATACATAATAAGGTTTGCACTTTTTTACTAATGCCACATTACTTCTTGAAAGCTGTATCTCTTTTTCGGCATACGGTAAAAACCCAGTAGAATTATGAACATTTGCATACCAATGATTTGCCCAAATTCCATCTTCTTTTCT
>Ga0105349_10001232_pt1 | contig 10734 bp, 7 predicted proteins | sample EN1Hudseemescosm_FD_83661 | JGI IMG/M metagenome (GOLD analysis project Ga0105349, IMG submission 83661) | Methane-oxidizing microbial communities from mesocosms in the Hudson Canyon - EN1B Hudson Canyon | ecosystem: Environmental > Aquatic > Marine > Cold seeps | place: Hudson Canyon...
CTCGACTGAAGTCCATTGAGATTCAATCGATGAAGGTCATCCGGCTTGATGTAATGGACAAAGCGATCGGCGGGAGATGCCATCTTGTGAGTTCTTTCAGTCCAGATATCTTTGCCTAAATCGTGGAATGTGTCGTTGTTCTGTGGGCCGGGATCTGCCGAGCGCGGGGCTCTTCTCACTTGCTCGGCCGACTTGGAAGGGTCGGGTAAGCCGAGTAATCTGAAGAGATTGACCACGAAGGTTGCATCGACCCATCAGCCATGAGTGCTTCCCTTCATCCGCTCGCATGACGGCGATTACTGGATGTGGTATTCCGAGCGGTCATTCCTCTTCTGAGGATGTTTCGTCTTCATCAAGGAGTTCGCTCAGAACCTCATTGTCCAAGGTATCTGCTACACGAGCCTGCTCATACACTTCATCGAGTTCAGTCAGTTGGAGCACAGGTGAATCCTCAGGTTCAGTTGCCTCAGTAGTTTCTTCCACCTCGGCTGTTTTCTCTTCCGGGATTTGAGCTAATTCCCCATCTTCATCACGGTCCTGTTCCTTTACTCGCCGTCTATCTTCGTCTTCGCTGAAAGGGTCAAACTGAGGGTCATCGAAGGCGTCATCCATCGAAACTTTCCTTCCTCGGCGAGCCTCAGGTGGCGCTTCTATGAGATCTTCTGGCTTGCGCATTTGCATGTAGGCAAATCCTCCACCGCCTGCAAGAACCAAGATGATCAGTATGATGAAAATAGGTGAACTGACGAGATCTGTGAAGCTGAATGGTGCTTCTTCAATCATGAGCGTAATCGACACAGAGTCTACGAGAGTTTCGTCGGATACTGTCAGTTTCACCGAACGAGTTCCGTGTGAGTCGGTCTTCCATTCTAACCAAATTCCTACATGATCTATGTCGTTCGAAGGATTCCCATCTCCATCGCTGTCGACGGATGTGTCAAGATCCCAATTGTAAATCATGTTCTCAAGGTCAAAGGCTGAGTCAGTCGTCATATTGGCACTGAGAATAACCACATCGCCTTCGGTAGGCTTCTGATTACTAACGCTCAAGTGAGCAGACGGTTTGACATTGTTCACCGAGATTGGAATCTCGACCGAGGCGCGCTCACCATCGTCATCCATCGTGTGGAATACCAAACTGGAAGGAGCGGTCTGAGCATCTGGCCAGGACCCTATGAAAATGGTACCTTCCAAGTCGCAGTCATCGTTTGCCTCGCCTTCACCATCGGAGTTTTCTTCTGGATCGAGATCGAAGCAATTCTGCAGAGTGTCAATGTCTCCAGTCGTATCCCAAACACTTGCGGAGATTGAAATCTCACTATCTTCAGCAACTGGTAGTGGGTTGCTAATCGGGTCGATTTCCGGAGCGAGATTGACTATTTCGATAGCGATAGTCAGTGTCTCAGAGTTCGCTCCGTCGTCATCAGTTACGATCAAAGTAGCGAGGTGAAGGCCAGCGGTCGTGTACATATGCTCGATAGTTGAGTGTTGACCAACGCTCTGGTGTTGAATCTCAGGATGGTCCTCGGCATCAGGAGACCAGAGGTGAATCAGACTGTCGATATCATTCTCTGAATCTTCAGCTGAGCCTCTGAATTCGATGCTATCACCCTCCTCAGCGAAGTAAACTCCTCTCGAATCCGGTGTCATCCTAGTCATGCCGTTCCATAATTCAGCAGTCGGATTTGAAGGTGCGATATTGGTGACCTCGATAGTGACACTCTCGGTCACCGTCGCACCATCGTCATCCATTCCGATGACTTCGACGGTGTATTCTCCTTCGACCGTCGGAGTGATGGTGCAGCGTGCGCTGACACTGCTTCCCTCTTCGCAAGCGGTTTGCCATGCGATGTCGACAGGCGAGAAAGGATTCTGTGAATCCATATCCTCTCGGTGGGTGACTTCTAAGGTCACCGAGGAGAGCACTGGAATCGAATAAGAGGAAGCGTCGACGATAATCTCTGGAGGTCTATTCAGCACCGTGATGATCTCTTCAACAGTGTCCGAATCGCTTTCTTCATCAGTAATTGTCAATCGAACGAGGAATTCTCCATCATCCTCCCAATCCACTTCGTAAACGCAATCGTCTTCGGTGTGGGTTTCCATCGAGCCACTATCAGTTTCAACTTCGAAGACGCATGTAATCGAACCGCCATCTGGGTCGATTGAGTAGAGTCCGTTGAGTATCGCATTCTCATAAGTCTGTACAGGTGAATTCACTGTCAGACTTGCCGTTGGCAACCTGCCGATGAAGAGAATGAATGAGCCCTCGTTATTACTACGGTTTCCATCATTCGTGATGGCACCGGCCTCATCGACGATGAAGGAAACGGCTGCATCACCGACCGGTTGAGAAGCCGGAACAGTCCAATCTATTTCGACGCGCTGTTCAGAAAGACTCTCCAAAGCAGGAACAGCGCTCGTCGAACTCGTTCCATCAGGACCAGTCACACGTATGTTAGTAGAGGGGGAAGTCATGATCCCTCTGTTCAAAACCGGCACACTGAACGTCAGTACATCGCCGGGAATAGCCGCGAATCCAATGATTGAATTCAAGCTCACAGTCCTGTTGTCCCGAGTTCGTTCTACGGTCACACCGGCAGCATTGGCAATCAAGTCTACAGCGTGAACATTCTCATCGGTGATGATTGTCGATACTCCAATCTGCGGACTAGAACCACTGATCCAAGCAATGATTCCGTGAGATCCATACTCGCTACCGCCCTCAGAGGTGTCAGCGGAGTTGCCGCTATTGAGATCGGCGACGAACTGGCCATTGGAATCGGTAGTGAAAGTCCTGACATCCTCGTCGATCTCATACCTTAATTCAACATCCTGATCTGTAACAGCGTTACCTGAGTTATCGGTGACAGTCACAGTCGTGTTCATGTCCAAGTCGAGAGGAGAGAGTTGGAATTCAATATCGACGTCGAGAGTTCGAGTGCGCGTCATCTCCTGATACCAGTTCAATTCATGAGTTGCGATGAAGCCGATGCTCTCTGCTGTCGAGCTCTTGATATCGTTGCGGATAGCCGGGCAGTACCACTTGTATCCGGTCTCATCTCCATCAGAATTGTAGGTTGTGATATTGTATGATTGGCCACATCCTCCGTAACTTACCCCTGAACTTCCTCGTGCGACTACCTCCCAGGTAGTCGAGTTGGTAGTGCTGGTATCGTCGGGAATGTCGACGTAATCACTGGAGCCGCTGTAACTGGTGTCCTGCGAGTACGTCGTCTCCCAAGATTCACCGACGCTGATTGGGAAATCGTAGCCCTCGAGGGCTGGATCATATTCGTTAGTGACTACAAGATCAGCGACGTGGATGGTATATGTCCAAAACCAAATTTGGTAGTCGAAATCAATGTCGATTGTTGCTTCCTGTTGAATCGTTGCTAAATCTGAGACGCGGATTATTTCTATTGTGTCAATCTCGATTATGAGGTCGCCGTCGTAGCCAGCGAGATTGACGTCTGTGGCTTCGTATTCTCCATCGGATTCAACCTTGTAGACAAGGGTTGAGACTCCCTCGACAGTCAGGTCGTAGATGTCAGTGACTCTTGAATCGAGAGTTCCGTCGAGGGTTTCGACGTTAGTGTCGACGCCGCTTTCATCGACGAAATCACGGACATCTAGGAATCCATCGTAATTCCATCGGTCTCCAATTCGCCAGTCGGGGGTGTCGATCAGGCTCGATCCAGAATTGTGATTTGTGTGCCGAGAATCGGTCTCGTCGACCAATCCAATGGCAGGGTCGGCGGGTCCAAACAGACCTATCGCCGGAGTAAGAATCAGCATTAATACAACAATGAAACCATTCAATCGCAGGTCAGACACGTCTCTGTGCAGACTACGTCTGCACATGAATCTCACTCAGACGCGTAATTCCCGTAAAACCGACAATTTCTCTCTGGCAGAGGTCTCCTGAATCAATATCCAGCCTCAATCGGCAGGCTTTCATCAGATTGTTCTAATCAGAGAAGGTCGGCCAATTCGTCCTGAATGAACTGGACTGCTTCGAGGATCTCGGACTTGTCACGAGCTCCTGTGATAACCATCTTGCCCGAACCGAAAATCAGACAGACGACTTTGGGATAGTCGAGCCGGTAAATGAGTCCAGGGAATTGCTCTGGCTCGTACTCAACCTTGTCAAATGGTAGGTGGAAAGTGAGGTTATTCAGGTTGAGCCGGCGCGGCATTGCTGCCAACGGCTCACCCTCACGAATACCACGAATGCGTGAATCTTCCTCTTCTTTTTCCTCGTCGGTAGCGGCGCGGATGCCACCCTCGATATCGATAACACTTGTGTGGTTATCGTCCATACGAGCGGTTCCGTCGTATTCCTCGGGGTAAAACAGAGCATAGGTCGCAACCATGTTTTGGACTTCGATCTCTACGTCGTCAAGTTCCCAGGTCTCAATGCCGGCCTTGCGCAGATCACCGATCATGCGCTCGATTCCGGTGTGGATGTTGTCCTTGTTCTTGCCACCAGTGCACACGGCACGCCCGGAGCGGAACATGAGGATCGCGAGTTTTGGGTCTACCACACGGTAGACGACACCAGGGAATTGTTCTGGCTCGTATTCGCAGTTCAGCTGGATGGCAATGTCAGGTAGGTCAAGTTCCTCCGCCACACGGGTGGAGGCGACCACGTTGACGACAGTTAGTCGTTCCTCGTCGCTCTTCATAGGGCCGCGCACTTATGAATCACTTTTAAAGAATTGTCGTGAATCCCAAGCCACTGATGCTGAATAATAGAGGCTCAGTGGCTCGTTTCAAGCGAGGATACGTACACCTTCGGCTCCGAGTCGAGATATCAGAGGTGTCCCTCCGGCCACCTCTATCGCCTCTGCGACACGCTGTGGCTCATCGGTCAAAGCGACCATGCAGCCGCCCCCGCCTGCACCAGTGAGTTTGGCTCCTAGCGAGTGTGGGCGTACCGCTTCCACCAGCGCGTCGAGATCTGGGCTGCTGACCTCAAGGTTCTGCAATCTTTCGTGGCAGGCATCCATCGCCATACCGACTGCCTCGAGATTTCCAGCACTCAGCGCGGTCAATCCGGCCTGTGTAATTCGAGCGATTGCTTCCATGTCCGCATGCTTAGAAGGGTCCCGCTCGAGCAAACGAGCCACACCCGCCACCATCTCTCCAGTTGGAGAACCGATGCCGGTGAAGCCGAGGACCAGCCAAGCATCGATTTCAGGTGGCAGATTTACCTTGCAAATCGACCATTTCCTCTCGCCCTCAGGCGTAACCAGACTAGCATCAAAAACATGTTCAGCCCCATCAACGATCTCGTCTGAAACGACAACACAACCTCCCAGTGCGCTGGTCGCGGTATCAGTTGGACTTGCCCGACCAGCCTGAGCCTTTACCTCAGCCGCATGACCGATCCGAGCCAGTTGAACAGAATCGATTTCATCATCCGGCTGCGTCAAACACTGAACCGCAGCTCCCATCGCATTCGATAAGGCAGCCGAAGATCCAAGCCCTGCCGCTGAGAATAACCCACTACTAATCTCCATTTTCAGAGGCACACCATCATACCCAAACACCTCATTCAATATGTACGAAATATGCGGGTGACGATGTGCTTCAAAGGCCATTCCCTCGATTGTCCAAGAGTCCGATTCGGTCAATTCAACTTCAACGCCTGAATCGATGGCCACAGCCACCGCCGGATGTCCATAGACAACCGCATGCTCACCGAACAAGATGCACTTGCCGGGGGCGAATGCCCTGACCATGAACAAGGGTGAGGGTGTGGGGACATGAGCATTTGGGATGAGTCGTAGTGAGGTAGTGAAGAGTTAGAAAGGAGCGGTTGATTGAAGGCCCGGGCACTCCTGCAAGGAGCGTTCAGGCCGTTGCCTGAAGGTGATTAGAGATGGAGCACCCCCTGCTTCAGACATATGGTCCGCTCGATGGCTGGTTGATTCTGCTACTTATCGGCGGAGCCTCGATTGGCTTCTTCCTCTATCAGGTTCAACTCGCCGTTCGCTTAGTTATGCTAGGTGCCAGCGATGCTCGATTCGATTCATGGGGACAACGCATCAAGGAGGTCCTAACGGGTTGGTTGGGTCAGAAGAGAGTACTCGAAGACCGTATTGTAGGGGGTATGCATGTCCTCATGTTCTGGGGATTTCTGATGCTCTCCACCGATATGTTCGACCTTGCTACGGCTAATTGGTTCTCTCACAATATCTTGCCAGAGATTCTGAATGGGCCATGGAATGGAATGGTCGAATTTGGCTACACTATCGCTCTAATCGGTTGTACGGCTGCGCTACTTCGTCGAGCCGTCTTCACTCCTGAGAAGTTGAAAGGAAAGTCACAGCTTGAAGGAAATTTCATCCTTGTATTGATTATGACGATCACAACGACTTCATTCGTTGTCGAGTCGGCTGAATCACCATCGGCTTTCTGGGAGCCGCTCGGACACTTCGTCGCTGGATTGGGCTTGGCTGATGGCATCGTAGTCGCTGCTTATTGGGCGCACATGGTTGCGATTTGCACCTTCTTCGTGCTGATTCCTGTATCCAAGCATATGCATTTGGTGATGGCTTTTCCCAACGTATTCTTCTACGATACTGAGCCGAAGGCCAAGATGCGACCGCTCGCGGTGAACGAGAGCGGGCAGGCTGTTCCGCTAGAGGATCTCGATATCGAAACCTTCGGCGTATCGAGTTATGAGGAGTTTAGTTGGAGGCAATTGATTGATGGTTGGGCGTGCACCACTTGTGTGCGTTGTCAAGATGTCTGTCCTGCTTACGAATCCGGTAAGGCGCTCAATCCTATGCAGATTGTGCACGACGTTCGCGATTACGCGAATGAACACGCTCCAATTCTTCTGAGTGGGGGGACTCCAGAAGAGAGCATCCTTGACCGAATAAGTGCAGAAGCGGTTTGGGCTTGCACCACCTGCCACGCGTGCGTGGACGCTTGCCCAGTGTACATCGAGCATGTGCCGAAACTGACCGATTTGAGGCGCAATGCGATGATGGAGACGATGGAATATCCCGAAGAACTCAATGTTGCGATGGGCAACCTTGAGTCGGCTTCGAACCCATATGGCTTCGGCATGCACGAGCGCGGAAACTGGGCTGAGGGGCTCGACATCAAGATTGGTGAGCCAGCCGAGTACATCTACTTCGTCGGCTGTGCAGCGAGCTTCGATGAACGCAATCAGAAGGTCGCGCGCGCGACTATCGGTTTGCTGAAAGAGGCTGGATTGGATGTGGGCATTCTAGGAATGCAGGAAGGATGCTCCGGAGATCCAGCTCGTCGCGCCGGTAACGAGTATCTCTTCCAGATGCTCGCCGAGACCAATATGACGACTTTCCAAGAACTTGGCGTCAAGCGCATCGTCGCTTCCTGCCCTCACTGCTTCCACACTCTTGGCAAGGAATACGCCGACTACGGAGGCGCCGATCTCGAGGTCTTTCACCACTCCGAAATCCTCGCCAAGTTGCAGGAGGAAGGCAAGTTGCCCGATGTTGATAAGGATGGCTCAGTGACCTTCCACGACCCTTGCTACCTCGGTCGCATAGGCGGCATTATCGACGAACCTCGTGACCTCATTGGAGGTGTCGACGTCGAGGTTGAGCGCCACGGAAAAGATTCATTCTGTTGTGGTGCTGGTGGTGCTCAGATGTGGATGGAGGAAGACGCAGACAAGCGCGTTAACGAAATCCGCGCTAAGGAGATCGCAGCAACAGGCTGTGATACCGTGGCAGTAGGATGTCCATTCTGTTCAATCATGGTTAAGGATGGCCTAGATTCAGTAGGGGCTGAAATGGATGTCATGGATGTTGCCGAGATACTTTGGGAACAGATTGTTGCTAAAGACGCTGAAATCCAAAATAATTTCAGAAAGAAATCTCGTGGATCTCGTTTCTGGAATTCGCGAAAAGGCGGATTTAATTAATTTCTATTTGATGAATTATGTGTGATTTGAGAAATTCAAGCCTCCGCCGCCGCAAATGCCGCTGAGTGACGCATAAATAGCGCATCCTTGAGCCATTAGCATGGACGACGAGTTCACCATTGCAGGCTTTACCATACCAAGAATCGCGATTTACGAGGGAGCTTTCCTCGTATTATGGGGGATAGCGGCTTACATCATCTCCGGACAATCTTCGATAACAGCAATGATTCCTTCATTCATGGGCGCTCCTCTGATGATTCTAGGTATACTTTCTGAAAGGATGCCAAATATACGCCATCACCTAATGCATGCAGCAATGATTCTGTCATTGGTAATGGTAATGGGTGGAGCAAGAGTATTCGCTCAAATGTCCGAAATGTCCAACCTAGCTATCTCTTCTCACGTTGCACTTATTCTCGTCGGAGTTTGCTTCATGGTTTGTGGAATCATGTCATTCCGCGCAGCCCGTATCGCACGTGAAGAGGAGTGATTGGCTTGCCGGCACCAGTAATTGGAGTTACAACCTCGGTTAATGTGCGTGATTACGAGACCCCCGAACAAGCGGTGGTCATGGTCCCTGCGAATTATCCACAAGCGATTAGGCGAGCGGGAGGGATTCCCATTCTGCTCACCGAAGGCGACGATGTTGAGACTCTTCTCGACCGCCTAGACGGTATCATCATCGCCGGCGGTCGAGACGTCGACCCCGCTCGATACGGCGAAGAGCCGCACGAGCGCACAGACAACCTTCGCCCCGAACAAGATACTTGGGAATCCGCGCTCATCGCCACAGCGATCGAGCACGACCTTCCATTACTCTGCGTCTGCCGCGGTCACCAACTCCTTGCCGTCGAACGTGGTGGCCGCCTCTACCAGCACCTCCCTGAGACTCCTGGCTACGAGAAGCACGGTGCAACAGGTGGCGAGTGGTCCAATCATGCAGTCGAAATCGACCCAAATTCGAAACTCGGTTCGATTATCGGTACAAATGTAATCGGTAACTCGGGGCACCATCAAGGAGTAGCCGATGCAGGTGACCTCACAATTGTAGGAAGAACCGAAGATGGTCTCATCGAAGCGGTAGAACTTCCAGGGGCCAGTTTTCTCCTCTCGATGCAATGGCACCCTGAGATGCTTAACCAAACCAAGGTTTTCGACGCACTAATTGAGGCTGCACGTGCTTGAGATTCCTCAGAATCAAAGTTCTCGACCATTTGATTGATGAACTCGTTAGTTGAGCCGGACCCAATGGGTGAGAGTCGTCGTGCCCCAGTCATCGGGGTGACTGCGTGCAAGCGAGAGTCCTCATTCGGCCCTTGGGACCTCGAAGCGGTTATCCTCCCCTCTTTCTACACTACAGCAATTGAAGAAGCGGGGGGAAAACCTCTCCTCCTACCGCCAGGTTGCTGCCCCTCCTTACTCGACCTTCTTGACGGCCTCGTCGTCGCTGGTGGACCGGACATCAACCCCTCACTCTACGGGCAGAAACCTTCCGAGCACATCTCATTGGCACATCCCGATCAGGATGGCTCGGAAGCGGATTTGATTCGAGGAGCGGTCGATCGTGACATCCCGCTGCTCGGAATTTGCCGTGGAATGCAATTGATGTGTATCGTCCATGGTGGAAAAATACACCAACACCTCCCAGAAACTCCTGGGCATGAAGAGCACGGAGGCTGGGATGGTGAGATTACCGAGCATGGTGTCGAAATCGTCGAGGGAACCCAACTCAATTCCATTATGGGCGAAAATGTCGCCGTTAATTCGACTCACCACCAAGGCGTTTTCGACCCCGGCAGCCTCTCCGTCTCTGCCCATTCATCTCACGACGGGCTCATCGAAGGGGTCGAGCGAACCGACAAGCGATTTTGCATCGGTGTTCAATGGCACCCCGAACGCATCGGACACATCGGATTGTATCGCGCGCTCGTTGATGCGGCGCGAGGTTCATGACCGAGCGGCGCGCGGATTCGCCCCGAGAGCATGGTATTGAGAGTCTACGACACGCGCTCGCGCGCAAAGCGTGAATTCGAACCTCTGGTCGAAGGAAGTGTCAGACTCTACGCTTGTGGAATCACACCGTACTCTCCCAGCCACCTTGGACACGCTCGCCAAGCCATCGCCTTCGACGTCATCGTCCGATGGCTTCGTCACTCGGGCTACGCAGTCGATTATGTCACCAATTTCACCGATATTGATGACAAAATCATCAATGTCGCGAACGCTGAAGGCGTCGATTTCACTGTCGTCGCAGAACGCAATATCGCAGACTATTACACTGTCATGGACGCGATGAACGTCCTTCGCGCAGACACCTACCCTCGCGTAACAGAAACAATTCCAGAAATCATCGACATGGTCGAACGACTCATCGGTCAAGGGCACGCTTACGTCGCCAATGACGGGGTCTACTTTGAGATTGATTCTGCCCCCGAAAAATACGGTGAATTAACCGGTCAAACGCTAGAGATGGTACGAGCCGGTGCAGGTGGGCGCGTTGACAACACCGGCTCTGGCAAGCGCGACCATCGCGATTTCGCTCTGTGGAAGCTTGCCAAGCCAGGAGAACCCTTCTGGGAGAGCCCTTGGGGAGAGGGACGTCCAGGCTGGCACATCGAGTGTTCAGCCATGTCACTCAAGCATCTGGGCGAGACTTTCGACATCCACGGAGGTGGTGCCGATCTCTTATTCCCACACCACGAAGCCGAGATTTTCCAATCCGAATGCTGCCTTGGACACGAACCGGTCGTCAAGTACTGGCTGCACAATGGACTAATCAACGTCGATGGCGAAAAAATGTCCAAATC
>Ga0105349_10001233_pt1 | contig 10734 bp, 4 predicted proteins | sample EN1Hudseemescosm_FD_83661 | JGI IMG/M metagenome (GOLD analysis project Ga0105349, IMG submission 83661) | Methane-oxidizing microbial communities from mesocosms in the Hudson Canyon - EN1B Hudson Canyon | ecosystem: Environmental > Aquatic > Marine > Cold seeps | place: Hudson Canyon...
ACAAGGTGTCACACAATGAGAAAGCGATCAGTTCCTTATACTATTGTTAGAGGTGGCGTTTACTACCTAAATCTTCGTTGGAATAACCAGTTTATTCGACAGTCATTAGCCACTAAAGCCATGGGCCACTTATAAACGCCCGTCCCCATAGATACAAAGGCAATGCTCTTTGCATCAGGAACTTGGCTATGCAGTGCTAGGGCAGATGCGTAGACATTATAAAGCTGCTCAGATTCACTTCGCTGGCCATCCATATACCTTGGGCAGACAGTGTGGATTACATATTTGGCGGATAAATTAAAAGCGGGGGTGATGATTGCTTGCCCGGGCGTGAGTGGGGCGAATGGCTTTGCTGCCGCTTCTAGTTGGGGCCCTGCTGCTTTAAAGCACCCAGTCTATCCGAGCAGCAACGCATCGTCGCAATTCTCGACCAAGGCTGTGTCTCCCCAGACCTTTAAATTGGTCTGGCAGCTTAACCATACTCCGACAAGTTTTTTATAGTTATATTTTTGTTAAATAGCAATCAGTATCAGTTACTCAACCGAACCTTCAAATTGGTAAGGCCATTATGCCATTCGGCAGCTTGACCTTTGGATTAGTTTGTGATAATTTGCCCTGTAACTCGGGGATTCTACATTTTTCTATGGGTCTACCCGATAAATTTTGCTGAAACTAACGAGTCATTTGCGCATATTGCAAGATTAAAAAGGTTGGTAAGTGACCAAATAATAACGAAGTTATTGGAAAATATTAGGGGAAAGTAGTGAAAACAGTCATAAGATGGTGTCTTCTGGCTTCTGGCATTTACCTAACTGGGTGCGGAGGAAGCGTTGAAACGAACACAGATATTACCAAAGTTGATCCAGTTGTTCCCGTTAGTGACTGGGAGATGGTCTGGAATGATGAGTTCGATGGCGACATAATAGATGAGAGCAATTGGACTTATGAGGTTTACTGTGGGGGAGGTAACCAAGAAAGGCAGTGTTACACAGAAAATGCCGAAAACTCTTTTGTCAGCGACGGTACCCTCAAAATCGTAGCGTTGCCAGCCGCAGATGGCGCGGCCCAGCCTTTTACGTCTGCACGATTGAACTCTAGATATAAAGCCGACTTTAAATATGGCCGATTCGAGATGAGCGCTAAACTACCCTCGGGGCAGGGTAGTTGGCCGGCTTTTTGGATGAAGTCAACGAATGAAGTTTACGGAACTTGGCCGAAGTCAGGCGAAATTGATATTATGGAATCCATCAATTTGAAAACGACTGATGCAGCTGGCGCTGAAGAAACCGCCGTGTCAGGCTCGCTTCACTACGGAAAATTCTGGCCGAATAATTCTTCCTCAGGTATGAGATATCACCTGCCAAACAGTGTGAGCCCCGCAGATGGATTTCATACTTATGCTGTTGAATGGCAAGAGGGTGAAATTCGCTGGTACGTAGACGACGTACTTTACCAAACTCAACGCAAATCAGAGATTCGTTATAACGGTAAAGGCGAGGCTGTCGGACTAAGCCATAAAGGTTGGTTTTCCGAATATTTTGATCCAGTAACTGGGGAGCTGGAATCCTTTTGGGATAACTCTCCATTTGATCAAGAGTTCTTTATGCTCTTGAATTTCGCGGTTGGAGGTAATCATCCTGAAGATCACAATGACCTAGGTATAGATGAAACTGCATTTCAGGCAGGTAATACCTTTGAAGTCGAATATGTTCGCGTCTACCAATGCTCACTAAATCCCGATACTGGTAAAGGTTGTGAGACTGTCGGGGCTGGGGGCGGCGCTGTAGTTGAAGGTAAGGCGCCACCGCCGCCGGCTCCTGTTCAAGAGCCTACAGGGGAAATGCTTGAGATATTCGCAGGCGCACTTAATCCCAACTGGCCAGCGTGGTTTAGTAACGGTACTGATACGCCAGAGCTGGTTACGGATGCAGATAAAGGTGACGTCGTTGAGTTTTCTGTTGGTGCAGATTCCACTGTCGCTGGCTTTATTTCTAGAGAAGAATTTATAACGGATTCTTCTGGAAGTGCCTCGCCGCACAATGCATCGGCAGATCTTGAAGCTGGTTTTGTTCGCTTCGATATGAAAGTTGTGGCGATGCCAGAAAATCCTGTGTGGACATTTAAAATTGAAAGTGATAACGCCGCTACAGCTGTGAATATGTTTCTTACAGAGAGCTTGGAAGGTCAAGAGCCGGTAGAGGGTGAATGGCAGACCTATACCTTTTCGCTGCAAGCGCTGTTCGACAAAGGTTTGGATTTAAGCTTGATCGACGTCGTGATGATTTACCCTGGTTGGAGTTCAGGGGAGGGTGCGGTTTATCGTATCGCTAACCTTCATATAGGCTCAGATAACTCTTCCCTCGAAGTAGTGCTGTTTGAAGATGCCGAAAATAATGTCTGGCCGATGTGGAATTCCCTTGGTGATACAACTCCGGTTGTTGTTGTTGATGAAGATGATGCTCACGGTGCTGTAGCTGAGTTCTCCATTGTCGGCGATGCCGTTACAGGGTTTGCGTCAAGGGAAAACGTGATCACAGCACCAGATGTGCTGCCAGCCCCTTTCGATGCCACAAGTCTCGTTGCCAATGGTGTTATGCAGTTTGACCTGAAAGTTGTCACTATGCCTTTCGATCCAAGCGTGACGTGGTACTTTAAAGCTGAAAGTGTCGGCGCGGCAACCTTTGCAAAAGTTGCTTTAACGGATAGTATCGAAGGTGCTGCACCTAGTTCTGGTGAATGGCAAACCTATACGTTTAAGCTTTCTGACTTGGAAGCTAATGGCCTGGATCTAAGCTCCATTGATATCTTTCTGATTTACCCGAACTGGGGCGAAGGGGCTGGAGCTACCTATCGCATTGATAATGCCAAGATCTACGATCTCACTGCATCTGAACATTTGGATGGTTTCCTGATGTTTGGTGAAAAGGCTGAAGACCCGTGGAGTATCTGGGACTGCTGTGGCGGCTCAACCCCTACCGTTGAAATGGATGATACTAATCAAGGGATGGTAGCGGAGTTTGTCATTGGCGGCAGTAACACCTTGGCGGGTTTTAAAATCGCCGAAGATGGTGTTTACATGGATGCTTCCAGCGCATTGGCCAATGGCGTTGTTCAATTTGATTTGAAGGTGATTGATCCCATAACCAACCCTGACGGTTATTGGCAGATCAAGATGGAGTCTGGCGACCAAGCTGCTGATCATACTTTTAAATTGACTGATAGCTTGGAAGGTTTAGAGCCTGTAACAGGCCAATGGCAAACCTTCACATTTACGCTACAGTCTTTCTTTGACGCCGGTATTGACGTTAGCGAAATCGATATCCTTGCGATTTCTCCTAACTGGAGTGGCGGTGCTGGTGCCAAATACAGATTGGACAATGTGCGGATCTATGATGCAGGCAGTATGCCTAAGGCTGAAGTTCTGACTATTTATGAAGATGGTCAGAATAGCGATTGGCCTAGCTGGGACTCTTGCGCTTGCTCAACCCCGACAGACGAAGATGATGCAGAGCATGGAACAGTTGCTGAGTTTGTAGGTACATCACAAGGCACCGTGTTCGGATTTAGAGCTCAGGATGGGATCTACTTCGATGCGAGTGATCTCATGGCGTCTGACGGAGTTTTACGATTTGATTTCAAGATGGTAGCAGCTCCCAATGACAGCAGTGCTGTCTTTGGGATCAAGGTCGAATCGGGTGATGCGGCTTCCGCTGTTAAGTTTAACTTGACTGAAAGCTATGAGGGTGTAGCTCCGACTGTTGGTGAATGGCAAACCTACACCTATCCGCTTACACAGCTGTTTGATGCAGGTCTTGACGTAAGTGAGATCGACATAGTGATGGTCTACCCAGGATATGGTACGAGCGCAGGGTCGGTATTCCGAATTGATAACGTAGCTATTACAACTCAATAAGTTCCTGATAATTGAACGGGTGGCATATCGATGCCTCCCGTTTGAAAGACATAAAAAAAGTAGGTAATTATGAAAAATACTCAGTTTAAGAAAACATTGCCAGCCGCAAGTATTTCACTCGTGCTGGGCGCGGCTTTCATGACGCCAGCAATGGCACAGCAGGACATCACAGACGCGGATCCCGAATATACTGAAACCTTGGAAGAAATTGTGGTGATGGGTATTCGCGGTAGCTTGATTCGCTCAATGGACTTCAAGCGGGACGCGACGGGTGTGGTTGATGCTATTTCTGCAGAAGACATCGGCAAATTCCCGGACACTAACTTGGCGGAATCATTGCAGAGAATTACGGGTGTATCGGTTAGCCGGTCTAACGGTGAAGGAAGTCAAATAACGGTGCGCGGTTTTGGGCCAAGCTTTAATCTGATTACCTTGAATGGTCGGCAGATGCCTGGGACAGGTAATACACGTTCATATAGTCTGGAAAACCTGTCGTCCGATGCAGTATCCGTTCTGGAGGTTCACAAAACTGCTAGAGCTGATAACCCTAGTGGCGGCCTTGGGGCTACGGTAAATATCGTCACGCTCAAACCCTTGGAGAACCCGGGTGAGAAGTTTGTTTTTTCTGGCAAGGCCATACATGATAGTTCAAATGTAGTTGGAGAAGATATTACACCAGAGCTATCAGCGATTTATTCAAATACCTTTGCCGATGATAGATTCGGTGTTGCTGTATCCCTGAATCACCAACGTCGGGATTTCCAACAGCAGCAGGCCAACATACGTGGATGGCACGTCAATGTGGAGCCAGACAGCCTGGATGCATCAAATATTATCGATGGCAGGCCTCTGGATGTTGATGGCAATCCAATCGGCCATACATTCTTTCCGCGAAACTTGAAATACGGAATTACAGACCTTCAGCGGGAAAGAAAAAACGCTAATGTGACCTTTCAATATGCACCTGTGGATAATCTAACACTCTCCATGGATTATACGGCTACAGAGGCGACAACCGGTTCTAACCACGTAAGCTGGGGTATGTGGAATGAGTTTGGCGGAAACATTAGCGCCTACGAGCTGGATGAGAACGGCACTGCCATTGCGGCAGAAATTGCGGGCAATGATGCAGCTACTACCTATACCCGAGAGACTAGAAGAGTCAGTGCTGGTTCATTGGGATTTAATGTAGATTGGCAGGTTACCGATACATTATCCCTTGTGCTTGATTATCATGACTCAAGTAACAAGTCGGATAATGCAGGTGATCCCAGTTCACGTAGTATGGTTAATATGACAGTTGGTTCGGATCAGCTGGAAACTAAGTTTTATGACTATCGTTCCGGCGATGTTCCTCAGTTTCAAGTCTTGTGGGACAATGGAACTTATGAACTGGCCCCCGGCGATATTGATTCGCACTATAGTAAATATTCTGCCTATGATGGCGAGTCAGAGATAAAGCAACTGCAACTTCATGGTAATTGGGAAAATACCTTTGATAATCCCTTGGTAAACGTTGAGTTTGGTTTAGCTAGAACAGAACAAAATATGGGAGGATTTACTTCATCCACCACAAACGGCGTAAGTTCCGGGTATGATCCCGACTACACACACGTGCTGCCTGATGGTATGTTTTCTCGAGTAGCCACAAACGACTTTTTAGATGAGTTTGGCGGTGGTGGCAGCGATCTTCTCACTAGCTATTACTATATGGCTGATTTTGATGAGCTCGCGGCCCGGACGGCCGCCTTCTTTAATGAAGCTTCATTCGGGGACGACCATTTTTCCCTTAACGGTGCGTTCGGGCCGAAGGCAAATTATAAAGAAAGCGCAGTGCAAGAAGAGACGACCAGCATTTATATACAATCTGCCTGGGAGTTTGATGTCCGAAATATTCCAATTTACCTCAATATTGGAGCGCGTTACGAGAAGACTGATGTAACAAGTTCTAAATTGCAGCCAGTGCCTATCGCTGTTTGGTGGCAGGGAGGTAGTGAGTGGCATACGCAGTTTGCTCAAAGTGACATTAACTTCTTGGAGCAATACGGTAGTCACGATGTTTTCATCCCGATGGTTGATCTTAAAGCAGACCTTAGTGATGATATTATTGCTCGAGCTTCTTGGGGCAAATCGATAGCCAGGGCTCCGCTGGGTAGCTTGGCCGGCGGACTTTCTTTATCAACGGTTCCTAAAATTAATTCTCGTAATGGCAGTTCAGGAAATACAAGCCTGCTACCTTATGAGTCGACAAACTTCGACTTAAGCATAGAGTACTATTATGCGGAAGGGAGCTATGCTTCCATAGGTTACTTTAGAAAGGATGTTGAAAACTTCTTGGGTAATACAACAGAGACTACAACAGTTGACGGGATCCACGATATATATTTGGGCCCCCGATGGCAGCAAGCAGAAGCCGATGTACTTGCAAGGGGTGAGCAAAATACCCACGACGCAATTTTTGCTCAGATGTTGTCCAATGGTGCGGTCTTGAATGAACAAGGCTATCTGGAGCCAGAGGCTTCTGATCCGTTGATGGAGTGGGATGTTACCTTTCCATTCAACGGGCCAGACAGCAAGGTTGTAGATGGTATTGAAATAGCCGTACAGCACCTATTTGGTGAAACAGGATTTGGCGTCAGTGCCAATGCGACTATAGTTAATGGTGATGTTGAGTTTGACGTGACCAGTTTGGAGCATCAAAGGCCTTTAACTGGGTTAGGCGATTCAGCCAATTTTAGAGCGTTTTATGAAGATGACTCGTTGTCTTTCAATGTGGTTTATGCATGGCGCGATAGTTACCTCAAAGGGGTCGGACAAGCTGGTGCTTCCTCGGACAGACCGCCACAATTTGCCAAAGAGTTTGGCCAGTGGGATATGAGTGTTAACTACAGTGTTGCTGAGAATATGACGGTATTTTTTGAAGGCATAAATCTAAACAATGAAACAGAGCAGACATTCGGTCGGTACGAGAGGCAGTTTTTGAATGCCAATCAGTATGGGCGCCGTTTTGCTCTGGGTGCTCGTTTTAACTTTTAGATAGCGGCCAAGAGTCGAGTGATCAGTGGTTGGCTGATCACTCGACCTTGTTTTTTTGGGTCGCGATAAAATATCCGTTTATTTTTTCTGGGTCGTCCTGCGGTTTCTAAGGGCTTCGTCTAAAGAACATTGTCTTTACCTGTAACGAGTCAGGTCCTTGATTAATTAAGTATAAACGATGCTTCCAGTTTCAGATGGAGAATGGCAAGCATTTATTCTGACGGCTTCGAGTAGATGTTGATTGTTGCAGGTTAGATGGACATAGACCTTTGTTTCCTCGAGTGGGATTATTAAATTTAATGGATAAAAAAACGAAAAAACTGCTAATTCCAGCGCTTTTATTGGCCCTTATAGGTGGGTGCCAAACGCGAGTTAACGATCAGTTAGTGGGTGCCGGAAACATATGGCCTAAACTGGATGTTGAAGTCAAGGCTGACTCTCATATTGAAGCACGCATAGACGAAATATTATCAACCATGACATTGGAGCAAAAGGTCGCGCAGATGATTCAACCTGAGCTGCGCGATTTCACAGTTGAGGATATGCGCAAATATGGTTTTGGCTCATTTTTGAATGGCGCCAGTGGATTTCCAAACAACGATAAGTATGCGACGGTTCAAGACTGGTTAGACGTTGCTGAAAAAATGCATCAAGCATCGGTGGATAGCAGTCTAGATGGTATTGATATTCCAACGATGTGGGGAACAGACGCTGTTCACGGACACAACAACGTGGTCGGGGCTACGCTATTTCCCCACAATATAGGGCTTGGTGCGACAAGAAATATTCCATTAATCGAAAAAATTGCAGAGGTCACTGCCGCAGAGGTTTTAATAACAGGTATCGATTGGGTTTTTTCGCCGACGGTTGCAGTGGTACGTGATGATCGATGGGGAAGGACCTATGAAGGGTATTCAGAAGACCCGGATCTAGTTCGCCTATATGCTGCCGCTTTTGTCAAAGGACTACAGGGGCAGGCCGGCGGAGATTTCTTCGCGGGTCAGCACGTTATTTCCACGCTAAAACACTTTATTGGTGACGGAGGCACCATCGACGGCGATGACCAAGGAAATAACAAATCAAATGAGCAGGAACTGTTCAATATACACGCTCAAGGCTATGTAGGTGGGATTACTGCCGGCGCTCAGTCTGTGATGGCATCCTTTAGTAGTTGGCACGGCGAAAAAATACATGGCAGCAAATACCTGATAACGAATGTGCTAAAAGAACGAATGGGATTTGATGGTCTGGTTGTGGGAGACTGGAATGGACACGGGCAGATAAATGGTTGCAGTAACGAAGACTGCCCAGAAGCGGTGATCGCGGGTCTCGACATCATAATGGTGCCAACAAAGGCGTGGAAACCCTTGCTTGAAAACACGATCAATCAAGTTGAGCTGGGTATCATTCCTCTCGAGCGAATAGATGATGCGGTGAGTCGTATATTGCGGGTAAAACTTCGTGCTGGCCTGTTTGATAAAGCTAGCCCTGCAAATCGAGTATTGGCTGGGAGTGTCGATCGCTTCGGCAGTGAAAATCACCGTCAAGTTGCCCGGCAGGCAGTCCGAGAATCGTTGGTACTGTTAAAAAATAACGGAAATTTGTTACCGCTGTCTCCTAATTTTAATATCCTGGTCGCGGGCGACGGCGCTGACAATATTGGAAAACAATCCGGTGGCTGGAGTATTAGCTGGCAAGGAACCGATAACAAAAACAGCGACTTTCCTGGTGGCAGTTCAATCTATGAGGGCTTTGCGCAGCAGGTTAAGGCGGCGGGGGGGCATATTGAGCTCAATACTGAAGGCAAATTTTCCCGAAAGCCAGACGTGGCCATCGTCGTCTTTGGCGAAGACCCCTATGCTGAAGGACATGGGGACTTATCCGACTTAGCATATAGGAAGGATGAACAAACAGACCTGGCTTTACTAAAAAGTTTGAACGAGCAGGGTATACCCGTCGTGTCTATATTCCTCAGTGGCCGACCACTTTGGGTAAATGCTGAGCTCAATGCCAGCGATGCTTTTGTTGCGGCTTGGTTGCCTGGGTCAGAGGGCCAGGCAGTAGCCGATGTTTTGCTGAGGGATAAGGATGATAAGGTCCAACATAACTTTAGCGGCAAGCTTTCGTTTTCTTGGCCATCCTCGCCTCTGCAGCTTGTTAATATAACTGATAGGGACTATAGGCCTCTGTTCCCCTACGGGTTCGGCTTGAGATATGGCGAACTGGTTCATTTACCGTCCGATTTGCCTGAAGAATTTGGGCTTGGTTCTGTCGATAAAAAAGGTATTACAATATTCGAGGGCAAGCCGCACAAATTTCTCAAGATGTTTTTGACATCGGGGAAAAAGGATGTGGCTATTCGTGCCAATACGCAGGTATCGAATGGAATCCACTATCGAACGATCGATAAGATTGTTCAAGAAGATGCTTTTCGCGTCAAGTTCTTCGGCCAAGAAAGTTCAGGGGTAAAGTTTGTCAGCATAGCGGGCAGGGAGAAAGAGATGGCCACCCTAGCGTCCAATTCTTCCAGTATTTCGTTAACAGTAAAAACAGGTAGCGCTATCAGTGACCCTGTATGGGTGGTTGTGAAGTGCCCTGCAACGATAACTGACTCGAATAGCTGTTATACGGCTTATGACATTGCCGATGAGCTAAGATCATTGCCTCCAGGTATATGGCAGCAGATATCGATAAATCTCTCTTGCTTTAGTAAATATAGTAATAGCAGGGTGAAGGGCAGTGGGGTGTCGTTATTTGAGTTGCACGCTGCAGGGGAGTTGGATCTGTCGATTAGTAATATTCAACTTTATCAAACGGAAAAGACCAATAGTACCCAATGTAATTCGGTGATGAACGATACCGTAACAGATTTTTAGTTTTAGAATATCTTAGGAAAATTATATATGAAAAATAGAATGTATTGTTTTCTTCTTCTTTGGTTGTCAATCGCGATGAATGCTTATGCTGGACAGCTACCTACCTCGGTAGCTACAGGCCTGATTCAAAACCCAGAAGGACGAAATACTACTAGCCTGGATGGGCAGTGGAGCTACATTATCGATCAATATGAGACGGGTTATTATAACCACCGATACGAGGTGTCCAAGAGCGGATGGTTTAAGAACCGGAAAATGGTTAACTCATGGGATCTGATCGAATATGACTTTAGTACCGCGGATAAAATTAACGTGCCTGGCGATTGGAACAGTCAGAAACAACATATGATGTTTTATGAAGGCACTGTTTGGTACCACAAAGATTTTTCGGTTAACAAGAAGGCGGATAAACGCTACGTCGTGAACTTTGGCGCCGTAAATTATCAGGCTATTGTTTACGTTAATGGAGAGAAAGTTGGGTCCCATCAAGGAGGCTTTACCGGTTTTCAATTTGATATTACCGAGAAGCTTAAAGATGGCAGTAACTTTATTGTCGTAAAGGTTGATAACAGAAGAGAGCGCAATCAGGTGCCTACCGTGAATACGGATTGGTGGAACTATGGAGGCATTACTCGAAGCGTGAGCCTTTTGGAGCTTCCAGGGTCCTATCTGGCTGACTACAAGATTCAGCTATCAAAGAAAGATCAATCTGTTATTACGGGTTCATTCAAGATTTCCGGAAAGCCTAAAACCGGAGAGAAAATCACCTTGCGTATTCCAGAGTTAGACGTTTATAAACAGATAGAAGTAGGTAGGTCCGGTACTGCCAGCTTTAATCTGGAAAAACAAGCTGAGTTATGGAGCCCAGAAATACCCAAGCTCTATCAGGTAGAGCTGGAATATAACGGC
>Ga0105349_10001237_pt1 | contig 10719 bp, 10 predicted proteins | sample EN1Hudseemescosm_FD_83661 | JGI IMG/M metagenome (GOLD analysis project Ga0105349, IMG submission 83661) | Methane-oxidizing microbial communities from mesocosms in the Hudson Canyon - EN1B Hudson Canyon | ecosystem: Environmental > Aquatic > Marine > Cold seeps | place: Hudson Canyon...
AGGGTTTGCTCTGGCGTACGGAAGCTAGATGTCCAGTTGATCACTGTCGTACCACCCACGCAGCGACCTTGCAGAATCGACATGCTGCCGTCTTTATTCATCCGCCCAGCATTCTCTTGGTAGAGATCTTTATAGGCTTGGCGCTCATCCATCTTAAAGTCGTTAGTACTTTTGAGAGGACCCTCTTCAATAAGAAGAACCTTCAAGCCAGCTTTAGCCAGGATTTCAGCGGTTGTGCCACCACCTGCACCCGTACCAATAATGGCAACATCAGCTTCTAAAGTGGCATGCTCGCTATAATCACCAGCATCTAACGTTACCCAGCCGTTGCTGATACCTTCCAATATCGGATCGGTAATACCACGGATTTCTTCAAATACTTTCTTAGCCATTAGCTATTCTCCGCAGTGCTGAGGTTAGGTGAGGTGTTGGTTTTTTTAGTGACAGGAGTCGGAATTTTAGTCGGCGGCCCAGGGTAACCAGTCGATACAAATGATTCTGGTTGGGAGTACCAGCACATACCGATTAACTTGCTCAGAGATACATAGCCCATACGCTTAGGCTGGATCATGCTATCGCGCCAGCCGATTAAGAAGTCATTGATTTGCTCATGACTCATATCCTTCCAGCTTGCCCAAGACGCTCCAGCCATCACACGAATAGGAGCCATAGCAAGCGCATCGAATAACTGACGCATTTGAATGCGGTTATGGTATTGCAAGGTATAAATTAAATCGTCTAGGGCTAAGAGTGTGCTTTTTATTCCAGCCTCATGAGTTAAATCCCCAGGGAAGCTTTTATTCAAAACCACAGGAATTAACGCAGCAAAGAACTCTCTGTCATTAGGCTGTAAAAATTTATATTCGGAATTTTGCTCTAGCGGTGAGGAGCAGCCAGTAAGTGTTGCTACTGTGCTGCCTAGTGCAAGCGTTGCTGTGCCCATCAAGCCCAGCTGTAAAAAGCCGCGGCGAGTAGTGGGTAGTGCCTGATTGAGTGGTGTCTTCATCATAGCTCTCGGTGTTTTTTTAATTATTATATTTCTGTGTTCAATTTAATGTACAAGCCTATAGCTTGGCTGCAGGCTTGTACAAAAAGCTAGCGAATAAAAAAGGTATAAATCATTCGGCGAATAGAATTGTCATAAGGAGGAAAGGCTAGGCTACCGGTTGAGATGCGGCCCTTACGGTGAACGGCTTTCGCTTTCGAGAGCGTGATAAAGCCTTCTTTACCGTGGTAATGGCCCATACCTGAATCACCAACACCACCAAAAGGCATGTCTTCTTGGGCAAGGTGCATCAAGGTATCGTTCACACTGACGCCACCAGAAATAGTATTATCCAATACGTAGTTTTGCTCGGCCTTATCATAGCCAAAATAATACAAGGCGAGTGGGCGTGGACGATCGTTTACGTACTCAATCGCTTCATTCAGGTTGTCATAAGCGATGATTGGTAAAATAGGACCAAAGATCTCTTCTTCGGCAATGCTCATATCCTGCTTCATGTATTGCATGATAACAGGGGCTAATTTACGACCCGCAGATAGGTCTTCATTGGCTGGGTTGATTTCGGTTAATTTGGCGCCTTTCTCTTTTGCATCAGTTAATAAGCCCGTTAAGCGCTGATGTTGGCGTTCGTTAATAATCGCTGTGTAATCATTGTTATCTTTTAACGTCGGATACATTTTAGTGAAGGCTTTGATGTAAGCCTGAACAAACTCTTGTTCTTTTGCCTTCGGTACTAAGATGTAATCGGGTGCCACGCAGGTCTGACCAGCGTTCATTGATTTGCCAAAACAGATGCGTTCAGCGGCATCTTTCATAGGGATGTGATCTGAAACGATAGCGGGAGATTTACCTCCCAGCTCTAACGTTACTGGTGTTAGATTTTTCGCAGCGGCTGCCATGACAAAGCGGCCGACGGTCGTAGAACCGGTAAATAAAATGTGATCAAAAGGCTGTTCAGTGAAAGCCATCGCAGCTTCAGCTTCACCCTCAATGATACAAACATGGTTCTCTTCGAAAATTTCAGCAATCATCGCCTTGAATGCTTTATTAAGGTTAGGAGTGAATTCCGACATTTTAATCATCGCGCGGTTGCCCGCAGATAATGCAGCAACGAGTGGGCCTAGAGCTAAAAATATTGGGTAATTCCACGGAACAATAATGCCGACAACCCCTAATGGTTGGTAGCGCACTTCGTTTTTGGCCGGGGCGAATAACATACCCACGCCACGCTTGCTGGGCTTCATCCATTTGCGCGTCTTTTTGATCGCCATGTTGATGCCTTCAACACTGGTTAGAATTTCAGCCAGTAAAGTTTCATCTTTTGAGCGCCCACTGAAATCTATATTAACTGCAGCCGCAAGCTGGTCTTGATACTTAATGGTGATGTCTTTTAAAGCTTTAAGGTGGCCAATTCGTTGCTCTGCGCTCGGCATCGAGTTATTGCTGAAAGCGGACTTCTGACGACTAAACAATTCTTTTAAGCGGGTGATTTCAGTATCCTGTTCTGTGGCAAGTGCGGATACTTCAGCGGCATTGGCAACCATGGTGGAATCTCCAAAAAGAGTGGTTAATAATTATTCTATGTACATTATTAGAGTTATTACTCTAAACTGTCAATAGATGATGTCTTAATTGGTACGAACGTTTACAATAAGCTACACCCTGAGTGTCCATAGAAAAAGGGAATTTACAGAAAATATGAAAACTCGTGATCGCATTTTAGCCGCGGCCCTTGAACTGTTTAATCAGCAGGGTGAGCGGAAAGTAACAACCAATCATATTGCTGCACATTTAGATATGTCACCAGGCAACTTGTATTACCACTTTAAGAACAAGCAAGAAATTATCTATGAGCTATTTCTTCAGTATGAAAAATTCGTCGACAATAACTTAAACGTGCCAACGGATCGTCAGTTGACGATTACCGATAAACTGAATTACTTGCAAAAGGTTTTTCAGGGGTTGTGGGAATTTCGTTTTATTCATCGTGATATGGAGCACCTACTCTTAGCAGATGAGAAGCTACATGCTCGCTATCGTGATTTTTATCGTCGCTGTCAGCAAAAGACCCAAGCGATCTATCAAGGTTTGCACGATGCCAATATCATTCAGATTAATCAGCGTGATGTAGAAGGTTTAGCGTTAAATACTTGGATTGTAGTGACAACTTGGTTTTCATTTTTACAATGTAACCTATTGCTGAATCCTGAAGAAAGTATTACTCAAGATATGCTGAAGGGCGGAATTTATCAGATATTCCAGCTTGAACGCCCTTATTTAAGTGATGAGTTTCGTGAGCAGGTAGAAGCGATGCAAGAAGCCTTTATCCCTAAGCCCGAGTGGCTGTAACTCGACGGCTTGCAGATTGATTGCTTGTAGGTCGAGCTAGGTCAATCTAACTACTGTAAAATGAGGTGGGTTATTCCACCTCAAACAGCATAAAACTAAATTCCTTACCATCTTTACGCTTAGTCTCTAGCCAGTTCGCGGGGATGCAAGAGAGGTCAGCCTTAGCTTCGACTTCAACATAAACCAAGCAACCTTGTTTAGCTTTTTCAGCAAGAATGTCGACTGCGGGCTTTAATAGCTCTCTGCCAAAAGGCGGGTCGAGAAAAATTACATCGAATTGCTCTAAATTCGGCTGCTGAGCCAACCAAGCAATGGCATCAGTTTGATGCACAATTGCATTACTTGCTTCTAGCGATTGCAATGACTCGCGGATGCAATTTGCTGCACTGGCATTGAACTCTAAAAAAGTAACTTCTTTAGCGCCGCGGCTTAGCGCTTCATAACCTAACGCACCACTGCCAGCGAAACCATCTAGAATAACCTTGCCTTCAATATCCCATTGCAGCCAGTTGAATACGGTTTCACGCACCTTATCCATAGTCGGACGCAGACCCGGTGCATCGGCAAACTGAATACGACGCGAACGCCAGTCACCGCCGATGATTCGTAACTGCTGAGCGCCTCGACGCATGCTGGTTTTATTGCTGCTACTTTTTTTTCTAGCCATGACTGCGCTGCCTAAATCGATCGATGTTATGCCTGACACTGCGCTAGGTATTTCTCTAGCTGGTGGATGTCCAAAGCATTAATGCCCCAGTACCCTTGTAACAGGTAGTTTTCTGGCAGGCGATAGTATGCGAGGTCGGCCAGCATGTCGAATTGAGTTGCTGGATTTTGCCAATTTAATTGCCACTGCTGCACGAAAGTTTGCTTCCAGGCGTGTAGAGATTGCGAGTTAATCGGTGGGAGTTGTGGCCATTCGGCTAATAGCCAGCGTTTATTCTTGATATCGGCATGGCTGAGGCGGGCATCACTCAGCTGATCTTGTAGCCAAAACTGGGCGCTAACGGGCTGCCATGGGCAAGAACTTGATTCGGTTGTTATAGCATCACTATCTATTGTATTCAGTATTGTATTCACAGGTTTCAGTTGTAGGCTTTTGATTATTCGAGCACTGGTCAAGCGAGCGATATCTGCGCTCCATGGACCTTGAAGAACAATCGTTGCAGGCTGGCCTTTTAAAGTGTTGGGGAAATCGACTATTTGCTGGCTAAGCTTGGCCAAGCCAGATTCAAAATCAGCGCCTAAGTCAAGGTTCCACTGCCAGTAGTCTGACTGCCAACTAATGTTAGGATTATTTATTGGGGAGGTGAACTCTGCTTTAGAACCACGTACTCGAATTAAAAAGTCAGTATCTAGGCGACTCTGCCAAATAACCTGCACACCTTCTTGGCTAGTCCATGATTGCTGATTTAATGGCTCTAATTGAGCTAGTTCTAAAATACGGTTAGCAGGATTAGAGTCGGAATTTAGACCATTAGATCCCTTGTTTTTATCAATGCTAGCCCAGCCGATAAGGGCGATACAGATGAAAATGATCAAATTGAGGGAGGAGCGGCTAAATCTCAGCTTCATTCTACTTCCTTGTATTATTCACAACAGTCGATAGATGATAGGATAGACCGCAACTAAATCTTATTCGAGCGATAGATTCGAGAACCCACGATGTTTGATATTTTTAAGCGTAAGAAAAAACAACCTGAAGCGACTGAAACTGCGGCAGAAGTAGCGCCAGAAGCAGCACTAGGAACAGCATCAGAAATAGAGGGGCGCGAAGTTTTAGAAAGCGAAACTTCCGTCGAGCCAATGGCTAAAGTAGAGCCTATTGAAGAAGCAGCTGTCGTTGCAGAAAAGCCTGCTCAGGAAATGGAAAAAGCAGGCGAATTACCTAGCGAAGATACCGTTTTCTTTCAAGAAGGCATTGATGAGTCTGCTGCGGCAGCTCCTGAGAAAAAAGGCTTCTTCAGTCGTTTAGCCACGGGCTTGAGTAAAACTCGTTCTGGTTTTAGCGATGGCGTCGCCAATCTTCTTTTGGGTAAAAAAGAGATTGATGATGATCTTTTAGAAGAATTAGAAACTCAGCTAGTGATGGCCGACGTGGGTGTAGAAGCTACCCGTGAAATCATGGCTAAGTTAACCGAGCGCGTGGGTCGTAAAGAACTCACTGATTCGGATGCTTTATTCGAAGCCCTAATTAAAGAATTGCAAGACGTTTTGGCACCGTGTGAACAGCCTCTAGTGATCGACTCAGGTAATAAACCTTATGTGATCCTAATGGTGGGTATCAATGGCGTGGGTAAAACCACCACCATCGGCAAGCTAGCTAAGCAATTTCAAGCGAAAGGCAAATCAGTCATGCTAGCGGCGGGTGATACCTTCCGCGCGGCAGCGGTCGAACAACTGCAAGTTTGGGGCGACCGTAATGACGTGCCAGTAGTTGCTCAGCATACTGGCGCTGATAGCGCGTCTGTTTTATATGACGCACTTGAAGCAGCAACAGCCCGTGGCACAGATATCTTAATTGCCGATACTGCTGGCCGTTTGCATACTAAAGACAACCTCATGGGCGAGCTGGAAAAAGTCGTTCGTGTCATGAAGAAAATTGATCCAGAAGCACCCCATGAAGTGATGCTCGTTCTGGATGCAGGTACTGGTCAGAATGCTATTAACCAAGCAGTTCAGTTCCAAAAGTCTGTAGGTGTGACGGGGTTAACCTTAACTAAGCTAGATGGCACTGCAAAAGGTGGTGTAATCTTCGCCTTGGCTAAACAACTTAGCTTGCCAGTGCGCTTTATCGGTATTGGTGAAGGTATTAACGACTTGCGTCCATTTGATGCCAATGACTTTACCCGAGCGTTGTTTGATAAAGATAGCTTATAAAGAAAATTAATAGCGATAGCTAGCTAAACAACGTTAGCTGAATTTTCTTTTTTAGAATAATAAATTGATTGCTCCAGCTTTCGCGTACTGATGTTGTGTTCATTATTTAAGGGCTCACGTGAACGAAACGAAGTTTCGCAGCTCAGTGAGCGGCTATGCATGGAAGCATAGACAGGAAGGCGCTCCATGGATGGAAAGTTAGATTGTTTTAGCTGCGAACCGCAAAATGATGAACACAACAGCAGTAGCAAGCGAAAGCGAAACCAACGCTTGATCAGTAGTAAGGAGACCTAATTTTGCCAATGGTTCGTTTTGATCGTGTCAGTAAGCGTTACCCATCGGGGAACGAAGCGCTTAGTGGAGTTAGCTTTGAGCTAGCCCGTGGCGAAATGGCTTTTCTAACTGGTCACTCTGGGGCTGGTAAAAGTACCCTGCTCAAACTCATGATGCGCATGGAAGTGCCAACTCGCGGCGAAGTCGTGGTAGATGGTAGTAATCTATCCCGTTTGCGCGAAGGCTTAGTGCCATACCATAGACGCAAAGTTGGCGTTGTCTTTCAAAACCACCAACTGCTGTTTGATCGCAGCGTTTTTGATAACGTTGCCTTGCCGCTATTAATATCAGGCACCTCACTAAAAGAAACGGGTCGTCGAGTGCGTGCCGCGTTAGATAAAGTAGGCCTGCTCGGCAAAGAAAAACTCAACCCTATTCAACTCTCTGGTGGTGAACAACAACGTATCGGCATCGCCCGTGCGGTTGTGAACAAACCGGCGTTACTCATTGCCGATGAGCCAACAGGCAACCTAGATCCTGAATTATCTGCCGATATCATGAATCTATTCAGTCAGTTTCAGCAGGTGGGTGTAACCGTACTCATTGCGACCCACGATATAGCCTTGGTCGAACGCATGAATAAGCGTCGCTTGATTCTACAAAATGGCCAAATGATCGCTGGCCATGATCTAAGTACTGGAGCTGCTTATGTCTGATAAAGCGCCTACCCAGCATGGAGCCTCAGCAGCAACCCTAGGCGCGAGTGAAAAATTCACCGCCTATTTTCGTAACCACCAAATGGTGGCGGTAGAATCTCTCGCAAAATTATTAGCCACGCCTTTATCGAGCTTACTAACTTGGCTAGTCATTGCTATCGCACTGACCTTGCCAGGTGCGCTGTACATGGCGGTTAATAATCTACAGCAACTCAGCGGCCATTTTGAAGCCTCGGGCCAGATGACCGTCTTCCTAGCGACAGATATTCGTGAAGCTGATAGCAGTGCTTTGCGCTTGAAAGTAGGCTCCCTCGACCAAGTGAACAAGGTCGTTTATGTCTCGCCTGAACAAGCACTAGAAGAATTTAAAGAATATGGCGGCATCGCTGACGCGTTAAGCTTCCTAGATGAAAACCCATTACCCGCGGTGCTATTAGTCGAGCCGCCACTAGGCATTGATAAAGACGAACTCAATGTACTGGTCGCGCAGATTAAATCTTTCAAGCATGTTGATAGCGTACAAGTTGATATGGCTTGGGTAGAGCGCTTATTAGCGTTACTGGCACTCGCTCAGCGCTTAGTCGGCGTGGTTGGGGTCCTATTAGCCCTGGCCATCGTATTGGTAGTAGGTAATACCATTCGCTTAGCGATTGCGGCCCGCATGGATGAAATTCGAGTGATTAAGCTGGTGGGCGGTACCAATGCCTATGTCCGTAGACCTTTCTTATATTCAGGCTTTTGGTATGGCGCCATTGGCGGAATCCTGGCTTGGCTAATGCTCGGCATTTGTTGGATTTTGCTACAAGGCCCAGTGGCAGACATCGCCGCGTTATATGGAGCTGACTTTTATCTACAGCCTCTTCCCTTTGCCCCTACTTGCTGGTTAATATTGAGCGCTTCGATATTAGGTTTAATTGGCTCATGGTGGTCAGTGCAGCGTCATCTGGTAGCGATTGAGCCTTAGCTTGAAAATTTAGTTTTCTATCGTGATCGTCTATGTCCTTTTACGGAACGCCGTGAATACGTCACTTCGTTCTCCCTGTAGGCTTGGCCTCGGCTTCCTGCCTCTGACATCCTGAAACGACATCGATAATCTCGATACGCCAAATTTCCCTGAGCTTGGGTTGGTTTATTGCAAAGAAAAGTAAAAGCACTGTTCCATAAATGAACTTAATATCACCATGGTGCTCAATAAAGACGAGTGCTACACTCCTTGTGAACTTATTAATTGAATAGGAAATATTGATGAACACTGCCTTGCAATCTATTGATGCCCTAAGCCCTGGTGCTAACCTACAAGCCTACTTGGCTACGGTTAACTCGGTACCTGTGCTAAGTATCGAAGAAGAGCGAGAATTAACAGGTCGTCTTCATTATGAAGAAGACTTAGAGGCTGCGCGTCGTTTAATTATGTCGCACCTGCGCTTTGTTGCACACATTGCAAAAAGCTACTCGGGTTATGGTTTGAATCAAGGTGATCTTATTCAAGAAGGCAACGTCGGTTTAATGAAGGCGGTTAAGCGCTTCGACCCTGCCGTTGGTGTACGTTTGGTATCCTTTGCAGTGCATTGGATCAAAGCCGAAATGCACGAATTCATCTTGCGCAACTGGCGCATAGTGAAAGTTGCAACGACTAAAGCGCAACGTAAAATGTTTTTTAACCTACGTAGCTCCAAAAAGAAGCTAGGTTGGTTGTCTCAATCTGAAGCGAAAGATATCGCTGAAGCGTTAGGCGTAGAGCAGAAAACCGTATTTGAAATGGAAGGTCGCCTACAAGCACGCGACGCCGCTTTCGATGCAGGGGCAGATGAAGATGATGAAACTGCCTATAAAGCACCGGCTCATTACTTAGAAGACCAGCGTTTCGATCCTGCCATGGTGGTTGAAAATACCCGCAATGAGCAACAAGCTAGCACCAGTCTACACTCGGCACTCGCAAGCCTGGACGAACGTAGTCGTGATATTTTACAGCAGCGTTGGTTGACCGATGATAAGGCCACCCTGCACGAACTAGCCGCAGAATACGATGTATCAGCAGAACGTATTCGCCAGCTAGAAAAGAATGCAATGAAGAAAGTTCGTGACGCCATGGAGGCAGAAGCGGCTTAATTCAGCATAAAAGACGACAGTCTCAGCACCCTGGCATTGTCTGGCTCTTCCGAAGAGCATAAGAAAGCCGCTATCGAAAGATCAGCGGCTTTTTTATGTCTGAAAGGTCGTAGTGATATTTTCTTATTTATTACTTCCAGCGTATCCTCGCCAATATACTATTGAAGTCTGCAGAGATATGATGAACGGCAAATCTTAGAAATATAATTTCATAGTGTATTAACATGTATAACATAAAATAATGGATTAATTATGAGCTGAATACATCGCTAGCAATAACCCCTCAAGAAAAAGCTTTTCATGCGTCAGGCAATTTGGAAGCATTCTGGAAGAGCCGTCTCGATAAAAAAGACCCTGTCGCACGAATTGGCTATGCACTATGGGTATCAGACACAGAAAAATTGAAGCTAGAAATAAGAAAAGGGGAGTCAAGCTTTTGGAATCATAAAGGGTTTGTTTATTGGGAATTTATGGCGAGATCAACCGTGGTTAATTTAGCAGTGGGTTTAAACAAAGGCGGCTTTCGTGGGGATGTAAAAGAAACGAGGGAAAAGATAAAGGAAGTTGGAAAACGAGTTGCCTACTTTCATATTCAGTTTGTAAAAGACGATTTTTTGAATAAATTTGGTGATGTGCCGGGAAAATTAAGTTTAAAACAGATGGCAGATTATCATAAGCTGGCCTTTAAGAAGTTTAATATTCCGGGCCATTTTTATGGGGGTACTTGGTTAGAACTCATTCCCGACGAAATTGAATTCAGCTTGTATGGCGACTTATATTGCCACGATTGCGATACCGCGACGGGCTATCAAGGAAGAACAAAATGAAAGCGGTAGCATTTTTACTTTGTACATTAGTCCTTTTTGGTTGCAATAAAACGGCACAAGATATTAAGTGGCAAGGACGATGCTTTCCTAATGAGTTTCTTTCGGAAGTAAGTTTTATCACCTCAAATAATGGAGACAGTGCGTTTGATAGTGACATATCAACTGCACCGATATTATTTTTCCCCGGGAGTTATGTGACTAAGCATATCCCTGCATTTAAACCAATAGAAATCACTGAAAATAACAGTCATTTAAATAATTTTCTTCCCGTAAATTTTCAACCCAAAATGGAGCTGGAGAAACGCACTGATGGTGAAAACTTAGAAAACTTATCTGATGAACCAAGTCTATATGTCTCTAAAGAAAGAGGGCCGTACGACTTTCTTCTTTATACTAAAACCGAAGATAATTACCTTTACTGGGGGGATTGCACACATAGTTCTGAAATATCCTACGAGTGCTTTAGAACCATGGAGTTAGAGGATATGAACCTTCGTTATAGCGTACACAAAGATAATATTGCGACTTATAAAGACATTGAAAATTTTATTTTCGAGCA
>Ga0105349_10001238_pt1 | contig 10718 bp, 9 predicted proteins | sample EN1Hudseemescosm_FD_83661 | JGI IMG/M metagenome (GOLD analysis project Ga0105349, IMG submission 83661) | Methane-oxidizing microbial communities from mesocosms in the Hudson Canyon - EN1B Hudson Canyon | ecosystem: Environmental > Aquatic > Marine > Cold seeps | place: Hudson Canyon...
TAGGTCGTAGTGTTGCTAAGCCAAGCGATAAGCTGGTTGCTAAGGTTGTTGACCTTACTACGGGTGCTACTGCAACTCGTGAGCGTTTGATCACCGGTACTTACCGTGGTGATAACGGCCGCAACCCTATGTTCAAGTACGATTCACTATTAACGCGTGTTGATCAAGCAGATCCAATCTATAAGAAGATTGGTATTGCGTTGAAAGCAGGTCAGTACGATGAGTCGAACCTAACCATCGAAAACCGCATCACTGATGGCGTAGCCATGGGTGTTCTTACGCAGGAAGAAGGCGACTTCATGATTGCGTTTGAGAAAGACGTGCTAGAGATGGTTAATGTTGATCACTTCCCGCTGGAAGGTTTAGGTCCTGTCTCTGTTAAGCACGAAAGCGCTGCAGAAAAGAAGCCTGCAAAAAAGAAAGCTAAGAAGTCTGAAGAAACTGCTTAAGTTTATTTAGTACCTCTAAAACACTTCTAGAAAGCCTCACTAGATTGTCAGCGATGATAATTTAGTGGGGCTTTTTTGTGCAACACTCTATTTCAACCGAATCTACCCACTTTCGTCTTATTCCCCCTACTCCCCAAGCGTTCAATCTATTAAGATAGTATTAATTATTTTCTCTCTATTTCTAACTCTTTAATATTGATCATGGAAGTCTCATGGAAACGTTTTTCGATATTCAGCAGCGTGCTGCCAAGCGCAAAGGTGGTAAAGCTGCACTCGCTTCAATTGTCAGCAAGCCATTAACCCCTAAGCAGTTATTAAAAGTTTCAGATGATGACTGGCTAGAAGAATTCACTCGCAAGATCTTCCAAAGTGGATTTTACTGGTCGGTAATCAATAAAAAGTGGCCAGGTTTTCGTGAAGTATTCTGGGATTTTAATATTAAGAAGCTATTGATGATGCCGCCAGAAATGCTAGAAGAGAAAGCGTCTGATGAGCGCATCGTGCGTAACTACAATAAGGTGAAAACCGTTCCTGCCAATGCTTCTATGATTCACTTTGCTGCAAAAGATGAAGGCAAGCCGTTTAATCAGTTAGTTGCAGAGTGGCCAACAGAGGATATTATTGGCTTATGGGCTTGGTTAAAGAAGCACGGTTCTCGCTTGGGCGGTAATACTGGCCCGTATACTTTGCGCCAAATGGGCAAGGATACGTTTTTATTATCCCGTGACGTAGAAGCCTATTTACGCGCGAATGAGATCATCGATGGTGGTCTGCAAACGAAGAAGTCTTTAAAAGCAGCTCAGGCTTTCTTCAATGAGATGCAAGCTGAGAGTGGCTTATCATTGCAAGAGATCAGTCAGACGATTTCTTATAGTGTTGGGGATAATGTGGTTTAGCTTTAGGCCTAGGTAGTATTTGAAACGCCGTGGCGCTAGATATAAACAGGGGCCGCTTGCAATCGCTGTTGGGTAGGGGTCAAGCCGAACTAGTAGCTAGATAACAAATCTTTGCTTTTAAAATTTATCACGGGAAGACGGTGCCATTGGCAGGGAATTAGGTGATTCATTTCAGGGGCGTCATTTCGCATGGAAGCGAAATCCGAGCCCCCATGGATGGGTTCACGGCGTACCCAGAAAGGAATTACCTAATTTCCAGCGTTAGAACCTTTAGCGTTAATTCTCCCTTTGTACCGCCCCCAAGTCTCAAGTAGACTAGAAACAACTCCCAGCTGTAATCCAAATAGAATGAACAAGCAAAAGCGTACCGAGATTTTCACCCGTTTACGGAATGAAAATCCAAATCCAGAAACCGAATTAGAATACACCACTCCGTTTGAGCTATTAGTTGCCGTTGCCTTATCTGCCCAAGCAACCGACGTCAGCGTGAACAAAGCTACCCGTAAGCTCTATCCAATTGCTAATACCCCAGAAGCAATTTATGCATTGGGTGAAGATGGGCTAAAAGAATACATAAAAACAATTGGCCTTTATAACAGCAAAGCCAAAAACGTCATTAAACTCTGCAAAGACCTAATAGAGTTGCATGGCAGTGAAGTGCCTGATGATCGTAAAGCGCTAGAAGCCTTAGCCGGTGTTGGGCGTAAAACCGCCAACGTGGTTTTGAATACGGCCTTTGGTCATCCTGTAATGGCGGTTGATACTCATATATTTCGTGTATCAAACCGAACTAAGATTGCGCCAGGTAAAAATGTCGATGAAGTCGAACAAAAACTGGTACGCTTTATCCCGAAAGAATTTATGTTGGATGCACACCATTGGTTAATCTTGCATGGGCGTTATACCTGCGTCGCTCGAAAACCTAAATGTGGTTCGTGCATTATTGAAGATTTGTGTGAATATAAAGATAAGATAGAAATAGACTAAGCCAATAGTACTAGATTAAAACAGGAACTAGCGATGAGAATGCTACATACCATGTTGCGCGTAGGCGACTTGGATAAATCTATTGAGTTTTATACTCAAGTTATGGGAATGAAATTATTACGCCGCCGCGATAATGAAGAATACCGCTACACCCTCGCCTTTGTTGGCTACCAAGAAGAAACTGAAGGCGCTGTATTAGAACTAACTCATAACTGGGATACCAGCGAATACGATCTTGGCAATGGTTATGGTCACATCGCCTTAGAAGTAGACGACATTTATGCGACTTGTAGTGTTATCGAAAATCTTAACGGCAAAATCAGCCGCGCCCCTGGCCCAGTAAAAGGTGGCAAGACGGTCATTGCGTTTGTAGAAGACCCTGACGGTTATAAAATTGAATTGATCGAAAAGAAAGATGATCCAGAAAGCAGTCTGTAATTAATTTTTAGACATATAATAATGCGAATAATAATAAAATCATGATTGATCAAGGCGAGTTTTTTCATACTCCAAATCCGTGTAGAAGTATCTGTACGGTAAACAATAAAGGCTTTTGTAAAGGCTGCTTTCGCAGTCGTGAAGAGCGCTTTCATTGGAATGAATTTACGGAATACCAAAAGCATTTGGTGGTTCAGCTTTGTTATGGTCGTGAAAAACGCGTAGAAGCGGCAAGGCGTAAGAAGTTATTGATAGAAGCTCAAAACAAAGCCCAGCAAAAAGCTCAGTTCGATTTATTTGGTGAAGCAATTGTTTATGAAGAAGCCGAAGTTGAAAAAGAAACTGTAGAAAACAGCCCACAGATTGGACTGTTTTAGTTTTTTATAAACTTAGCAGATTATGAACACATCGCTAAGTTAGAGGCGATCCATTGTTTCCAGCGCAAGGTATCTTCTGTGTTTTTTGTCGGTTTGTATTCAGCCCCGACCCAACCTTCGTAAGTAGAATATTCAATTGCATGAAAAATCGATTTAAAATCTAGCTCTCCAGTTCCAGGTTCCCCACGTCCTGGAGTATCTGCAAATTGAATGTGCCCTATCTGGTTGCCTAAACGGCTAATAATGGCACTGACATCGCCTTCTTCCATCCGTGCCATATGATAGACATCAAACTGCATTTTAATATTGTCGTGCTTACTCTTTTCCATAACATCTAGCATTTGCTCGACGTTATGAATTAAAAAGCCTGGCATATCGAAGGTATTAATGGCTTCGAACGTTACCGTAACGCCCAATGGTTTAAACATTTCTGCTGCGGTATTTAGATTGTGCATAAAGGTTTTTAAATAAAGTGCGCGCTTACTTTCATCAAAGCAGCGGCCGGGTAAAACATTAACCCGTTTAACTCGTAAAGATGTCACGTAGCTAAGACACTCAACCACAGCGGCTGCAAATTCAGCTTCTTTGCCTGGAACCGAAGCAAGACCTTCGCCTCCCTCCATTAAATCCCCTGCAGGTATATTAATTAGTACGCATTCAAGTTCGTGAGTTTTTAACTCTGCTTTAATATCTGCAACTTTTTCGACGTAGGGAAACTGTACTTCTACCGCATTAAAGCCAGCGGTTTTCGCTGCCCCAAAACGCTCTAATAAAGGTTGTTCGGTAAACAGCATGGAAAGATTTGCTGCAAGTTTCATTATTCAACGTCCTTTACTTTACTCGGCATCTTATTTTTCTTATTCAAAGCTTGGTACATCTCGATTAAAGTACAAGGATCACTATCAGCAAAACCCTTGTTGCCATGCTGACGCATAAGTTCTGCCCCGAGTCCTGCCATAGGAACCGCTGACATATTATCTTTGGCTAAACTATTGGCCATATCTAAATCTTTCAACAAGGTTTTCACATGCCATTTAACAGGATCATAATCACGCTGCGCCATTCGTGGGCCTGTTAGCTGCAATGGAATCGAGTCGGCAAAGCCACCCTTTAGCGCTTGCGGAATTTGCGCACTATCAACACCGGATTTTTCAGCAAGAGCCATCACTTCGGCCATTACCAATAGATTACAGCTTACGATCATTTGGTTACAGATTTTAGTCACCTGCCCAGAGCCAACATCCCCCATGCGAGTAATGCGCTGACTTAACGGCTCAAGAACAGGACGAACAGAATCTAAAATGGTTTCATTGCCCCCAGCCATTATCGCCAGCGTGCCTTGCTCTGCACCTGCAACACCACCCGATACCGGGGTATCTAACCAATGGCAAGATTGCTGTTCGACTTTTTGCGCCAGCTGGCGAGTTACCTCAGGGTCTATGCTAGAAAAATCGATAATGATCTTTCCTGGGCTTAGGTTTTCTAGCAGGCCATCAGCAGCCAATACAATCTCTTCAACAGCTGCGGTATTACTAACACACAACATAATAATGTCGCTGCTTTGACATAGCTCAGCCAGCGTTGAGGCAACTTGTGCTCCCTGCTCTGCAGGAAATTGAGTTTTTGCAGTATTACGATTCCAAACCGTAACAGAGAAACCAGCTGTCAATAAGCGACATGACATAGGAATACCCATCAATCCCATACCAATAAATCCAATCTTCGCTAATGCCACGCCAATTCCTCCAATGCTTATGTTATTTGCCAATCATAGCAAATCAAGTCCAATTAGTACGGATTCCCATAGAAGCCACGCTAAATAAGCGTACCTTTTTTCTACAAAAAATTACGCGCAGATCAAAACCCTATCCTATGCTTCAGTTATGGAACGACAAAGGAAGAACCAATAATGACCATGGCATCAATTTTTGAACAAACCCAAGAGCTACCGCATATTCCTCGTGTTGTGCAGGAGCTTATGCAGAGCTTCCAAGACGACGATATTGACGTAGATGAAATTAGTAAAAAAGTTGCAATGGATCAGGCGCTTACGGCAAAAGTATTACGACTGGCAAATTCGGCGCATTATGGTGCATCTCGCAGTGTGTCAAATACAAACGATGCTATTGTATTGTTAGGTTTTAATACCCTACGTACCATGGTTTTAGCTTCTGGTGTAACCAGTTCTTTCAAAGCCCCAGAAGGTTTTGATATGAATGCTTTCTGGAAGCAATCGTTTGCCATTGGTGCTTTATCAAAATGGATTGCTGGCTATATCCCAAATTGTGAAGCTGAAACGGCTTTCACCTGCGGTATGTTAAATTCAATTGGCAGTTTATTAATTCGTATTGTTTTACCTGCAGACGTTAAAAGTATTGATGAAGCCGAAGTGCTCGGTGGCAAACGTCATAGCCTAGAGCGTGGCCAGCTTGGCTTTGATGGTGCAAAAGTAGGCGCTGAATTAGCAAAGCGCTGGAAGTTTCCAGATGTAATGCAAGAAGCAATTCGAGACCAGAACAATGTCGATTTTGAGCAAGAATATGGAATGTATGCAGGTATTTTATACATTGCGAAATATCTGCATAACGCCCACAAAGAAGACTGGGATGAAGCGCGCATTATTAATGAGTTTCCATTAGCCGTTGCACAAACCATTGGTATGGATACTAAGAAAGCGTATCAAGACGTTGCCTCAACAACTGACTTAGAAACAGGGTTAGATGCTTTGCTAGATGACTAGCCCATTAACTTAAGTTCTGATATTAGCTCTGATATTAGTTCTGAATATCCAAACAGAAGTCGATACATAAAAAACGCAGCCTTAGCTGCGTTTTTTATTGGGTTTTATCGAACAGAAATAATTAGAATATTCTATCTAGCCCTATTAATTTCAACTCTATTTTCTTTTGATACATCTCTTTTTGACACTACCGACACCAACCGTAAAAGCACTAGCACTAGCAAACTAAACCAGCCCAAACTTCCTCCACCTGACGATCCGCCATCAGTGGTATCAACAGCAGTATCTACCGGCGTAGTCACTATGACACTGGCATTATTCAATAAGAAAATATCGATTGTTTGTGTTTGCGTAATATTTGATACATCCAACTCAATGGTCACAGATTCAGCTTGGTTAATGGATAATAGTTGCAGCGACTTTTCATTTAAATCAACCTCTTGGCTGAAGTTTGCCTGAGTTGCAGAGGCTACCGATACGCTAATCACATCACTAGAGCCATCCGCATATTCAAGGGTTACCATAGGCGATTCATCCAATAAATCCTGACTGCCTCCCACCGTGATCGCACCGATTAATGTAACAGCATTCGCCAGCTCGGTCAGTACTAGATCATGAGTTGTATTATCACTATTGAGCGTAAGATCCTCAGAGTTATAACCACTTGCCGCTACACTCATGGCATAGCTTGCCCCAGCAGGCAAAGCATTGGTATCCGGCAATAGCACGGTAAACTCGCCGTTGGCATCAGCACTGTAGTTTGTTGCTAGATTCAGTTGTGTTAATAACGTTTCATTGCCGGTAAGTTCAGCGGTCGCATTAGCCAATACTTCATCCGCTGTATTTTTCACACTGAAGCTATGTAATGAAGAAGGATAAACTTTAACAGCGCTTTCAATCACATCGTCATAACTACTTTGCACCGTTACATCCATACTGGATATATTCGCAACCGTCGCGCTATCAAGACTTACGAGTGCCGCATTAAACGTTGCCGCATTGTTTTCAGCAGTCGCCGCTGTTATTGAGACATCACTATCATTAAGGAAGATTAAATCAGCTGAGCCAGATTGAAGTAATGTATAAACAGTTCCAGAGGCGCCACCTTCAATTTTAAGTGTTTGCTCTGTATTATCATTCAATAACGCAGTTGCGCTCCAATTCAAACGCAATGGACGTGTTACCGTAATCGTAATCACGTCGCCATCATTATCATCCGTAATCGTCAGAGTATAGTCACCCGCGAACTCTCCACTACTCGGCAAACCAATTTCTAAGCCTGCGCTATTCGCCGTCACGAGACTGCTCACATCAGAACTATTGTAATCCAAGCTATAACTATAATTTCCACTGCCATTATTCACGTTGATTTGATTGCTACCGATAGGCAAGGTGACTGTACCGCCATCATTATGAGCAGCGCCTCCCACCTCGACCGTTGTACTAGGCACAGCAGAAGTAATCATGACATCAAAGCTATCGGTATTTGTTCCGCCATTACTATCATCCGCTTCAATCGTTACCGAGACTGTTGACCCCACTCCAGCACCTGCCGCGACTCTTAAAGTTGAAGCAGTAGGGAAACTACAGGTCAAATTTGCCCCACAAACGGTATCAGAAAATGTTAAACCATCACCGTCCACATCCGATGAATAGGTTAATAAATTAATGTCTTTGGATTGGCCAACTTTTATCGTTTGATCTGGAATACTATCAATCACAGGGGCATCATTTTGGGCAATGACATTGAGATTAAAAGTATCGTTAGCACTGCCGCCCTTGCCATCACTGGCAGTAATCGTAATAGTATGAGTTCCACCATTATGATTGGCATCTGGGGTCATACTGAAATTTGTTCCATCGGTATTTATGCTACAGGTAATATTAGTAGCGCAGGCGCTTGTAACACTATACGTCAGTGTATCGCCATCGGTATCATTACCCCATCCGCTGGCATCTACAACTTTAGCAATATCTTCGTTGGTGGATTGATCAACGGCGGTAATCGTTGGGGCCGTATTGCTAATATCATTAATACTCCAACCAATATCTTTTAATAGATAAAGCGCTAAACCGATATCGAGTGAACCTGCTGTATATTGAGGTTCCATAATTTCATTTGGTGAGGCCGCGGTATTAAAATGGGATACTGAACTTCCGCTTTCAACAGGATTTGGCGCGTACATTTGAACTCGATCGCCCGAGGTAAAAGCAGGGTCACCATCATTATTTTGGAAGCCTGCTGTTAGTTCACCAACCGCTTCAGCATTTACATTCGGACCATTCCATAATAAGCCTGTGCTACTGGTTACTGATGCAGCTCTCTCAGAATTAGATAGGGAGTTGCCTTGCCAGCTAGCACTCTCAGCTGCTGAATATAAAAAGTTGCTATAGATATCGTCCATTGATGACTGCTTAACTCCTGCTGATGAAGTAAGAGATAAAAAGCCTAGGCCATGTAACATCTCATGCAGCAGTACCGTAGAAAAGCCAATATAGGTAACAACAATTGGATCACCACTACCATCAATTAAATGATTACCCATTCCATCTTGATATACTTCAGCAGGAGGTGCATCAAAGCCATAATACCAACCATTGCTAATCTCAAGACAACCGCTGGTTCCCATTAATGAATTATAACGAGTGAATAAATCACTATCGGCATTAATAGCGCTTCCGTGAGGTAAATGAGTAGGAATAGGAATGCCTACAGGATAATTATCAACGCCAGAAATAGCGTTATATAAAGCAACTGGATACCAGGTATTGTCTTCGGCGCCTGTAGGAGCTGAAGCGCTATACATAAAAGAAGAGGCACTAGCACTGCCTAAGGTTGCAGCATTAGAAGAGCAAGCTAAATTAGTGAATTGCGCATCAACGATAATAGGCTCAGCAGAAACAATTTGGTCGGCAATAATTTCAGCCGCTTTGATAAAAGATAACTTTCTTTGCGCGCCGACTGTTGCACCGTTATTACCACTCGCTTTAGAAGCCGCTGCAGTTGCTGCAGCCACTGCGACTGCTTTACTTAATGTGATACCTGCGTTTACATATACTGCATCTGTCGCCGCAGGTGCCGTGGTATCGTTTTCAATTAAAGTCGTACTGTCGAAACCAGTACTAAAATTCAGTCGAATTTTAGTACCTGTTGCGACACTAGTGACAATACAATAGTCATTACCTGCACTAATGCTCCCGCTAGAAGCAGGACAATCGTCTGCGGCAGAAAATGATAGTGGACTGAGTAAGATACCAAGCGCAATTTGCAATAGCGTAATTATTTTTAACATAGCCATACCAAACCCGAATAAAACGAATACATTTAAGCCTATGCTTAAAGTCAAAACAGTAAAGCGGGTTTGAATAGCTTTTAGTTACTGATTGTTGTGGTACTTTAGACTTTGGTAACCTAGAGCCTATTTAATAAGAGAAAGTAACTAGAACTACTTTCTTGCTACTTTTTAGGCATATAAGTTATCTAATTAGAGGGCTGAGGCGCGACTGTATATACAGGTTTAGAATCCTTAGGTAATTCGCTATATTCACGAATCTGAATCGACCCATCGGGCATTTGAACCGCTACTGATACTTGCGTTGATCGGCCACTCGATGGAAGTACAACCGTACCATCTGGTTTTTCGAATGTTTCTTGGGGGCCATGCAGAATAAGGTCATCCCTTATCGCCTGCTTCATCTCTTCATTTAACATATCCTGATGACGAGGCACTTTATCCTGTGCCGTGCCACTCGCTGCGTTATTAGCAGTCGCTGCACCGGTACTTCCTTTGTTTGTGCCATTAGGAGTATGAACATGATCCGTCTTCAGCGCTGACTCCATCTTCACTTCTTCACCAGCTCTATCCGATGAATCCGTAGTTAAATCAGACCCAGATGTAACGATAGCAATTACAGCAACCATCAATATCACCAACCCAACTAAAATCAGCGGTTGTTTTAGTTTTTCAGTCATTCAATTCAACCTATTTCTGCCAAGCAATTACAGTATATCTATTTAACTTAGCTTATATCTTCAATTTAACTACCTTTATTATGCACCTGTTTTTGCAGTATTCTGTATATTAATTGTGTCGATACGTTCATACGAATTTTGGCCCTATAGACTTTCAGGCTCTAGCAGCTCGAATTCTATTTCAGCTTTCTTTATACCATTTACCATAACTTCAACTGTATGGATTCCTGGATAATATTTTCGTGTAGTTATTTTTTTAAATGAATGTTTTTTAGCAACAATCTCATTTGTTGCGTTATCAAAAGAGCGATCTAACCACTTAAAAACTTTAGATGCTTGTTTGCCATTGGCTTTTTGAAAGTGCATAACATAATCCACCATCAATAAATTTTCTTTAGCGCTTGCTTTATCCAGTAGCATGTCAAACTCGAAGACTCCCCCAAAAGGCACTTGGCTCTGTTTGGTGCTCAAAGTACAAGCAACATCATCTGCAGGCTGGTAACCAAATAAAGCCATCACTTCTGGCTGGCCTTGTTTAAATAACGTTCGACAGGCATGACGGATTAATTTAGTCCGTTGTACTTTTTGGGTTGATGTTAATAGTGCGAGTTCTTTTTTAGATAACCACTGCTGCGCTGTACTGATAACAAGAGTGGGATGATCTTTGGCGATGTCATTTAAATGATTGGCGACCGAACGACGTACATATTCTTCAGGGTCGTCACGCAACGCGAATAATAACGGCAGCACGAGTTCAGGCTGTTCAATAAAAATTGGCAGACGAACTCCCCAAGGTAAGCGAGGGCGAGTGCCTTCCGAAACTAATCGTCGTACATGGTGGTTTTCATGCTCTAACCA
>Ga0105349_10001243_pt1 | contig 10697 bp, 7 predicted proteins | sample EN1Hudseemescosm_FD_83661 | JGI IMG/M metagenome (GOLD analysis project Ga0105349, IMG submission 83661) | Methane-oxidizing microbial communities from mesocosms in the Hudson Canyon - EN1B Hudson Canyon | ecosystem: Environmental > Aquatic > Marine > Cold seeps | place: Hudson Canyon...
AATTTTTTATTTTTTGAGTTCATTAAAAAAAAATATTTTATATTTTATATTTTATATTTTATATTTTATATTTTATATTTTATATTTTATAACAACATACAACCATATCACTTGAGTCACTAGTAAATTCATTACAATGATAATCCTGAAATACACCATCAATCATAAATTTACCATTAAATAATTGATTTAAACTGTCTATAGTATATACATAAGCAATTTCTTTCTTAACTTGGATCTTATTTTCTCTGGATATATATACACTCTCTGTAATCAGGCGATTTGTGTCTGGGATATAATTATACTTGTATAGTGAATATGAAAATGGATTGCTTTTAGCGTTTTCTTTCCAGAAATAAGAAATATTATCCTTAGACATTGCATCTATTATTTTAGAAAAATTATGTACCTCAATAATTAACTTTCCATTTTCTTTTAAAGATTCATATGCCTTATTTACACATATCTGGGGATACAACGAGTTTTCAGAATCCAGATAACTAAATGTGTTATCTACAATCAAAAAAAGATCATAATAAGCAGTAGCAATATCAACTTTTGAAAAATCATTGTTTACATTGTTTACATTCTTAAATGAACAGTCTTCCCTCCATCTCTCTGCAAACTTATATCTTGAATTTGAGAATTCTATTCCAAGAGAAGATTCAGTAAGCATATTTGATTTTTCTAAAGCATATAAAAGTGCTGAACTTCCAGAACCAACTTCAACAACACGAAGAGAGTCAACAGTAATATTGTTTTTGATAAAGTTTACGTGAGTCGAGTATAACTTCAATCGTTCATTTCTATACAACTCAAGTTCTAAATCACTCTTATAGTTAGAAAGGTCTTCAATATTCTCGTATGCCTTATAATTTAAGTCATTTCCAATGTAATTATTCAATTTTTAATTCCCATTAAAATATTTTGTACTAAATTTAAATTAAACATCTTAAATTATAGAAATACTACGTTCAATGTTTTCCAAATTTCTCATTAAATTAATCGCGCAATCTATACTAACAGGTGCAGGTATCTCACCTTTACTACTTAGTGAAGTTGCCAACAAAGAATAAAATATTGGGGAGATTGGAAGTTGGTAATCTTCTTTCAATGTAAACGATTTATATTTCCAATTAATATTCTCATTAGACAAATAAGACCTTTCTCTAAATTCATTTTTCGTTACATCATTTTCATTAAACCACTTACATTGCAGGATGTTATCATTTTGCCAAATAGCACCATACTCTCCATAAATAACCCAAGGTTCTCCTGAAAAAGCTTCAGCCCATGAAATCTCAATATCCACAATACATTTTGAAGGGAATTTCATTAATAACTTACAGTGATCTGGAGCATCACCTTTTGTAACAATTTTTCTTAATTCACCCCATATATCAATAGGATCTTCACCCATAAGCTGGAGAATTTGATCTATATGATGGGTTGCAGCAGCATTAATAATGCCTCCATTATTTACCAAACAAGATTGCCAGTCATTACGCCTATTAAAATAACTTACCTGTCTCTTTATTAAAAAAGGTGCTCCAATCAAACCTTCTTTTAAAATAGATTTTATCTCTAAAAATTCATCAACAAATCGAAAATTATAAAATGGAATAATATTTCGGTCATTTTCATGAGAAACTCTTTTTAATTCATTAACTTCATTAATTGTGGAAGCAATTGGTTTTTCTAAAACCACATGTTTTCCAGACTTTAGAGCATCTATTGCCATATTAAAATGTGAATTAGATGGTGACGCGATGATTATTAAATCAAGATCTGAATCCAGTAACATTTCGTTAAAATTGATATATTCTTTACAACATATTTTTTTTGCTGCCGTTGACAATCGATTTTTATTAATATCAGAGAGAGCAACAATAGAATATTTCGGATTATCAAGTAAACATTTAACATGTATATCCCAGCCAGAACGACCTAAACCTACAATACCACATCGAATAACTTTGCCTTTAGTAAAATAATTATCAAGCATGACTATTAACTAGTGCTTCAATTTTTTCTTTATGTTTTAAGACTTTATATGCAGCATCATAAAACCGTTGAGTTTCATCTAAAGTTGGAACATAGCTTTGAACTTTTACGTAAAATAAATCTTCAAACCACATTTTTTCAGCGATCGGACATAATCCCTGTTCATACGATATTTCCCGCCCATAATATGGAGCAGTAAAGGGATACCCCTTACTCCCAAAGGCAATTTTATTCTGGTACATTGGTTGAAGGTATACAGGTATATAACCTCCCTCACCGAGGGGAACACCTTCTTTATTCATTGCAACTACAAATGCTTTTCGTGACATGCCTAGTTTTGCTTTATCAATCTTAAAACAAAGATAATAATACACATGTTCAACAACAGTTGTTTTAGGTCTACACAAATCAGGATGCAAAGATAAATTCAATACTGGAGATTTAACAGGAGGAATAATCCCGTCAATATTTTCAAAAGAATGAATAATAGATTCACTAACTTTTTGCCGCTGAGTAACAAAATATTTTAATTTTTTTAGTTGCTCAATTGCAATAGCAGCTTCGATTTCATTCATTCTAAAATTAAAACCAATTATATTTATGATATTTTTTGTTCCTTTGTCTTCAACTACAGCTTCACCATGGTTACGAATTAGTTGAAGCCTTTCTGCTAAATCATTATCATTCGTAACACACATTCCGCCTTCACCACAGTGAATATGCTTATGACGATTAAGACTAAAGACACCTATATCACCTAATGTTCCACTATTTTTTTCATTATATTTTCCACCAATAGACTGTGCGGCATCTTCGATTAATTTCAAGTCATGCTTCTTTGCTATATTCTTCAACATATCCCATTCAGCAGATTCTCCATAAATGTTTACCCCTATAATTGCACGCGTCCGTTCTGTTATTAATTTTTCAACCTCAATTGGATTAATACAAAAAGTTTCTGGACAAATATCAGCAAAGATTGGAATAGCCTGATAGAGAACAATACCTGTTACTGTTGCAGTCATTGTTGTTGGTGTCACAATGACTTCATCACCGGGCTCTATACCAAGAGCACCAATTGATGCATATAAGCCAGATGTTGCAGAATTAACTGCAACAGCATGTTTAACACCAAAATACTCAGCCCACATATTTTCTAAATGCCGAACAGTATCTCCCCCCATAAACTCAGGACACCATGCCCCAATATATCCAGATAACGAACCACTATCCATTACGCGCTGTACAGCCTTTTTTTCTTCTTTACCAATTGTTTCAAAAGGTGAAAAAGGTGTATTAAAAACAGGGGTTCCACCTAAAATTGCTGGAAGATCATTCATTATATGCCTTTTTTTATTTCATTAATTTTTAAAGTATGGATAAAATATAATTGATTATTTAATTTAAAAAAATAATATTTTTATATGAAAAATACCTTTCCCTTAATCTAGAAAAAAACCTTAAATTAATTTTTCTATAATATTTATAATATTTTTAGTGGCATTTATTATTTTATGTTTTGATATTGATTTGTCGCACGGTGATATTAATTTCCGTCTAAGCTTATCAATAGTTTGAACCAACGTCACTTCATAACCAAGTTTTATAGTTTTCTTATTATCTTGAGTTGGTTGATAGCTAACTACATTCATACCCAACAATGAATACTCCACCAAAAGCATTGAATAAATTCCTACTATATAGTCAGAAGCAACAGCTAAATCATATACGTCAATTTCATCTTGTACATATATAATTTCATTATTACAAACAGGTTTGAAATTTCTATTAAATTTATCAATATTTTCTCTAGGATGAAGCTTTATACACAGTATAGTATTTGAAAAAAATGGCAATTCGTTCATCATAAAATACAAATCATTCAATACACTTATTTCAGTGTACCCATTTTGAGCTTTCGAAGAATCCGTTAGAGGCTGCGATAAAAACAATAGTATTTTATTATTATTTTTAACTCGTAATTTTTTTTTAATTATTTCAACATTACATGACCTGATATTTTTCTGAATTAAGTTTAACTGATCCCAGTGAGGATTTCCTGTAACAACAACTTTACTTTCATTAAACCCTAACGAAACCATTTCATCTTTTGCACGCTTATCCATTACACAAATGATGGTTGGTATAGCATCAAGTAATAATTCATCAGTTAAACTATACCGTGTGTTATATTCTGACCAAAAATCCAGAACTGACAAACTTGGTATTTTATTTCTATTAGAATAATTAGTAATTATTGATTCAAGACGTCCAACTTTAGGATCTTCCGGTTCTGATGTACCAAGAAGAATTAGGTCTGGTATATGCTTATAAAAAATATCATTAATTTCTTTAATCGTCAACTGTGAGTAAATTGTTGTAAAGTCTATTTCTGAGCGTTCAAATAGACTCGAACTACGTTCACTTGTAATCACATGACATTTATAACCATTATTTATTAAAGTCAAACATATTGGTATTACAGCATTTGCTCCTCCAGGATGATTACAAACGGCTAATATAGACCTCATATGTTCCAATTAATACTTATAAGTCCTCTGTACAATAGATTTATTGATTGAACGAACACTATCATTATTATCTAAAAAGCTATATATATCCTTATATGTAAACTCTTTATTGTTTTCATATAAAGAATCAAAAAGAGCCTTTATTACCTGATAGTCTTCTATATGATCCATTGTTAGGCGCAGGTCTTTTCTATACTCGTCTTTATCAGCCAACAAATTATAAATTCTAAATTCTGTCGCATGCTTTACTATATAATTTACAACATGTTCTCGGTCTACAGGATCCTGTGTTATTTTTGCAACCTTTTCTAATAATGTTGTCTTAAATGCCCGGGTATTAAAACCTAAAGTTACCATTTGATCGTTAGAGACATAATCAACTGTATCATACAGCTCTAATAACTTATCAATAACTTTTGTGGATAGTGATGGGTCGATCAACGGGTTATCACTAGTAATCTCAACAATTATATCAGTATCAAATTTTTGAGCCGTTTCAACAACTCTACCCAATACGTCATTTTCGCTTCCTCTATAATAAGGAACACCAACCTTATCGGCTAATTTAATTATTTCATTATCAGATTCATTTGTAGTCGTAGCGATAATTACATTTGATACATTTTTTATACGATTTAAACGCTCTATCATATGTTCTAATAATGGCTTACCTCCGGCAGACAAGAGAATCTTACCTGGTAATCTTGTAGAACTTAGTCTGGCTTCTACAATGACATCAATTTTTTTATTTTTTGTATTTACCATATCAATTAAAAAGTATTAGCAGTTTTATTTTGATGAAAAGGTATATTATTTGAACTAAAATTAACTATTTTCAAATTTATTTTTCAAAATGTTCAAGCGTTTTATATCTTCTTTTGACAGTTCTCTTATGAAATCACCTTCACCATCAGCTATACCGAAAATTTGTGTCGGATTCCATATATTATCTACAACAACTTCGTTCAAGCAACCCAAAAGCCCACCAGATACTAATTTTTCATTATATAATTCTCTTCTGCCAAGCTTATTTTCAACCATTTTTTCAGTTTCCAATAAACGATGAATTGTCCCGATAAAAGCTGCAGTTACGTCAAGGCGATAAATATCAATATTATTTTTATCTGCTTCGCTTATTGCATCTGGATAAAGAGTGCCCTTACCGACATCTACAATAACTGCTCCATCAGCTAAACACTTAACTATATCCCGAGTAATGACTTCTTTACCATGTGTCGTACCAATTATAATATCCGCATTCTTTGATGCTACTTTATTATTTATCTCACCATATACTGATGATAATGTATTAACTGGTTTTATAAAATTGAGTGCTTCAACAATAGAGTTAAGTTTATATTCATCTTGCCTTGTTATTGTTACATTTGCCCCTCTTTCTACTAATTTCAGAGCTAATTTCGTGCCTAAATTTCCAGCACCTAAAATAGCTACTTTAGCACCGCCAAGTCCTCTTATCGATTTTTTAAGTAGTTGAGTTAATAATGCATCAACTGCATCAACTGCAATATCATTTCCTTTATAAACCCATAGGGTTGATTTTCGTATTGCCTCTCGAACTGCACGCTCAATATTAGCGCTGTCACCTAAAATAGAAAGTTTAGCGGGAATTTTTTTTTCGGCATCAACTAATATATAATCGACTTTACCATCAATCGCTTTTGCAATATCAATTGCTTGTTTTTCGCTATACACAATTACGCCAGCAAATACCATTACCCCAGTATTTCGCACAGGGGTAAAATAAAGACTATTGTTATTTTTCTTTGAGGTATTACCGATAGTAAACCCAGTCTTCAACCCTTCCTTTTTTGAAATCTGACATATTATTTTAACGAGTTCATTAGTTTTAGATAACGAATTCATAATAAATTATATACTTTCCCATGTAATAGGATAATCTTCACCAATAAAATTTGCAGCTTTCCTACCAATCACTATATCAATATCTTTTGGCAACAAACCTCCACCTGGCCCTTTGATTTTTATCATTTCTTTAGTGATTATTTCACCTTCTTTAATATCACAACCAGCATATAAACTTTTACGTTGCATATTTAAAGTATTATATTCATTAGGTGTAATTCTTTTCACACCATCACCGAGTATTATCGGAATTTCTTTCGACATCGTAACTAGTTTTGCGAACTCTTTTGGTTCTGAAGATAAAATATGATCCGGCCCTTCTAACGCCCGATCAAGTGTGAAATGTCTTTCAATAACATTTGCACCAATAGCTATCGCAGTCTGTGAAACAAATAAACCGATTGTATGATCAGATAAGCCAACCGGTATATTGAAACATTTTTTCAAAGTATTTATCGACTGAAGATTCATTTCTTCCGGAGCAGCTGGGTAAGATGAATTACAGTGAAGTAACATTAAATTTGGATTACCCGCATTTGCAACAGTTTCTACTGCTTCTTCAATTTGACCCAGAGTAGACATGCCGCATGAGATAATCATAGGCTTACCTGTTTTCGCGACATATTCTATTAAAGGCAAGTTAACTAAATCCATTGAAGCTATTTTATAAACATTGACTCCCAGTGATTCTAAAAAATCAACGCTCTCAATATCGAATGGCGTAGAAAAAACCTCTATGTTGTTTTCATTAGCATACGAAAAAAGTTCTTTTTGATCTTCATAGCTCATCGCTAATCTGTCAAACATGTCATAAAGGGTCTCTTCTAAGCCAATTATGGTTTCGGCATACTTTGCAGATTTAACTTTCTTAGATATCCTATTCGAGGCCTGGTAGGTTTGAAATTTGACGGCATCACAACCAGTACTCTTAGCAGCATCGACTAGCTGTTTAGCCATTTTTAAACTGCCATTATGGTTGAGGCCCGCTTCAGCAATTATATAAGCATTATTTCCATCACCGATCGTTCTTTCATTAATTACAACTGTGTTATTTAATTTAACTCTGGGAGTCTGCCTTATTACTTGTGCATATGATGATTCTTTACCACAAATAATACCTACAGTATCAAATGACTTATGGAATAATATTTGGCTATCTGCATAGTTAAACTCACCACCTGTACCAAGTGAATATAATTGTTGATATTTTGCAACCGTAGCTTGAGTCTTAGCTACTTCCTCTTGATAGCCTTTTTGCTGAACAGGATAAACAAAAGGCTCTGAATTTGTATCTGAGCCAATAAGATTTTTTACTTTAGCAAGCCCAACTAACTCTACTTGCTCAGCTACTTTCCTGCTGATTTCTTCATCACTCATTAAATCAATTTCATCCCCTCTGCTATAAGTTATTTCAGCAACAATGTAGCTTGTATTTTCGGGAGCAACAAATGGTGAAAGTTTTTTGGGTTCAGTAATTCGGTTAAAATATACTTTTTGAGAATCGTAATATAACCAGTGAATTCCATCAGGTAAGATTACATCCTGATCATACGCTAAGTATATTGATTTAATTCCTCTAAACTGCAGATTGCTTTTGTAGCCTAAAAAACGTGAAAGAATTGTAATGGGTAAACTTGAGATAATTACATCATCTTGTTCTACAATTTGATTTTGGCCATCGCCAAAATGAATGTTTTTTATTTGACCCCCTCCTGATGTTATATCAGTCACGACTTTTTCGTAATGAATATTCCCACCAAGAGAAAGAATTTTTTCTTTTATTCTTTCGAATATACAACCTGTCCCATACTTACCAACTGCATTCCATTGATTATGATAAAACGGTGTAACTTTTTCTCTAAATTCAATTCTTTTTGGTGCCCAGTCAGGGGTCATTGTACTCGTCGATACCCCCCAAATCTTTTCAGGGTAGATGTCAAAAAATTTATTATAAAGTGTAGGCCCAACCTGAGCGATCATATATTCTTTATAATTAGTGGCACTTGCTTTGTCTTCGGCGCTTAGTGAATCCAGTTCTTTAAGTACTTTTTTCTTTAATTCATTGGGATAACGAGAGATACTTTCCCATGAAAGAGGGTAATCCCAATAATCAGTAAAATTTTCGCCCTGAACATTTTTACACCAGAATTCACCTTTAACAAATAAATCACCAAATTCTTCTTCCCAAAATCTTGCTAATTCTTTATCCGGTGTATGAAAAATGTGTGGCCCTGTGTCAACCAAAAAATCACCCCATGCCCAAGTTCTACACATGCCACCAACGATATTTTCCTTTTCAAAAATATCAACAGCCCAACCATTCTCTAGAAGCTTCCATGCAGTGACAAGACCAACAGGACCCGCACCTAAAATAATAGCTTGGTTATTTTTTGAATTCATCTGAATGTCATCACCCTCACTTTGAAATAAATCATATCTAAAATAAATTATATGTGATATTTCACTACATTAAATAAAAAGCCCACTATTTCTTTGTTCTCAAAGTGTCATTTGGCTTGATAGCGATAGCAAGCTTAGAGAATAGAAAACAGAGCATGAAATCTCAATATTAGCGCATCACTCAATCGCTACTCTTTGTGCCACACTTTCTCTTCTAGATGGTGCAGCCTTTATAGTTTTCTGGCTATATTTCCTCATTTATTGCCTCTTATCAAGTATTCTTGGGATCTGGGCTACCTTTAAAGTTGATGTTAGCCATGCCCCTAAATAACTCACTACTATTTATCAATTCCTGATATGTCCCTCTATCTGAAATACGTCCATTATCCAGCAGGATAATTTCATCGCACTCTTTTACTGTTGACAATCGATGAGCAATAATAATGATTGTTTTTTTATGTGAAAGATTATGCAGCGCGTCCATAACTACGCTCTCGGTTACGCCATCAAGAGCACTAGTTGCTTCATCAAACACCAAAACATCTGGATTATGATAAAGCGCGCGAGCAATTCCAATTCGCTGTCGTTGCCCCCCACTCAATCGAACGCCCCACTCCCCAACTAAAGTACTATATTTTTCAGGCAAAGTATCAATAAAGCCATCTACATTTGCCATCTGAGCAGCAAATTTGACTTGTTCAATTACAATTTCACCCTTTGGTATTCCAAATGCAATATTATTCTCAATTGAATCATCAGTCAGAAAAATTGACTGCGGGACATAACCTAACCTTTGCTGCCAATTCCTTAGCACCTGACTGTTCAGTTCAATACTATCGACTACAACCGAACCTGACACTGGGCTGAGTAATCCAAGCAAAATATCTACTAATGTCGTTTTACCAGCCCCAGTTGCACCTACCAGACCCATAGTAGTATTTTTTCTAATTGTCATATTCAAATTAGATAACACCTCAAAATCAGCACTTGGGTAGGCAAAACTCACGTCCTTAAACTGAATCCATTCTTTAAAATGTAAATCCTTTTTCTCTGCTTCAAAGCCAGTCTCATTCGGGACAGATAGATCCGCTATAAGTGATTCAAATGCAGGAAAGGAATATTTAATGGCCATCACTCCTGTATAAAGTTGGTTTAAAGCCGGCATTAACTTATAACCCGCCATAGCATAAATGGAAACAATTGGAATAACATCTGCAGCTCCTACTGTGCTGACAAGATTAATTACAACAAATATCATCCCACCAAAGGCTAAAACTTCTAAAAAAAACCTCGGTATACCAGCCATCAAAGACTTCTGTGCAGCAAAATGCGCTAAGTTTTCGGAAGACACCTCAAAATTATTAATAAATGTTTTTTCAACACCTAATAATTTTACATCCTTAATCCCCGAAAAAACTTGATTGGTCATTTTGTAAACTTGGGACAAAGCTGGTTCCCTCTCACGGGCTATAAATTCAATTCTTTTTTTAACTACTTTATAAACTAGAACAAAAGCCGGAACCAATACTAAGGCTGTAATAACAGCCACCCATGGATTTACTTGTAAAAGGAAAATAAAAATAGCTATTGTTACGATCGTCTTTGATAGAACCTGAAACCCTTGAAATACAACCCCAGAGATAGCGTGGCTAACTTCATTAAGAATATTCTTGCTTAAGTCAGAACTATTCCTATTCAAGAAGAAGCTATATGGCTGAAGCAAGTATTGTCGTAACAAACGCGCTGATAACCTGTGCACTTGCATTTGAGAAAAATAAGTAAACCACCAAAGCATAAAAGCCTGATAAGAATTTGATATTAAAATTAAAGATATAACGCACACCCCTAGCGTTATAATAAAATCCTTATCACTGCTCG
>Ga0105349_10001252_pt1 | contig 10676 bp, 13 predicted proteins | sample EN1Hudseemescosm_FD_83661 | JGI IMG/M metagenome (GOLD analysis project Ga0105349, IMG submission 83661) | Methane-oxidizing microbial communities from mesocosms in the Hudson Canyon - EN1B Hudson Canyon | ecosystem: Environmental > Aquatic > Marine > Cold seeps | place: Hudson Canyon...
CCCTTTACCATCGTCTAGGTGATCGCCCACTAACCATGTGCCTAGCAAGCTATCTTCTGTGCCCTTTACTGGGATTTGGCTGTAGTTATAACCAGCGAGATCATTACCGTGAACATCACCACCACGAGAGTGATTTTGGAAATGCCACCATGCGGTATAAGTTGCAACGAAGCTACCTATGCCAAAAACAGGAGCATCAACACAATCACCTGTTACTGCGCCACAAAGAAAAGTATCTTGGAAGTCATCCACATCGCGAGCCCCTTGGCCTAAAGCTTCTGCAAACTGCTCAATCGTATAACCAGCGGCATTAGCAGTAGCGGCTAATTTAGCAAAATTAGTAGATTCTGGATGTGCCTGCATGTAAGCAACAGCGTCTTGTACTATGCGTTTATGGGTCGGTTGGGTAAATGCTTGAGATTCAAGACTGCCTAGCATTAAGCTTGCGCCCATTGCCATGGTAAGAGTTTTATTTATCATGTTAACTGCTCATTTGAGGTGTTTTTATTATTATCTTTTATCTAGCTCCCACTAATGAATTATTAGTATGGCCAGATTTATTTTCTAGATTACTCAGGAAAAAATTGTTTGCAATGAGTTATGAAAACTTGGCTCAAATAGCGATAGGAATGGGGTTTATTGGTTAATACAATGTGTTCTATGATGACCTTTGGTATTAAAATTGAATATGTTATTCCTCACCACGCTGTTTTTTTAGCGCTCGACTTTGAACGTGAAATAAGTGCTGCATTAAAAGATCTTGATAGTTTTCACCCAGTTGTTGAAAATCGACTCGAATGATATTTTTATCCCCTTTTGACCCACTACCAACGACCTTGCCTGTTGTGACTATTGAGACATTAGATGGTTTTAGTTTTAATTGTAATAGAATGCTTTGATTTTGATTAAGGTTTTCATCACTATGAAATGAAATGCCACAAGCACTCAGATTAATCGGTTTTAGCTCTCCATCATTTACAAAGGCATTAGCTTTTGGGTTATTGGTCATGGTTAAATTAATTTTCTGATTCAATAGTTCACAGATTTTAGCCAACTGGGGTTGCTGACTTTTTAGATTTGATAGAGCTATGCCAATTTCACTTTCTATCTTTGCAAAGTTTTCACTTTCTTCATCCTGCTGACCTTCCGACCACGCCTGATACTCATCATCGCTAATGGTTTTAAAACTCACTTCAGCTTCATCATCAATACGAAAAAAGCGGCGGCGTTCATCAGACATCTTTTATCCTTTTATATCTTTCGTTGTAGCTTAGAAAATTTCATTATTGTCGAGTTCAAAATCTTCGGGTCTTGAATTTAATGCGTCGTCGATGGCTTTTTCAGGGGTTTCAATTAAAGGTTTGTCGTCATCATCATTATCAGTTGTTTGTAGAATAATAATCTCGACTCGACGGTTACGTGCGCGGGATTCTGCATTGGTATTTTCAACGAGAGGTCTCACATCCCCATGACCAACCACTTGAAATCTATGCTGACCCATTTCTGGAGCAATAAATAATTCTTGAGCGAAAGCGGCAGCACGAGCAGATGATAACGCCCAATTTGAAGGAAAGCGTCCGCCCTGAGACGGGATATCATCGGTATGGCCTTCTACCGAAATTCGCCCAGGTAAGTTGACTAATACTTCACGAATTTTATCGATAACGGGTAAGAAGCGATCATGAATGTAATCCGAGCCAGAGCGAAAAGCGCCATTTTCACGAATACGAATGATGATTTTTTTACCCTGAGTTTCAACTTCGATTTTACCACTAGAGACTTCAGACTCTAGTTCGGCGGCTATTTCAACCGCGGTTTCCTCGGCTTTCTTTTCTGCCACAGACTCTGTTGGTACAACAACTTCTCGAGTTTTCTGGCCTTCGTCACCTTGGCGCTCTTGTTGTTGAGTGATCTCGTCCTGACATAAAACTTCTAAGCTACTTTTAGTTAAGTCGCTGGTCTTCTGTCGAATTTCATTAATAGGGGTGGGCTCAGGGATAGAAGGGCTAAAGTGCTTAGCAATAACGCTAGTGCCTTTGGGTGGATCATCGGCATTAATTTGAGTTTGCACCCCAAATGCTTGGCGCAGTTCACCTGCTAAACGCTTAAACTTTAAGGCGTCCATTTCGGCAAATGATAATAATAAAACGAAGAAGCACATCAATAGCGACATTAAATCGGCAAATGTCATTACCCATGCAGGAATCCCCGCGGGGCATTCACAGACTTCTTCTTCCTCATCACTCATCCTTGATTACTCCGCTACCGCACGTTGTTTCTCTTTAACATAATTCTGCAGCATAGCTTCAATTACACGAGGGTTCTGACCACCTTGAATGGCGATCAGGGCATCAACGATCATCTTTTGAATCAAGCCTTCTTGTTCGGCGCGCAATATAAGTTTGTCGGCCATTGGAATCATAATCATAGTCGCCATCATGGCGCCATAAAGCGTTGTCAGTAGAGCAACTGCCATTGCAGGGCCAATGGATTTGGGATCATCCATATTAGCTAGCATGGCAACTAAGCCAATTAAGGTACCAATCATTCCCATCGCTGGGCCTACATCGCCCATGTGGGTAAAGAACGTTGCGCCGTATTTGTGGCGTTCTTGTGCCAGCTTCATATCTTTACCGAGCAAGGCTTTTACAACTTCGGGATCATGACCATCGACTAATAGCTGGATGCCTTTGGCAAGGAAGTCGTTACTGACTTCTTTGCCCTCTAGCGATAACAGGCCGCCTTTACGAGCAAGACCGGCAAGCTCAACCGCTTCTTCAATGATTTCTTCAGGCTTGCTGACTTTAAACATAAAGGCTTTGGCCATGATGGCGAAAGAACCAAAAAAGGTACCAATTTCGAACTTCATTAAAACGACAAATAAACTACCGCCGACCACGATGAGTAAAGAGGGGACGTTGACGAACATCATAATGTCGCCACCGAGAACCATTGCCATGACGACTAGGCCGAAGGCGCCTAATATTCCTACCAGAGATGCGAGATCCACTGCTACTCCTTTAGCTATATTGTAATAATTGAAGAGTGTTAATAGTTATATATAAAAGTGTAGCCAAAGATTTTTATTCTGCTGCAATTCTTAGCATAGGAGCCTGTGCGAATTCGCTACTTGATTAGAAGAGAATGCTCGGTTAGTGTGGCGCGACTGAGTGATAGCTTAAAGTAGGAAATATAGGTGCACTATGGCGAAAACAACCTTTCATTTTGAACAATCCCTAGCGGAATTAGAAAGTCTAGTTGAGCGCATGGAATCGGGTGAAATGACTCTAGAAGATTCATTAAAAGCGTTTGAACAAGGGATTAAATATACCCGTGATTGCCAGAATGCTTTAGCCAAAGCCGAGCAGAAAGTGCAATTGTTATTACAGAAAAATGGTCAGATGGAAGCTCAACCATTTTCAACACCGAGTGATGAAGACTAATCTGTATGAGTTTTAAACAACAACTGCTATCCAGCCAACAACGCTGTGAAACCGCACTTGACCAAGCATTAACCCACTTAAATATTAGTGATGACTACCTGGCTGAAGCAATGGCTTACAGCTTATTTAATGGTGGTAAGCGCGTGCGTCCCTTTTTAGTTCAAGCGACAGCGCAGGCTATGGGCATTGATGATGCCAAGGCTGATGTTGCAAAGGTTGATATCGCGATGGCCGCGATTGAAATGGTACACAGCTATTCCTTAGTTCACGATGACCTGCCAGCGATGGATGATGATGATTTACGTCGCGGTCAGCCAACCTGTCATATAAAATTCAATGAAGCGACTGCCATTCTAGCGGGTGATGCTTTATTGACTGGGGCGTTTGAGATCTTGGCCGAGATGCCAGCAGATTTCTCTATGGCGCAGCGTTTACAACTGATTCGCTTATTAAGCCAAGGCTCTGGTGCCTCGGGTATGGTGGCAGGGCAAGCGATTGATCTAGCGTCAGTTGGTAAAGACGTGGATTTAGAGCATCTAGAGCGCATGCACGCGCATAAAACAGGGGCATTAATTCGTATCAGTGTTTTGATGGGTGCTTATTGTGGTGACCCTGATGAAGAAACGCTCAAGCACCTAACCACTTATGCCAATGCCATTGGCCTTGCTTTTCAAGTGCAAGACGACATCTTAGATATCGAAAGTGATACTGCGACACTCGGTAAGCAGCAAGGTGCTGATATCGCTTTGAATAAGCCAACCTACCCCGCGCTACTGGGGCTTGAAGGGGCTAAAGAGAAAGCGAAGCAGCTACATCAAGTAGCCTTAAGCGCATTGCAGAATATTAAAGGTAATACTATCGCATTAGAGCAGCTGGCCGATTACATCATCACACGCGATCACTAATTTTTGAGCTAACAAACAGTATAAAGAAGGGCGCTTTATTTATTGGTTCTACTTGCCGTGCTAGAAGAGTAGAATAGCGCCTTTTACTATAATGAATAAGCGCATAAAGGCGGAATGATTGAGTTTCTGCCTTATATGCCCGCAACATCGTGATGTGCATGTTTACTGAAATACCCAATGAAAGACCAACAACGCCTCTATTGGACTCTGTGACCGATGCGGCAGATCTGCGCTTATTAGCTTTAGATCAGCTCGAGCAATTTAATCACGAGTTACGCGAATACCTAATCTACAGTGTTGGCCAATCGGGCGGACACTTTGGTGCTGGGCTAGGGGTGGTTGAACTCACCACAGCGCTGCATTATGTCTTTGATACTCCCAACGATAAACTTGTTTGGGATGTTGGTCATCAAGCATACCCGCATAAAATCATCACCGGCCGTCGCGAGCAGATGCCGACTATTCGCACGAAAGAAGGGCCAGCGGCTTTTCCATTACGCAGCGAAAGTGAATACGATACTTTTGGAGTAGGCCACTCTTCTACTTCTATTAGCGCTGCTATGGGCATGAGCCTTGGCATGCGCGCGATGGGTAAAGACAATCAAGCCGTTGCGATTATTGGTGATGGCGCGATGACTGCAGGAATGGCGTTTGAAGCCTTAAACCACGCTGGCCATGAAAAAGCCGATATGCTGGTTATCCTCAATGATAACGACATGGCAATTTCCGATAACGTGGGGGCGCTGAATAAATACTTCACTCGTCTTTGGTCTAGCCCAACGTACTCTTCGCTACGAGAAGGCAGCAAAAAAATACTGCAAAAAAGCAGCACCGCTTGGGAATTCATGCGTAAAACCGAAGAGCACATGAAAGCCATGGTCGCCCCAGGTATCTTTTTTGAAGAGCTCGGTTTTAATTATTACGGTCCGATCGATGGCCACGATACCGAAGAGCTTGTGCACACCTTGGCAAATTTGAAAAAATTACCTGGGCCTAAGATTCTTCATATCGTGACGAAAAAAGGCAAAGGTTTTGCACCCGCCGAAGCAGAGCAGATTAAATATCACGCGTTGAAAAAGCAGAGCTCTGCTACAAGTACTAATAACAGTGTCGATAGCTCTCCAGCGATTACTAAGCAAACCTACTCCAATATTTTTGGTAACTGGTTATGCGATATGGCAGAAGCCGATGAGCGCTTGATGGGAATTACCCCAGCCATGCGTGAAGGCTCAGACATGATTCGTTTTTCTGAGTTATATCCTAAACGTTATTTTGATGTCGCCATTGCCGAACAACATGCGGTGACGTTAGCGGCAGGCATGGCGTGCGAAGGTGCTAAGCCAGTCGTGGCGATTTACTCGACCTTTTTACAGCGTGGCTATGATCAGTTAATTCACGATGTAGCTTTGCAGAACCTCGATGTGATGTTTGCCATCGACCGTGCAGGGCTGGTGGGTGAAGATGGCCCAACGCACCACGGTGCTTACGATTACAGCTTCTTACGCCCGATTCCGAACATGGTAATAATGGCACCTTCGAACGAAGATGAATGTCGCCAAATGTTATATACCGGTTATCAATATCAAGGTCCAACTGCCGTGCGTTATCCTCGTGGCAGCGGTGCAGGTATTGAAGCGCAAGCTAATATGCAGCTGTTACCGATTGGTAAAGGCATTATGCGACGCCAGCGTTCTGCTAGCGCTAATAATGTTGAAAAAAATACAGACAAATCAATTGCTGTATTAGCCTTTGGTTCTTGTGTGAACTTTGCGTTAGAAGCTGCAGAAGAACTCGCACAGCAAGGCATTGATATCAGCATTGCCGATATGCGCTTTGTGAAACCATTAGACGCAGAGCTAGTGACTGAATTAGCTAAGACTCACGACCAGTTAATCTGCGTAGAAGAAAACGCAATTATGGGCGGAGCAGGATCTGCGGTACTAGAATATTTGGCCGAACAAAGTATTCATACACCTTGCCAGTTAATGGGCATTCCTGATCGTTATATCGAGCATGCATCCCCAACTCAGCAGTTGACCGATATCGGTATCGATCAAGCAGCTATCGTTGCTAAAGTGATGAGTTTTTTATAGCTCATCACTTTAACTTTTATCCCATCACCTGAAGTCTAATTAGCCTTAGATTCACCTCTTTAATAAGCGCAAATACTGCAAGTTGAAATGCTGGTTGTATAAACAGATGATTTTTGCGTATTAGATTTTTTCGTGCGCGTTTGCACGGAAAGATATTTTTCAGTGCACGTTTGCACTGGCACTCTTATAAAAAATGTAGCAAAATCAGTGCATTATCAAAATGGAACCTGACATAACGAGACCCTCGTTATTTAGGTAAATGCGCATGCGCGTATTTCTGGAGCTTGGAAATGGATTTCAAAAAATTACCGAGTTAAATCAAATAGTTGTACTGAAGTCGTGAAATATCGCTTCCGTGCAAACGCGCATGCTTACGATTAAAATGTTACATGCTATTAGAAATAAAACTATGAGAATTACCCAACTTCGGAATGACATAAAAGAGTTAGCTCAACCTATATTACAAAGTCATGGGTTTTGCGCGGTTGGTAAGCTTGGAGAGTATGTCAAAACTGAAGAGAATGGCAATAAACTGGCAGTGCTCATCAAAGAGGTAAAAGATAGCAATTCCTTTTCGGTTTCAATTCGGGTTTTTGTTCGCTACGAGAAAATTGAGGCCTTATTTGAGTTACCTGAATCAAGTTCTGATTATACTATTAGTAAAATATTGGCTAGTGAAAGTATCGGTTTTAATTCTTATTCGAAACAAGCTATAAGTGAAATTCTCAATAAATTAATCGCAGTTGAGGCCGCAACATTTTTAAATGAGTACGGAAGTGATGAGGCCATAAAATCCAATTTAAGTAATACAAATTATCAAAACTGGGCCACTTCTGACAAATTGGCTCAGTTTAAGGTGAGGCTAGCCTCAGCTTTACAAGCTAATGATGGTAATGCTTTGGCGGCAGTTAAAAACGAAGCGTTAAAGTTCTGCGATAAGCCATGGTCAGAACCAAGTAGAGAAGTTATCCTGAGGTTATGTGCAAGTGTCTAGTTCGGCATGTAACAAGTGCATCTTGCCGGATTTGGGTAAACAGTCACCTATTTTGCAAAAATACGCAAAACAGCCGCCATGTCACCCAAACCGCAAATGCAGGCGTTATGGTCGAATACCTTATGTTAAAGAATGACCTTAGAAAATTATCCGTTGCTTTTATGTCAAATTCTAAATGGCGAAAGCTTTTTAAAGTGATTGATCGCGAGAGTATGGAGTTGGGTTTTTGTGAATGGAAACTTGTTGATGAAACTAAGCCAATTTATGGCAAGCTGCCAATATTCCAAAACCTAGGTGATGATTATGTTGGGGATGACGGCGCTTTAAATGGCCCCTTTGAATTCAAAAGAATTGAGTGGATTTTGATACCAAGTGAGCACTCGTATAAACCCTACAAAAATGCACCTAAACAGTACCTAAGACAAAACATGGATATTGTTTTAAAGAAATTATCATCTTCAGGTAATTTTGAGTTTGATGTTTTAGATAATGGAATTAAGGTATATGGCTACAAACCATAACAATCAGTTGGTGAACGCCCCTGCGGGGCTGGGACGGTTAAACTTCGCTCGTTCCTCGCTACGTTTCACCGCCCCACAACAAAAGCGTTATAAGGCATAGGATTAAATAATGGCATCAACTTCACCACTTGCGCTAATTATTGTTTTTGCTTTAGTTGGGGCGCTGATACTTCCTTTATTATGGTGGATTCTGGCATTTTGGCAGCGCAAATACAGTTTGTTTGGGTTTTATAAAGTATCATTATTATTGTCTTTAATGCCCATAGTATCGGTTATTGGTTTACGTCTTGGTGGAGAAATATCGGCTAAATATTCGGTTATATTTTTTACTGTATCTCCATTCATAAACTTATTGGCTTTTATCACTCTACTTACCATTACAATACTTAAAGTCCGTAGCCAAAATGCCTTATAACAAATCAATTAAAGATCGCCCGCGAAAAGACTGCGGGCTAGGACGCGCAAAAAGCCGCGCGCCCTTTATTTCAGGCGTTAAATTTCAAGGATAGATCGTGACCATATTGTACTTAGCAAAAAAAAATGATGATGTTATATCTCATTGCAAATGTGAAGAAAGCTTTATTGGTGAGGAAGGTCAACTTGACTGTCCTTGGTGTGGTTGTGGATGGTTATTTTCTTGTTCAAAATGTAGGAAAGCTTTTACATTCGCAGAAGCTGTGAAAATAAATAAAACATGGGATGAGTTAGCGCATGAAGACTTACTGGCTTTCTATAAAAGGGAGCCCAATCAAAAAGATATAGAAGAATGGGTTCAGCGCATGCAATATATGACATCTCATATAAAGCTAGGAGAAACTTACGTATACTTAGATGGCTGCTTTATACCTGCTAAAGATAAGAATATTGAATTTGAAGGGTTATATGCAAATCATAAGTTCAATGTACTACCTCAAGTTTCAGCATTAGAAGATAACAGTGTCATTTCTACCATTTTAGAAGACCCTGAGTACTGGTATAAGAATGCAATTAATCAAAAGTAAATTTAACAAAAACCAGCAATCAGACTCCGTAAGCGTGTCATCTTTTGTGCATAAAGACGCACAAAAAATGCCAAACTTACTACGCAGTTGTGGTTGGCGTTATACAAATTCAATTTAGAGAATACAATGAAAAAAATTACGATCTTTTTACCATTATTACTATCCGCCTGCGCTACTCAATACGTAGCGCCAATTGAGGGAGAGACAGCTTCATTGATATTGCCTGTACAAAACTCTTCTTGGCAATTCTTTGGTGGAGCTTCTAATGCAAAAGTTTCTTTTGCAATCAAAGGTGAAGATGGCTGTGGAAGGATTTATAAGCAGATTGAGCCTGATGCCGAAAACGAAGAATTGGTAGAGGTGAAAATTCCAGGTAATAAAGATATTTTCATAAATTATTCTGCAAATAATGGTAATACTGTATGCAATACAGCAGGATCGTTCTTTGCTTTACCTAATAAAAAGTATGAGGCTCTAAAGTCTGGCGCTGGATATGCTTGCTCGGTTGGGGTTGTTGAAATTAAAAGTAATAGTGAACGAAAGCCTATTCCTTTAAAAAGAGCTTATCCTGACACATTTAGTGGCAGCACAATTTGTGATAAACGATAGAGTGTATAACAAAGCCTTGCTTGGGATAAACCCAAGAAGGCGGCGTTATACGAAATAAGTTATGAATTACTTTTACGGCAAATGGAAAAGTGAAGAGGCGCATTCTCTCTGGATAATTAAGATTCCAGTATTCGGTGGTGTTTATGCTTTTTATAAACCAAAGAAAGGCCGTAGAATTACTTTTCTGCCTTGTCATTATTTAGAAGGGCCTACCTCATTATATATTGCGCTTAGCATTATGGGAGTAATGGAGGCGATGCTTGTTTTGACGCCTGCGTGTGACTTAAGAACGAAAAAAGAAATGCTGATTCCACTTATGGAGAGTGGGTCAGAGACAGATTGGATGCTTGATGATATGGGCTTTCCATGGGTGTATCCATTATCAATATTTCAACGTGCTTGATTTAAATCGTATAACAAAAGCATGTTGCATCAACCACTTCGTGGCTTGGACAGCTTTGCTACGCGGCTTCGCCGCTCCACAAAACTGCCGCAAATGCAGGCGTTATGTAATATGAAATATATAGATTATCTAATACTTCCAATCTATTTAAGTTATGGGCTTATAACTTATTTAGGATTAAACGCTATTGGAGAGAGCGAAGTTTCTATTGTTCTGATGATAATTACTTCTATCGTAATGCTTTTTCCTTGTGTGATTTTTCATTCAATATCCGAAACAAATTTGGATACTGATTTTTCAGACTATGAAGGATACTCCTTGGCTTGGCATAAACTCGCTGCTGGGGTTTCATTTGTAGTTTTTTGTACATTACCCGTCATATTGATTATTGCTGTAATTAAGTGGGTCTTGACTTGAATAACTACATAACAAAGCCAGCCAAAATCGCCAGCAAGCTGGCTGGACTCGTAAACTCGCCTTTGCTGGCAGGCGTTAAGTGTCATGGGTAGATTATGCGAATAGCCATTTTTTTTATCATACTACTGTCAGGAGTAGCGCAAGCCAATGACTTAGATGATGTGAGTAGTCTCAAGCAAAAAATAGAGACTGGCCTTACTGCTGGGGTATCTAAAAAGGAAGTAGAGTCGTTTTTAAAACACCGCAAGTGGTTATATGCATACGATAGGATTCAACATCGTTTTCAAGCA
>Ga0105349_10001256_pt1 | contig 10662 bp, 10 predicted proteins | sample EN1Hudseemescosm_FD_83661 | JGI IMG/M metagenome (GOLD analysis project Ga0105349, IMG submission 83661) | Methane-oxidizing microbial communities from mesocosms in the Hudson Canyon - EN1B Hudson Canyon | ecosystem: Environmental > Aquatic > Marine > Cold seeps | place: Hudson Canyon...
AAAACTCTTCTATTGTTAAATTACTAGATTTCTGATCGGACACCCTGCCAGATGTAGAGCCTAAATAATAACTAGACTCAACTTTATCCTCACTATTAATATTAGCAACCTTAATGGTTGCTATTTTATATGCTGAGTTAGCTTGAAGAAGAGGGGTATTTTCTAGTTCAGGACTTTTAATTGAAATATTACTAGGTCTATTATCTGTTGTGCTTATCGATGATGTACTAGCTTCTTTCGTTTTAACCTTACCAGTTTCACCAGCCAACGAAAGAAGTTTAGAAATCGACAACGAGCTTCCCAGATTCAATTCTTTTTCTTTTACAAACTTCCTCCCTTTGCTATCAAATATGGCTACATACTCTTTGTAATCTTTGGCAATAAAAATATTAATCTTAGGCTCAAAGAAAAACATATCTTTCAAATATTTTGAAGAATTGAATGATATTGACATATAACCTTTCAATGAAGAATCATTAAATTTTTCTCTCAACAAAAGCTCTTTTACATACTCCCCTTCTCTTATCGACCTCCAAATAAGCATACCCACTAATTCATCAAAGTCATAATCTTTAGCTTTATTCTTAAATACAACCGACAACAATGGAATTTCTATTGATTCAATTAACTTTTCGCTTTTTAAATTTAGTTTTTCAGCGTAATTTTTACCCAAATAACTCATGTCTGGAAACGAATCTGTATAGCTGTTCAATAGGGAAGATAAATCTAATGCCTTGAAGAACTTCTTCGCAGAAACAGGAGCAGATAAATACTCATCGAACCTTAAATAATTATTCCACATTCTTTTATTACGATCCCCTCCAATTTCTTTAACTTCAGATGGAACACCATTAAACTTCCTAACAATGCGCCCGACTGTCTGAACCAGCTCTCGCCCACTACCGACAACATAAGTTAATATCAACAACTTCGCTTGAGGGATATCTACCCCCTCATCTAACTTTCTCTGATGAATTATTACCTGAACATCACTTTTATCTAAATCTTTAGGTACATCAACTTTAACATTTTCCCTTTCATCCTTTGAAAGTGTGTCATGTACAGCTAAAACCTTAAATTTTTTATTTAGTAAATCATAATACTCCTCTATATCAGATAGCTTGTTACATTTTATAATACATTTTGCTTCTGGATTCGCTACTAAAAAATCTTTAATTACTACTGACAAACAAGTTTTATCAATTGTTGAAAATCGTGGTAGTTCAATATCTCCATTAGACACAGCATCTTTGAATGAATAAAAGTAAGAATATTCATGCGAAACATCAAATTGAAATAAGTCATTTCGATAAGGTGTCGCAGTAACTACAACTTTATGAGAATCTAAACCTCTTGTTAGCTTACTCCATTCCGGAGAAGGTTCGGCATGACCCTCGTCAACAATAATCAAATCCACATTTGATCTCAGTTCAACCATTTCTTCCTTACTCATCGACCTTAATTTCTGGAAAGTCGACACATATATCCCAGGTTCCTTTGTATTTCCTATATCACTATGAACCGTCTTATGCTTTTCATTCATTCCCACTTCTATTTTATCAAAAAAACCACCATCTAATTGACCTTCCAACTGATTTTTTACGGCTTTACGATGACATAAAACTAAGATTCTTTTTTGTTTCGAATAATGAGCAAGGAGGCAAATAACTCCAGACTTACCGCCTCCTGTAGGTAAACTAATTAAACATGATTTTTTATTATCACTTTGATTAATATATTCCAGAGAGATATCTAAACTTTCTTTCTGACTAGTTCTTAATTTTTCATAGATATCATTTGAAATAGTACTTTCACTAATTTTTTGAATGCTCTCAATATCCATATCTCAACTTCCTTATCAGTATTTTAGTTTATTTCAAGAATGCTCAACGTTACTAATAGTTATCAAATATTCACCCACTATTAATAAATCCGCACCATATTCAACAACAATCGGTGAATAACCATAAGCATTGGTTTCGGGTTTAAGCACGATACGCTGATTAACCAACACACCATTCTCTTCTATTTTTTCGCTGTGATACGTTTTAACTGTGTAAGTGCCACCATGATCTGGGTCTTCAATATCACGGTGTTGTACTAATACAATCTTGCCATTGCGGCTGCCGCCGGGATTGGCTTTAAACAAACACCAAGATCCATTAATGATTCGCTTGTTCATGGACTCGCCCACTACGCGGGTAACAAACATACCTTCGGTTGTATTGATGTGTTCTGGTAGTTGAACCCAATCGTGCTCTTCTTGGTTTTCTAAACCTTGCTGATCACTGAAACCGCCTGCGGCCACTTCTAAATCAAAAATGGGTACATAGCCTTGGTACGGTTTTGCTTGTTCGAAACTTACCACTGGCAAGTCTAGGCCTTTATAGGAACTGCTTTCTTCTGGCTCTAGCGCTTCGTCTTGCTCTAACTCTCGGCTGGTTATTTTTTGGAAGTGCTCTCGGGTTTCTTGGTCGGTGCAGTATATGAAGCAGCCTTTTTGGCCACGAGTCATTAGTGTGCGGTAGGTGTTTTTAATCACTTCTGTGGCTGCGGCTAGTGCTGCCTTGGGTTCTTTTTTTAATCGACCACGAATTCCGCTGAGTGCTTTGTCTCTGCCTGGGTGTTCTAACGGTTGTATGACTACTTCGCCGTCGCGGATGACAAAGTCGTTGCCTATGATCACGCCTATGTAATCCAGTTCTAGGCCTTGGCAGGTGTGTATGCAGCCAATTTGTTCTACGGATTTTTCTGCAATTAACCACAGGCTGCCGTCATCGGTTAAATTCCATTGCGCTTCAAAGTTAAACTCTGGAATGATGATGTCCATGGCGGTTTTGTCTTTTTTGCTGGCCCACTCCCAGCAATACCCTGCCACCATGCGGGCTTTGTTATTGACGCGATTTTTTTCGAAGATAGCTTTGCGTAATTCGTTAGGGTCGTCGAAGACTTTTACGTCGTAGTCTATGTCTTCTAATGTGGTGTTTGCGGTTTCTCGAATTTGTAGGGTGTTATCAATCCACGCTAGGTAGCCATCTGAGCCATTGCAGCGAAACTGTGATGATAGGTCTAGCTCGGTAACGGTGGATTGAAGTTTGTCGGCCCAGTAGTTAATGGTTTCTACACTGCCTATGTCTTTTAAGGTGACCCGTTGTGCTTCGTCGATAAAAAATATATTGAAGTGGCTGGCGTTGATAAGTTCTTTTATTTGGTTTTCGCCCAAGTTGCCATACAGGCCAGATTTTTCGTTTAGGCGATGGGCTTCATCCACCAGCAATGCACCAAAGGTATTTTCAGGGGTGTCTATGTAGCTGCCTGAGCCTTTGAACATGTTGTCGATGTGGGTTTTCTTGCGGCTACCGGTGAGGACTTTTTTAAATACTTCACGAGGAGCGGCATTTTTAGAAACGTATTGAGTTAATAGTTCACGCTTGGTGAGTTCGGCCAGTAGGTTGATGGCCACTACGGATTTACCTGTGCCTGGGCCGCCTTTTACGATGAGGGTTTGCTTGTGCCCTTGCTGGGCTTTGTGGGCAAGGTCGAGGGCGGTTTCATAGACTAGCTTTTGCTCGTCTATCATCAGGAATTCTGGATTACCATCGAGCATGGAGACCAAGGCATCGGCTAGGTTTTTGCTCGGTTTGATTTTGCCGTGTTCGATGCGATACATGATGTTATCGCTGTCGCCGTATTTCACCGATTGCTTTAAAAACTCGGCCAGTTTGAGTGCATCGGGTGAGATGAATACTGGGGCTTTTTTTATGTGCTCGGCGTAGAAGTCATCGTTTATGGCATCGGCTGATTTCATGTTGTGCAGGTAGGCACAGGGTTGCAAGGTGATGGCTTCGTCACGCACGGTTTGGTTGTAATCTTGTATTAATGCGGCGTAAGACCATGCTTGATACGACGGGTGATTGGTTTCTTGTTCGCCGTGCTGGAAGCGGGTTTTTACGATGGCGTCTTTGCTGGTGACTTGGGCTTCTTGCCATTGTTTTAATTCGACGATGACGGCGGTGTCTTGACGGTTGGCGTCTTTACCGGTGAGGATAAAATCGACCCGACGATTGGTGAGGGGAATATTGTATTCTATGGATACCCCAGCCGATGCGGGTATGTCGTCATCGTGTAATACATTAAACATGTATTGCAGGGAGTTTTTCCAAGAGATGAATTCGTTTTTTGGGGAGTTACGATTCAGCTTGCGCGATACTTCGTTTTCTATGATGTCGGCAATGGCATTTGAGCGTACGTCGTTAACGAATTGCTGCTTGGTGGCTGAGTAGACGATCACCCTTTTTTACCTGCAGGGGTTTCATCCTTCTGGCTTTCTTGCTGCTCTTTTTGCTGCTCTTCTTTCACATACTCGGTGTACTTCTTTGAGCTGCCTTTTACTAATTCTGCTGGGTATTTGGCTTCGTTTTTGTTGATTTTTTGTTCTATCGCTTCGCCGATATTGATATCGAGTTTGTCGGCTAGGCGCGCTAGGTACATTTGTACGTCGGCGATTTCATCGGCTACGGCGGCGCGTTGTTGCTGGTCTAGGGTGTGAGACTGTTCTTCGGTGAGCCATTGGAAGTTCTCTAGCAGTTCGCTGACTTCTACGCTGAGGGCCATGGATAGGTTCTTTGGAGAGTGAAACTGGTCCCAGTCGCGGTCTTTGGCGAATTGGCGCAGGTAGGCCTGCAATTGATTAAGATCTTGCATGGGGGCTACTGCTTTTATGATGGTTCACATTAGAGAACTGGGGGTATTTGCGACTCATTCCTTGATCTCGATTGTCCATATGCTGTGCATGGGAATACGAAGAGTGCCCTATTCAGGCCATTTGTTCAAGTTATTGAGTGAAGTATGAATGACAGTTTACGGGTACTTTACTGGGGGATAAGGTTTTTGGACAACCTCCCCCCCACTATTTGTTTATCGGCTGAGGATATAGCGGCCTATAGGGGTATCTATTTTCATTGAATGCTCCGAGCTTTCCGTAATAGTCCAGATAAAGTCGTGAGTTCCTGAAGTCAAAGTGAGTATATTGCCCCGCTGAATATAGGAGTAGCTTCTAACGCCATGTCCCGCAATTATCTCGGAAACTTCAGATTGTCTAATATGCACAAAATTTCCTGGCTCTTTAGTAAAATCTCTAAAATCACCATCCTCATCGACAACTTTATTCAGCGTCCATTTACCATAATAAGTATTGCTATCTACTTCTGATGAAGAAGCACAAGCCATAAGTAAAATTGATGAAAATATACAAACAATGATTAATTTTATATTGAGCAAAACATTGGCCTCCCAATAACCCCGACTAACCTAGCGAGTTAAGACATAGCGCCCAATAGGGGTATCAATTTTCATTGAATGCTCCGAGGGTTCCACAATAGTCCATGTCTCTATACCACTTCCATAATTTACGTTAAGCACATCACCTTCTTGTGTATATGGATAGGTTCTTACTCCATATTCGGCCATAATCTCAGAAACTTCAGTTTTACCAATACTGATAAAATGCCCTGATTTATTGCTTAAGTCTTTAAAGTCGCCATCATCATATACAACCTTAGTAAGCGTCCATTTCCCATAATAAGCATTGCTTCCTAATTCTTTATTAGACGTGCAGGCAACAATAAAGACCGATAATAAAACACTTACAATAATTGATTTTATATGAAGCAAAATATGAGCCTTTTTATTTAGTAATTAATGAAAAATTGAATTTGTTTTTCTGGAAGACACGCTTGCAAGTTCTCTCGCAAGTCCTTCAGGTAGTTTTTCAATGCTATATTTAATAACCCCTGAAGATTGAAACTGAATTTTCTTATTATGATCACGTATTATGGTTATTACCTTTTGGGTCAACCCCTTTTGGCCATATGGATGTGGAGACCATTTGAATTCATGTTCAAAAGTTAATTCATAACTCCAGCCACGGGCCATTCTTGGATAAGGCACCTTAGCTTGTAACTCATCCTTAGTGATAGCAGCTACTGTCCCGATAACAATACCAGGGATGCCACCAAGTGTAAGTCCAACAGCCGTTGTTAATGCAGCAGTACCGGTATGGCCAACATAACGAATCGATTTTTCCCACTCTAGATTCCACTTTAGGGCACCAGAATCAGTTGGAAACGTTACTGTATGGGATATCGAATTACTGATACGTTCTTTTAATTTGCACTTCGGTGGAGCACCCGCGCCCATCCAATGGCCACCATCAGTCCAATTAAATCGGTTATTACACTTCCGTTCTAATGTACTTCGCTCCGTTGGTGTGAGCTTCACTACTTTAGTTGGACGCTTCCTTTCAATAACGTGTGGCATAAATTCAATTCCTTTTGATTATGATTACAGTGTTGTATTGATAAAATAATTCCGACGTATTCTACCTCAATCATTTGAAAAGAATCTGGGCCATAGGTATGAAATACCGTTCATAGGCTGGAGTACCTGAATAATTGTGTGTGTGTGTGTGTTCGCAATAAGGCCCGCCTTCTATTTTTTATCCGCCAGCTGTTGCTGCACGCTGGCACGTTCCCGTTCTAGCTCTTGTTTTAGCTCTTCTTCGCTGGGTAGGTGGATCATGTATTTGGAGGCAAATAATTGTTTTTGGTCGCTCAGCACTGAGTATTTCACCACGGCTTCGCTTTTTTCACTGCATAAGACTAAGCCAATGGTGGGGTTGTCATCAGTGCCTTTGTATTGCTCGTCGTAAAGGCGAACATAAGTATCCATTTGCCCTACATCTTGATGTTTGAGTTTGCCGATTTTTAGATCGATTAATAAAAAGCATTTCAGTTTGAAATTGTAAAAGACTAGGTCAATGTAAAAGTCTTCATCGTCAAACCGAATGCGCTGTTGGCGCTCTACAAAGGCAAAGCCTTTGCCCAGCTCTAATAAAAACTGTTGTAGGTTATTGATGATGCCTTTTTCTAAAGTGCTTTCTTGGTAGGTTTTGTCTTCTAAGTTTAAGAAATCGAGAATATAAGGATCACGAAGGTAATCTTTGGGGCTTTCTGCTAAAGGCTGAGTATTGGTATTGGCTTCTTGTTCTACTAAAGATTTATCTTTACTGGCCAGTAAGCGTTCGTAATACAAGGTGCCTATTTGGCGCTCTAGTGCGCGTGCCGACCATGCTTGCTGCTCGGCTTCTTGCATATACCAGGTGCGGGCTTCTTTATTTTCTATCCGTAATAACGTGCGGTAATGGGTCCAGCTTAATTCGAGACGCAGTGCGTCTCGAATTGGAAAGGCTTGATAGAAACGGCGCATATTACGCAAGTTGGTTACATCAAAGCCTTTGCCAAAGTGTTGAGTTAATTGCTGTGATAGTGTTTTAAGCTGCGCTTTGCCATATTCGGCACGGGCTTGCCCTTGTTGTTCATGCTCTACTATCAAGCGGCCTATTTGCCAATAGGCTTGTACCATTTGGCTGTTTACGGCTTGCTTAACTTGGCTTCTGGCTTGCTGAACTATCTGTAGTATTTGCTCGAACAAAGCGTTCGCTTCTACTGGATTTTTAGTTTCTTGTTGCAATCGTGTCGTTGTCATAATGTCACTTGATATTGGCAAGTAGGCTGATGGGGTAGATTATACTCGCTTACATAAATAACAGTACGAACAATGCCTATATATTATTTCATTCTGCTGCAGTTTGAATAGCGAATATTGGGCTAAAGCGCGTTCTTGTGTGCTAACGATAATCCCCCCAATAATCGTCATCGGTAATGTGTCCCAAGCCACTGTGCGGATAGATATGCGCCGTCATTCGCACAAATACTGGTGACAATACCGTTTGCCCTGCTTTAAGCCTTATCTCAACCGCTGGTTTTAAACGCTTTGGCAAATAGCCACCCATAACCATTTCACGGTATTCATCAATCACATAGACACCCGGCGGCAAGTTATGAAAATGCTCCACCCACTTACCTTCAGAAAAGTTAACTAGCCGAGTATGCACTACCCCAGTCTTTTGGTGTGTCAGCTTAATCTCAACCCCAATGGCGGTAGAAGCACGATCCCCAATGGTGTTTTCTCCAAACACAGGAAAGCTGATGCTCCCTACGGATTGATCGACTGTCTGATCTACGGAGCAAGCGGTAATAAAAAACAGGGTGCACAAAAGGCTTAATAGTTTTGCAGGTTTCATTTTAAATCCGTTTAAAAATATATAGGCATTCTACCTATTATTTTATATGAAACACATAACCTGTGGAGGTGCTACTGGCCACTAGCATCAATAAAGGGATCAACAAGAGTGCGAATAAGGCGTTGTTCTTCAGCCTTTATTAAGTCGTGCAGTTCTCCTGCGGTGTACATTTTTTTCATTTCTGCTGTTAATGCTTGGGCTATGCCGTTAGAGCGCTGGTGTAGGTAGTGATAGAGCGGGATTTCTAGCAGGGGTTGTGCTGATATTACGAGCTTGTCTTCGAGTTTGAATTTACGAATATAATGTTCCGCGCCGAGCTTAGTGAATAGTATAACGTCGACTCGGTCGTTGATTAGGCCTTTGAATAACCCCGTTAAATCGTTATACATTTCTCGCAGCATCTTCTCGGTCATTTTGTCGGTGACGACAAGTCCTCGCATTACGCCTATTCGCTGGTTTTTGAGTTGCGCTAGCTGGGTGACCTGCGGGGTGTTTTTTACGTGTACGGCGACGAGCTTGACGGTGCCTATGACATACGGGATTCGTATTAGGTTTGGGTTGTCGGCTTCTATTATGCTTCCTCGGGCTAGTTCGCCTTCAGCCGAGCCATTATTCACTTCTACTAGGCTGCGTTTGGCTGGGAAGTTCACTATGGTCATTGTGTGGCCTAGGCGCTGGTAGATTTGGCTCATGATGCTTTGGCTGACGATTAGGCGTGGAATTTGGTCGTCGATTGAGGCGATGCGTATTTGCTGGGCGTGGGCGAGGCTTGAGGTGATTGATAGCGCTAGCAGCGCTAGAACCTGCCCAAGAAGGAATATTTGTTTGGGGTTGCGCACGAAACACTCCTTTTGGCCGGTGCAGTGGTTTTAACTTGATGTATTAGTTAAAACCATAGCACTGTTAGGGAGATAGGGCTCCTCTACTTGCTATATGGCAATGATGTATGGCATATTAATTAAATACAGTAAATGAGGAAATTGATATGTCTATAGGCACAGTTTTTGTAAATAACAGAACACAGGCGGTAAGGCTTCCTGCGGATACCCGATTCCCTGACGGTATTAAGCACGTAGTTGTGAGAGTACTTGGAGCTGAACGTATAATATCCCCTGCTGAACACTCTTGGGATAGTTTCTTCCTTGGCGGGGCCTCTGTCACAGAAGACTTTATGCCTGAGCGTGCTGAGCAAATCCCTACAGAACGAGAGTCCTTTTGATGCTGAAGTACATGCTGGATACTAACATCGTCATTTATGTCATTAAGCGTCGCCCTATTGAGGTGCTGAGTTTATTTAACGAACATGCCGGCCAAATGTGTATCAGTGCAATCACTATGGCTGAGCTGTGGCATGGAGTAGAGAAAAGCGCTAAGGCTGCGCATAATCGCCTTCAGGTAGAGGATTTTGCATCCCGACTTGAGATCTTAGATTATGATGATAAAGCATCCTCTCATTACGGTGATATTCGAGCTGACCTTGAACGAAAAGGGATGATTATCGGAGAAAATGATCTGCACATAGGTGCTCACGCACGCTCGGAGGGTTTAGTTCTAGTCAGTAATAATTTACGTGAGTTTGATAGAATCGAAGGGCTTCGCACTGAAAACTGGGTTTCATAAATTAATTAGCCTAACTATGCCTCGCTGATCTTTTGGATGAGCTGCTGGCATTGGTAACGTTTGGGGTCTTGTTTAAGTTTGTTAACAATCTCTGTCGGTAAATACTGTGTGGGTATGAGCTGACGCCCTAGGTAGTTACTTATTTCATCGCAGTCTTTTGTGCTTTTGTAGTTTACTAATACTTGCAGAAAGCGCTGCATTCCGAGTTTACTGCACGATTTACGGCTGTATATTTTGTCTTTTCCTAGGGGCTTTTTCGTGCCCAGGATTTTAAGTTCTTTGGCTTTAAGAATGAGTTGATTATTGCCTACCATTTTTACTTGGTAGTCACTGAAACTAGGATATCCCAAAGTTAAGGTATTTTGGCTGTAGATATAGTTTCCTTGTTCTATTTTGGCAGAGGCCTGAATGTATTGGCCGCCTGGGTTGATGACTAAGCGCCTATAACCTTCGTAAGTGCGCCCCTCATAAGATTGACCTTCCGTTTCTTGGCTCATGTCTTTGTCTAGGCACCAGCTGCCATAAATACTGCCTTGCACGATTTCGTCGCTTTGGCTGGTGAATTTTATGTTCATCAGTAGGCGCTGGATTTCTGGGCTGCCTTTTTTGTAGGTGCTGTATTCTTGCATCAGGTTGTTGGAGGTTATTTCGTCAAAAAATTGGTTTTTGCCTAGCTGATATAACACGGCCCCCATGTCGGTACTGCCAAGCTGGTAGGCGTTGTAGCAAGAGAATAACGCGGGTTCGTACAGTTTTTGGCTGACGAATGTTTTGCACTCGCTGACATAGTGGGCTTGAGAGTGAGCTTGGCTCAGCTTAGGTAATGGCTGGGGTTCTGGCTCTGCCATTACGAGTGACCCTATGAGTAGGCTAAATACAAATAGACGATGAAAGGTGGC
>Ga0105349_10001261_pt1 | contig 10639 bp, 10 predicted proteins | sample EN1Hudseemescosm_FD_83661 | JGI IMG/M metagenome (GOLD analysis project Ga0105349, IMG submission 83661) | Methane-oxidizing microbial communities from mesocosms in the Hudson Canyon - EN1B Hudson Canyon | ecosystem: Environmental > Aquatic > Marine > Cold seeps | place: Hudson Canyon...
TAACCAGCCATATCTGGCCTTGGTTTTTTTCAATGAAAAACAATATTTGGATTGTTATTAGCAAGTAACTTTAGATTATCAAGATTAGACCCATCTCCGATAATATTAAGTTGAGATTTTTCTTGATACTCGTTCGAAAGCAAACAAAAAGCATTAATAATATTTTCTAGATTTTGCACTTTTCCAATATTACCTGCAAAAGTAAAATGTGTTGCCTCTTTAGGCTTTCCAAGGTTTTTCGACGTAAGATTATTATCTAAATCATCAGCCCAATTCGGCAAGTAGTGAAATATTAAATCTTTCTCTATATAAGGGGCTAATTTTGACTCAAAGCCTTTTCCAGAAACTGCAATCGCATCAATATTTCGATACATAAATCTGACGAATATATCAAGGACAGCCGAAAGTATTTTAGTTTTCTTAAAGCCATACGCGTACACACTGTCAGGCCAAACATCTTGCACCCAAAACATCGTTGGCTTTTTATACAGTTTGCGTATAAGTACTGCAGGCAACATTCCAGTTAAAGCACTCATATTAAAACCAAAAACATAATCATATTTTCTACCAATAAAAATAGCAGCAATACTTCCAAAAATCATAAAATTTATATATTTAAATATCTTTTTGATCACGCTATCTCTATAGCCCGTAACAGCGTGCACTCTAAAAATATTTATGTCTTGGTATTCGTCTTTTTGAAAGAAGCCATTTTTATAGCCTAGGAAAACTTTTCCTAATGGATAAGTCGGAGCTAAAGTTAATACATCAACATCGTAGCCTTTGTCTTTCCATGACAAAGCAACATCATTTATCTTAAATTCTTCAGGGTAAAAACACTCTGTAACAATCAATATCTTTTTATTCTTCATCAAAACTTCAAATCTTATATTGAGAATACAGCAACCTGTTATTAGCAATCAAACCAACCATGTCAGAAACCATTTGATTATAGGATGGTATTTCGTAATCCATCAACAATCTTGTGTCAATAAAACTCTTATCGACATTATTTCCATCTACTGGAATGATATTGATATCTTTCTTTGTATGCTTTTGAAATAACTTTAAAAGTTTGTGCTTACTAATTGCTGTGTTGTTAGTAACATGATACAAGCCGGTTATGTCATTATCAATTGACCTCTTGACAGCTTTTGCAAGCTCCATTGTGGTTACACCTGACCAAATTGCCTTAGTAAAGCCAGAAATGTCACCTTGTTGATTCATAAACCAATGGAAAAGCTCCTCTCCATCAGTTTTTAATTCAGGCCCTACAACTGAGGTTCTTAATGTTAGATGCTTGTTGTTAATAACCTCTCCAAGCCCCTTTGCCTTAGCATATACGCCTCGCCCATCTTTCTCGTCAGTTTCAATATAAGGCTCTTTCTTATCGCCAGAAAAAACGCAATCAGTTGATATATGAATTAATTTTGCATCAATTTCATCTGCCAATCTAGCCAACCTGTGTGGCATATAAGCATTAAGGAAAACAGCATTTTCGGGATCTTTATTTGATCCTCCAATCAGTATGCCAATGCAATTGACAATATATTGAGGTTTAATGCTAGCTATTTGTTCAATTAAATTATTCTCGCCTCTAGCATCTAAAAGGATTGTATTTTCTTGTAGTTTATTCCTATACGCAATGTTGTGTAATTCATACCCTCCATTACCCTTTAAGTAATTGTGAACTTGATGACCTATTAAACCGGTAGATCCAAGAATTAGAACTCTATCTTGCAATTTCAAACCTCTTTATGCCACACAGTTCTATTGACATAATCAACATACGACAAGATGATTCGTAAAATCTTCTTGGAAACATTATCGGCTTCATAGTCCTTAACAGGCTTTATTACTCTAACATCTTGTGAATTGTGAGCTGTTGCAACCTCAACTGCCTGAACAACCCTATCCTTATTCAAGCCCGACATAATTACTGTTGTTTCATCCATACCTTCTGGTCTTTCGTGCGCCTGGCGTATTGTGACAGCAGGTAAATTCAGTATTGACCCCTCTTCAGCAATAGTGCCACTGTCTGAGATCACGCAAAATGCATTCATTTGCAAGTTGTTATATTCGTGAAAACCATAAGGCTTTGAGAATCTAATTAAAGGATTTTCGTTTTGGTAATCAATATTTTCCAATTTCTTTCTTGTTCTTGGATGCGTTGAAATAATAATTGGCATATTATATTTCTCAGTTAGCTCATCAATTGATTCTAATAAATTACTAAAGTTTTTAGGCGAGTCAACATTTTCTTCCCTGTGAATACTCATAACAATATAGGCTTTTGGCTTTAGCCCTTCTCTTTCTAGAATATCGCTAGATTTGATCTTTTCCATATTAGCATTTAAGACTTCTGTCATCGGTGAACCAGTTTTAATAATTGTTTCTGGTTTGATACCTTCTGCAATCAGATAATCCCTAGCTTGTTCTGAAAGAGGTAAGTTGATGTCACTCAAATGATCTACAATTTTTCTATTAATCTCTTCTGGAACTCTTTGGTCAAAACATCGATTCCCTGCTTCCATATGAAAGATCGGTATCTTTCTCTTCTTAGCGGGAATAACACTTAAGCAACTATTGGTATCACCATAGATTAATAAGGCATCCGGCTGTAATTCAGCAAAGACCTTGTCCACCTTTGCAATAATATCTCCAATAGTTTCTGACGGTGTGCCTTTAACAGCCTCCAAAAAAATATCAGGCCGTCTAATATTTAACTGTTCAAAAAACAACTCGTTCAATTCATAGTCATAATTCTGTCCAGTATGAACAATTGTGTGGTTCACATTTCGATCCAACTCTTTCATCACTTGGCTTAATTTAATAATCTCTGGCCTAGTTCCTACAATAGTCATTACAGTTAACGTCGACATTTAGCCATTCCCCCTTATAGTTGAAAATTTACATAGCATTAGGAAACCCTCTTTAAATTTTTTGTTTGTGTTGAGCCTAATGTGATAATTGTCGCACTTATAATCCAAAAAATAACACTGACCCTATTCGCACTTATTACAGGGGCTGATAATGATGACACCAATGTGATTCCTACGATACAAAAATAATATTTTTTAATATCTCTATCTTTAATCAAAAAACATGAAAAAAACAATAATAAAAATAATATAAAATACATTAAAATTCCAACAACTCCACCAAGTGATAACACCTCATATAATGAAAAATCAGACGTTTTTATTGATCCATACCCATACCCAATTAATGGAGAGTTTAAAAAAATATCCCCCATGTTCTTTAATATTATAGACTCATCCGAGAACCTCCCTGAGGTATAAACATCAATCAAGCTATGACCTGAATCAATAAAAATAAGCCTCTTAAAATAAATCAGCCCCTTATTAAATACACCAATTTCAATGTTTAATAAAAAGGGGACGAATAGGCAAATAAATAAAACCGACACAACCTTTAATAAAAATGTTTTGTTTGCCAAAAAAACAAATGACACCAAACCAAGAACCAAGAACACTTTTGAATAACTAATAAATCCACCTATGATTATTAAATATAAAACTATATTTTGAAATTTAATAAATTTAGATAAAGCATTGTATAAATATACCCAAGAAACCAACGCAATCGCGTATGCATACCCAGCCTCAAATATTTGGGTAAAAATCCCTGAGGACCTACCTGCAGACCTAGCAAGTTGGGCTGCTGTCATATTTACCTCTGTTGGTAACTCTGTGATGAAAGAATTCCCAGTAAAAGCATTCCAAAAATTGAAGGTTGGAAATAGAAGCATTCCAATTGAAATAAAAGTATGTAACGCCATCAAAATAATAAAAACTTTAATCAAATAGTGAAAATAGCCCTTCACTTGATTGTAATCACTCGCTCTAAAGGATGAAAAAACAATCAAAACAATTGAGAGCATCTGACTATAATTTTCAAATTGACTTATAGCTAATGTACTGGTCAGAACTTTATCGTATAAACAAAAACCAATTAATGGAACAAAAACATTAACTAAAAGACATGTCACAATTAAAAAAATTACAGCGTCATTCTTTAATGACAAATTATTAGTTACAGAAAGAAATACTAGCAATGAATATATAACTAAATGTTCCAATCTAATTCCAATACTTGGCACAACATACCACCCAAACATTGAAATTAACATTAAAAATATTATTGATTTTCTATTTATACGAAGCATGTTTGGCCCTGTAAACAATTCTGTGTAACTACTGATTTTTTAAATATAGCTTTTAAAGCGGCCTTCAAATTCAATCATAAATAGATTCAAAACCACTTTCTAATGTGGTGTAGACCATTTCTGGATGCTTCCGGATGGCAAGCTAGACTACTTTTATTGCCGATTAATCATTCGGGAATAGCTCCCTTTTTTCAATTACTTTCCTGATGACACTGTTCAAGGATTAAATCGCATTGATTATATTTATTACTATTCTGATAACTTCTGGGTAATTGAACAAGAGATTAAGATGATCCCATATTTCTCGCCATCTTCGGCTTATTTTGGGGTATTTATCACCCCAGGTCCAGGTGGCCGAAAAATAATCAAGAGCTGATTTAAAGCAAATTTACCTGTCAGTCATAGAAGAAGAGGCTTTGGGGACCATTAGTAGCTTGTAGTCTTTCCCCGGAACAAATTAATTGAGTTTCTGACCTAATGAACGATACAGACATGATTTTCTATTCTAAAGTTTTACTCTTTATTCAATATAATTCAAAATTATTATCTTTCCTCATACCTTCCGTAAAATCCAAAGGAAAGAAAAATCCTCCATATGCGTAAAACTTCAATAAAATAAAAATAATTCCGGAAATTACTATACAAAGTATAAGAATAAAAAGTTTCGATAAATGCAACTTCTTTGTATCAAAAACTTCATATAGATACCAAATACCTATAATAATAAAACTAATAATCATGAAACCCTCTATGTTCCAATCGGATGCCGTAACCTAGAAGAATATAAGGTCAAAACGCTGCAATCAGAATTAAATAAATTATAGATTGGTTTCTCAAAATAATGGTTCAAATAAAAAGGTTAAATTGAATAATGATATAGATTAATCCAACTTATACTTTCCCTTATAATCTTTAATCAAAGCATAATCTTGCTGCTCTTTTCTCAGCATGCAATTGCCAACGATCAATAAATCTAACTCGGTACCCATAAAACACTTAAATGCATCTTCTGGCGAGCAAACAATCGGCTCACCCCTTACATTAAATGAAGTATTTACAACCACTGAACAGCCTGATTTTTCTTTAAACTTAGCTATTAGCGCATGGTACTTTGGGTTGGTTTCTCTATGTACAGTTTGTATTCTTGCAGAATAATCAACATGAGTTACTGCTGGGATACTTGATCTTTTTATATTAAGCTTGTCAATACCAAATAAAGACTCTTCCTCTTTAGTCATTTTTATGCGCTTATCCTTTTTTACCTCATCAACTATAAGCATATACGGACTATCGTAGTCTGCCTCGAACCATTCTGATATATCTTCCCTTAATACTGAGGGGGCAAAGGGCCTAAAACTCTCACGATACTTAACTTTAAGGTTAAGTATTTTTTGCATCTCCTCTGAACTGGGGTCGCCCAATATCGAGCGACTACCAAGCGAACGTGGCCCAAACTCCATTCTATCTTGAAACCAACCAATAGCCTTTCCATCTACTAGTGCTTGTGCAGTTTGTCCAATCATCTCACTTTCGGTAACAGAATTAAATTTAGCTCCGCATGCTGACAATTCTTTTTCAATGGAAGCTTGTTCATATGATGGCCCAAGATATGAACCTTGCATGGCGTCATTAGGATTAACTACTCTTGGATTATTAAGTTCTTTGTGCCATACGGCTAATGCGCAACCTAAAGCCCCACCAGCATCGCCTGATGCAGGCTGAATCCAGATATTTTTAAACGCCTTATCTCTAAGTATTTTGCCATTAGCAACACAATTAAGTGCGACACCACCAGCCATACAAAGATTCGGAATGTCGTATTCTTTTGCTAATGATCTAGTCATCGTCAACACTACCTCTTCTGTAACAGCTTGTACAGATGCAGCAATATCCATATGGAACTGGGTTATTTCGTCTGTATCTGGTTTTCTAACAGGCTTACCAAATAGATCTGCAAACTTTTGGTTGACCATCGTTAAGCCAGTTGCATAATTAAAATAAGATTGATCTAGACGGAACGAGCCGTCTTCTTTTAAATCAACTAACTTGTCTAAAATTAAGTCTTTATATTTTGGCTCGCCATAGGGCGCTAGACCCATGACCTTATACTCACCACTATTGACTCTAAAACCTGTGTAATACGTAAATGCTGAATAAAGCAACCCTAGCGAGTGTGGGAAGTGAATCTCTTTAACAATGTTAAGTTCGTGTCCTTTACCAATGGCAACGGTAGTGGTCGCCCATTCACCAACGCCATCAAGTGTAAGAACCACCGCCTCTTCAAAAGGTGAGACGTAGAATGCACTAGCAGCATGACTAAAGTGATGCTCACCAAACATAAGCTTATTAGAATCAAATTCCTTGTCAGATTGTTTGATTTCTTTAATAAGCGCATCTTTTAGGAACAACTTCTCTCGCAACCAAATTGGCATCGCCATTCTGAATGAATGGAAGCCTTTTGGCGTAAAAGCAACATAAGTCTCCAGCAAGCGCTCGAACTTTAAAAAAGGCTTGTCATAAAAAACAATGTAATCTATATGTCTTAACGACAGTCCTACCTCTGATAAACAGTAGTTAATTGCATTAACTGGGTACGATGGATCGTGCTTCTTGCGAGTGAATCGCTCTTCTTGAGCAGCAGCAACAATCTCTCCATCAATAACCAGTGCTGCAGCGCTATCGTGATAAAAAGCTGAAATTCCAAGAATGGCAAGCATTAATCAAAATATAGCATAAATAAACGGAGCAACTGCAGAACCTTGACTTAATACAATTAACGCACCAAATAATGCCATCATTATAATGATCGGTAGAATCCAAAATTTCTTCCTAACAAGTATAAAACTCCACAACTCTCTAATAAAAGACATAATTTAAACTCCTAAAATTGATTTTTCATTGAACCCATCGATTCGGTTCGCTCTATCCAATATGACTTAGCATTTTTATCTAACTTTTGTTTAAGCAAGTCTTTACCCAAAAGACGCATGATTAAACCTGTAGGCAATACAGTTAAAAAGTACACGAGTAGCATTACAATTGGAGCAATAATCGAGCCTAGTAGTATTCCAAATTTGAACCAAAATTTGTTTGGAAGTGATAATGTGTTAGGCGCTATAAAAGCTAATAATAAAAATATAGCTGATATGATTAGCGCCCAAATACGCAATCCTTCAGAGTTTATTATCGGATATAGAGCAACTAACAAAAATACGATTGAAAACACGATCCCAAACGACCTGTTAGTGCTTTTAGAATCTTGATGAATGTTACTTTCCATAATAAAAATTAATATATATTTTCCAAAAATGAACTTGCAATAACTTCATTAACCCAAGTTTTATAATGCCCAGAACTATGTTGATTTTCTAATGGTAATGCAGGAAAATTTTTACTAATCGAAGCTTGTTTTGGCCACCAATCTGCAAATCTTACATTGTGAGTTGTAGCCCATTCTTTCAACCAGATATAAGAACCATCATCAGAAATTTGGCTATTGGCCCACCCCACAATTAGCTTAGACCCAAGCTTCTTTGACACCTGTAACAAGTCATTAAATCTTTCTTCTTGCATAGAAGCAATACTACTATTTTGATCGCCAAGAATGGTTGGACTAGTCAATATCTTCTGCCTTCTAATAGAGGAATAAATAATTTTTGCTCTTTTAATAACCTCAAGATTAACACTGCTCCACTGCATCAACAAAAGTAACATTTTATTATATTTAGGATTGTTGTCTACTAAGTGGTTATGTCGATATCCAGATTTAAATAACATATCGTCATCATAATCATTGGAATAACCATAAAATAAAATAAAATCCGGCTTACTAATCAATCGACTATATCTTTCTATAGTAGCTATTGATTGTAGTAAACCATATGATGCCAACCCAAGATTGACGACCCCATAATCTGTCCGATACTCCCCTTTTCTCATGTTTAATTTAACATCAAGTTGAAATGGATAAGTTGCATCAACGTATAAACCAGTTCCTTGTGTAAAAGAATCACCGACAGCAAAAATAATTTTTTTATATTTTTTAAAGTTTTCTTGGTAATTTACCGTCCCAATGGCATTGGTTTTTATTTCAGCCTGATGATCACCCTCTAAAATTATTTCATTTAAATTAGACTTTATTTTAACCCCTAATTTATCGTCAAACTCATACCAATCTATATTGCCAGAACTTGCTGTTAAGGGTGTAAAAAGCCTTAATGACAATTCCACAACAGCAAGTATTGCAATAAATATAACAACTACTTGTACAATTTTATTAATCATAATTCGAATAATCTGTTAACCCCATAAAACTGTTCATAAACACAGTCGTTAAACATTTTAGCTTTCTTTCTCTTCTTGCCAGAAGTGGTTACATAAAAAGTCAATATATCTCTCGTTCTACCATTTTCTGGAATTGAAGCCCTGTGCAGACAGTCATTTGTTCTTGCAATCATAACTTTTCCTTTTTTACCAGTAAACTGCACAGATTGATAATTATTCTCAATAAATAGATTGCTATCTCTAGCTGAAAATTTAAAATTATGATTTTTAACTACATTTCTAGTGTTTTTTGCACTGATCAAGTTCATGGGGCCATGCGCATCAGTTACGTCTGACAACAAAATAAAGATTTTTAATGACTCAGATGAACTGCCATCAGTATGCCAATTCCCAGTATTTCCATAGGCTATCTCCATCATCGTCTCACTAGGCGTAGTAATACGATAAAGGTGTATATTTAATAAATTAATATAACTTTTGTAATACTGCTGAACAATATCCATTATTTCTTCAGTCAATGCTTTATTGAGTATCGGAAATTTACTTTTAATGACATCAAGCGACTGTTCAGATGATAATTGAAGCCTAAAATCTGATGGCATTTTCTGGTTTTCACAATATAAATTCCACTGGTCAGATATAACGTCAACCACATCAGAATCTATCAACCCATCGTAAAATACGAGCCCCTCTTTATGTAACTGTTCTGAGAAAGTATTTTTTTTTATATGGAATCCATTCTTTTTAGCTAAAACTGCGTCACGATTCCAAACATAACGACCTACAATATTAGATATAAAACCACCATCATTTTGATAAAAATAATGCCCTATTTTTATATTAAAAAATGATCGCAGGATAAGTTTACGATACACTCTGAACAATATTTTTCGGATTTTGTCGAGAAACATATTACAACTCAATTAATTTATGATTTTTAATCCTAAATAACTTGTTACATTTACTGAGCAAAGCAACGTTATGGGTAATAATAATAATAGTTTTTATCTTACTTAGCCTGTAAATTGTATTAAATATTTTATCTTCTGATTCTTTATTTAAGGCCGACGTGGGCTCATCAAGTATTAATATATCTTTGTCTGAATATAATGCTCTTGCCAAAGCCACTCTTTGGATTTGCCCACCTGACATATTTAGCCCATCGCCAGATAAAACTAAATCTAAATTATTACCATTCGAACTGAAATATTCATCAAGTTCTGCCATTGATATTGACAAATTAATCTTGTCATCATCAACTAAATTATATTCCTCACCTAGAGCTATATTATTTCTAAGAGTATCATTAATGATAATAGGACTTTGATCTACAATTGCTATTTGACTGCTTTCTTTATTTAGTTTTTCACTGTAATAAATATCCCCCTTTGTAGGATTCAATAAACCAGAAATGATGTTGATCAAAGTTGTCTTTCCAGAACCTGAATCACCCACCACACCGACAACATCGTCGTTATAAATGGATAGATTGACCTCTTCAAGTATTATCTTATTATTAACAAAATAGTCAACATTAGCCAATCTAATTAATGCTACCTGCCCTTTCTTTATAGTTGGTGCTTTATCTACTTGACCTCCATAATTACCTAAACTAATCAAGTCGTTATAGATATCATTCAACGCAATTGAAGAAACTGAAGCTTGTGATATTGCTACTGATATTTGATTAAGAGAGGGGATCAACCTAAATGAAGCAATAGCAAATACACCTAAGACCGGAAGAATCTCTGTCATATCTGCCCCCACAATATAATATGACAATTCAACAAGCACTACAAAAGTAATTAATACTGTTTCAAGAATATACCTAGGAAGAATAGTATAAGATTGACTTATAATAGCCGCATTAGCTTGGTTTTTAGCACTGAACTTGATGCGATTATTAAAAAAAACTTCTGACTTAGAGGTCTTTATCTCTCTTATTCCTAACACAGCTTCTCTAAGATACTGAATAACTTTTCCAGATGCTTCCATCTCTTCTTTTCCACTCTTAACATACAATCCTTTTAATAATTTATTGTATATTAAGACTATCGTACTCAACATAATCATAGCTATTAATACTATATATGGTGAAATATAAGTTAAGTAAGTGCAAATAGCTATTAATACCACTCCTTCTGAGGTACTACGCATTAATGGCAA
>Ga0105349_10001263_pt1 | contig 10635 bp, 5 predicted proteins | sample EN1Hudseemescosm_FD_83661 | JGI IMG/M metagenome (GOLD analysis project Ga0105349, IMG submission 83661) | Methane-oxidizing microbial communities from mesocosms in the Hudson Canyon - EN1B Hudson Canyon | ecosystem: Environmental > Aquatic > Marine > Cold seeps | place: Hudson Canyon...
GATCAACAATCCTCTAAATACAAGCCAAGTTTGACATGTTGCCAACACAATTAGCGAGAAAAATCCAGCCCATTGCTCACCTAACGACAAATCCGGCCATGTCTGGATAATCAAGCCAGTCATTCCAACGCAAAACATGAATCCAGACATAGGGGCGATGAGCACTTCCCTGCGGGTGACCATCATGTGGTGCACTCCTGCAACAATTCCAAACGCCCCCAGTATAGCAAGGGTGGCTAAATGCCCTGTAACAGATACTGGATGAGGAGCAGATTGACCAATTGTAAATCCTAATGTGATTAGCAATGTTAGTGTTCCAAACCGCTTGCTGGGTGTAGGGAATGGTTGCCTACGACTACCCAATACAAGCATTAGCCCGATAATTGCCTCAAAGGCAATCAATAGCCAACGCATTTCCGATTCATTGGTGAATATCATCTTCTGCCCCAACTCAACCAAATGGCATGTGTTTTTCACCCTATGCTTTGTGATATCCGCTACCGCGATTTATCTCAGTAGCACGATATAACTGTTCAAGCAACACTACTGATGCCAATTCATGTGGTAATGTCATTATTGATAATGAAATCCTAGCAATTTCTTGCGCAGTTCCACCCTTCGGCCAACCATCGAAAGGGCCGATTGCAAGGTGCGTATCCTCTCCTTGTAAAGCCCATTTTTTGCATAAGTCTGCCAATTGTTCAGAAGAATATTGATTGCCCCCCTCATCCAACAGAATCAATGTTCCTGACCTTGATTGTAACTGCTTCAAATAATCATCAACACTTAATTTCTCACTATGAGTCTCAACTTTAACTCCACGAGGTAATATTCTTTCACTATAATTTTGAATTAATTTAGCCATGGATTTGTCTTTGGTCTTACCGTGGAAGTGAACAACAATCCTGCCCATGTACCTGCCAATATGTTTTGGCACATGGCTTAATCGCATGTTTTGATTGAATTGTTGATATGAAGTGGCTGTAAGGTTTTTACACAAGCCATTGAATTGTCAAGAGAGTGGGAAAGTTATGGGATGGTGGCCGTTTTCAAAAAAATCAGCAAAACGCGTCATCAATGACCCGTTGTTGAAAGATAATCGCACCTGGATTAGCGAGTTAAGAGATATTTGTGAAATGAATTTTGATTCACCAGAAGAGGCTCGCCGTCAAATCCGCCACAACCAAGTTGAGTGGCGTAATAGTTGCGCAGCAGGGAATTTGACAAAGGAAAATTTGGAAGGGCTTGAAAGCCGTGCATTTCATCTTCTAACCTGTGAAGATTCTGAGTGGATGCAGTGGCTAGATGACTTGGATTTTTGGAAAGCCGGTTGGAAACCTGTATCGGATGAAACAAACGAGGCTTGAAGAAGTAGAGCCATAGCCCCAAACACATGGGTAAGCCAACTGTACACTTACTGTATACCTGTCCATTCAGTTGGAAAATACGTGGTTTGATTGATTATATCGGGCTTGATGTTGATTATATTGGAATCAATGGCCTAAGGGCAAAAAAGGAACTAGCCTTTGTAGAAGACTGGAATAAAGTTCCTGTCTTGACCGATTCCGATGGTTCAATCCATTACGATTCAACTCCGATGATGTTCTATCTTGATGAGAGGTATAACTCGTCCCAACTAGCGACAACAGGTGATCTCGCACGACGTGATGAATGGTTACAATGGGTTGACACAAAAATGTCTAAAGCAACAATTCCAATTCTGTATGGAGGTTTATTTTCAGCTCTTCAAACAACCGTTCGCGTTTCTAAATTAGAAAAATTTGGATTTATCTCTAGGCGCTTATACGCTTGGGCTGGGTTTCCAATAATGTGGGGAATTATCGCTCGTTCAAGAGTGAAGAAAGACGGGCGAACCCCTAAACAATTATGGCATGATCTTCTAAGTGAATTTACATCTTCCCACAATGGTAATTTCTTTTCGGGAGATTCTCCTGATCTCGTTGATTTTGCTGCATTCGGATATATGCGCTCAATCTCGCCTTTCCCTCAATTTTCAAAACTAGAGGACCATGAGGCTGGAATGGCATGGTACAATCGCATGATGTTAGCGATTCAATGAGGTGAAAAATTGGTAACAATTGACCTGCTCGGACTTGAGTTTGAGATGGTTGAATCTGATAACATCTTTATCGGAACTAACAAAGGTGGCTGGGTATATTCTAGCCAGAGGCCAAGGCATGAGGTTGAATGCCCTAAATTCTATATTCTCAAAGGACCACTTTCAAGAACTCAAGTTGCAACTATACTAGGTGGACCAGAACCTGATGAGTCTCCTAATGACTTGATGGAGGGTATCGATGGTTCTGCATTAGAAGAAATCCTTTCACATGCAAATAATAATTTGCAAAAAATTGACAATACTATTTTGGGTAATGATTTTGAGTGGGAAGTACGTTGTCCAAGCGAAGGTGAATGGAGGATTGCACATAAGCAAATCACTTTGAATTATCCACTGAAAAAGGCAGAGATTCTCGCCGACTCCCCAGCATCAAATTATCGAGGTGCAATGATGGATGGAAGCCCTAGAAAGTCAATTGGAATTGGCCCTACTGCAAACCATAGAGCTGCAATTGAATCACATCCAACAAAGGACTTAGTTGCCCTTTCTTCAGTTCCAATGGATAGAAGTTTGAACGATGTCGTTGCTAGATTAGTAATAACTCCAATAAGAAAAGAACCGAAGTTAATGGTTCCAGAAAATGCTGATTTGGCGAGTAATATACGAGATGAATTATTTTGGATTACTCTCTTAGGAGTCATACCCTCATTTACAATACCTATCTTGCGAGGAATGACTGATTATGCAGTCAATGGTTGGCCAAACTTGTTGTTCGGTGGATTGTGTATTGGATTTGTCAGTGGAGCATTTTGGAGACCACGACGACCCAGTATTACAATTCAAGATTTGAAGTGATTATTCTTCTTCAATGTACGGTGTAATCAGTGATGCCCAATACGAATCTTGGCGGATTGAGTCTGCTGCACATATTGCAGCCATATTGACGATATGGCGTACACCATCTTGTCTTGCAACCAATTGAACTGGTTTTCTCATTCCCTCTAGAATTGGTCCAGTCATTTCTGCATCTCCTAATTCTTCAAGCAACTTGTAAGCAATATTTGCAGCTGCAAGATTTGGTAATACAAGCACATTGGCTGGCCCTTCAAATGCCATGAATTCGTATTCTCCTTGAACCGCTCCATTAAGCGCAGTGTCTCCTTGCATTGGGCCATCTATTGCCAAAGATGGGTCGAGTTCTCTGGCGATATCAATTGCATCTTCAATTCTTTCAGAACGTTGTGCCCTACTACTACCAAAATTTGAGAATGAAAGCATTGCAACCTTCGGGTCAACACCAAAACGACGGGCAACCTTTGCAGTTTGAACTGCTATTTCTGCCAATGTCCTACTATCTGGATATACATTTACTGTAGCATCTGCTAAGAAAATTGTTCTTCCCTTTACATTCACCATGTAACAACCAATGATACAGTGTGCATCATCAGCAGCACCAATTAATTCGATTGTTGGTCTAAGCACATCTCCGTAATTTCTTGAAACGCCTCCAACAAATCCATCTGCATGGCCACTATTCACCATCTGACTTGCAAAGTATGGGCGGCTTTTCAACAACCTTGCTGCATCAACAAGTGTCATACCCTTTCTTTGCCTATGCTCAAAAACAGCTTTTGCATATTTTCCTTTTCGGCGCTTATCTCGGCGCGGATCATATGATTCATATTCAAAATGCAATCCCAAGTCTTCGACCATCTGATCAATTCTCTTCTTTGGGCCAAGCAATATCGGGAAACAGATTTTCTGTTCTGCTAATTGTGCAGCGGCCTTGATAACTTTTTCATTATCTCCTTCTGGGAAAACAATTCTTTTGCCTCTTCTACGTACTTGGTTTATCATGTGACGCATTACAGAATATGAAAGCCCAAAGCGACCTTCTAATTGCTCTTTATATTTTTCAATATTGAAGTCCTCAGCCGATACCCCAGTTATCCCTTCATCCACTGCAGCTTGTGCTACTGCACTAGCCTCCCAAATCAAAACTCGTCTGTCAAATGGTTTTGGAATAATATATTCTGGACCATACTGCATTGTCGCTCCATCATAAGCGGCTGAAATGTAATCCGGAACCGGTTCTTTTGCTAATGCTGCAAGTGAAAATGTTGCTGCCATTTTCATTCCTTGAGTAATGTCGCGTGCTCTAACATCTAATGCACCGCGGAAAATGTATGGGAATCCCAATACATTGTTCACTTGATTGGGATAATCTGATCTTCCAGTAGCAATTATTGCATCCTCTCTAACTTCAAGTATTTCTTCGGGGTCAATTTCGGGCGTTGGATTAGCAAGTGCAAATATAATCGGTTTGTCAGCCATACTTGCTACCATTTCCTTGGATACCAATCCTCCTTTGGATAATCCCAACATCATATCGGCCCCATTCAGTGCATCTGCTAAATCTCCGTCTTTAATATCGTGAGCAAATGTTGCTTTGAATTCATTTAGTTCTCCAGCATCTAAACGCTTCTTTGTTACAATACCATTACTGTCTACCATCACAATATTTGTCTTTTTAACGCCTACTGCAACATAGTGATTAGCACAGGCGATTGCACTCGCGCCAGCACCAATTACAACAATTTTGATTTTTGAAACATCCTTACCTTGTAATTCAACTGCATTCAGCATAGCTGCTGCAGATATTATTGCTGTTCCATGTTGGTCATCATGCATTACAGGAATATCTGTTGCCTCTGCAATTCTACGTTCGATTTCAAAGCATTCTGGCGCTTTGATATCTTCAAGGTTAATACCGCCAAATGTGGTTGCAATATTGCAAACAGTATTGATAAATTCTTCAGGGTCTTCTGTATCAACCTCAATATCAAATACATCAATATCTGCAAACGTTTTGAGCAATAATCCCTTTCCTTCCATTACTGGTTTACTTGCTAATGCACCGATATTCCCTAGTCCTAAAACAGCCGTTCCGTTTGAAATTACTGCAACCAAATTTCCTTTGGAAGTATATTTGTATGCATCTTCTGGATTTTTTTCTATTTCTAAACAAGGATATGCCACACCTGGTGAATAAGCCAAACTTAACTCATAAGCAGTTGAATGAGGTTTTGTAGGTACGACCTTGATTTTACCGCGCGGTTCCAACAGGTGATATTCTAGCGCTTCTTTACGCAACCTGCGCTCTTTTTTCTCGCGTACCATTTGGTTCCCCTCCTTATTGGGAGTGGGTCTGTGGTTTGAGTGTTGTGTGTTTTTTCTGTCGATTCTTGATGTTCTCATGCCCATAAATGATGTTGCGATTACCGATTACAAACAAATATAAACACTATAAATGGTGATTTGTTGTTTTCACAAGTAAGGGCCGCTTTGAAATACTGTAAAAGTCGCCTCGCGTACTATGACCCACTGCCCTAAGAGAGTGAAGGCGTCCAATAGGGCCAGCCAAGCGATTTCTCTCGTGCTGATAATGTTGCTATCAAGTATGGCTCCATTGTTGGCTGCGCCTGTTGTTTCCGCACATGGAGTAATGGATAGTGCAATATGGCCGAAGGAAGGGCACAATGATACTGGTTGGGTTCAACTCAACACAGTAGGTGCAGGAGTTACCCCTGGTGCTCAAGGCATGACTGAATGGCAATTGGAGTTCGCCCCGGGTGCAGAATTATCGAATGTTTCTCTGCAATTAAGAGTAAATGGTAGCGATGGTTTGTTGATTGAGGAACCAATACTTACCGCTTCAGATATAGGAATTAATTTGTTTGATTGGAGGGGGCTTGGAATGTTTGGCTCACAAGATTCCTTTGACGGTTCTAACCCGCATACTGGCAGATTATCTCCAAATAGTGATACCGGCGCAGGCTGGACTTTGCCAAGTGATGCTGAAATTACCGAATTAATATTTGAAGCATTGGCACCTGCTGACCCTGCTGTATCATTTGAACCAATAAATCTCGACATTAGAGCAAATGCTGTTCACCCTGATGATGGAAGAATGATGATTGGCGTTACCAATTCGGTTGTAATGTTAGATGCAAATAATGATCCACAAATAATAGATGTTATTACATTTGATAATGCTAATTCTGTACTTGATATCGCGGTAGATGAAGTAAATCGCCACCTAATCGTTCTTACAGATACTGATGGCATTCATTTCTTAGATTTGGATGACTGTTCTACTGTAATGGTTGTTCCAACACCAAATGTTACCGATACATATCAAACAAAATTACTAACGCTAAATGGAGTGGTCTATTTAGCAGGTTATGGGGGATTATTCCAATATGATGCTGCTGCAAATTCTTGGCTAACCCTGGCTAATTCTAATGACAATAATTGGAATGCTGGATTTACTGTTGACATGGTTGAAGTCAATGGAATAATCTATGTTAGTTCTTGGGGATTCGGTATCAATCGATGGGATGTTTCCTCTGCAAGTTCTCTTTCTGCTTGGACTACTGCCAATGTTTTGCATTCCGACTATATCTGGGCGATTACGGTTTCTAACAATCAAATATTGTTCGGTTCATATGATAATGGCGTGGCAAGATTTGATTGGAATTCTAATTTCTGGCTGAGTACTTGGAACTCTGCAAATTGGTTGAACAATGACGATATTTGGGGAATAGAATCAATCGGTGACCAATTACTAATCTTAAATGGAGCAAATGTCCATTATTACAATACAACAAGCGGTGTTTTTGGAACTACTGATTCTTTATCCAGTTATGGAATCTATGCGGGTAGAGCAATGTTTACTTGGCCTTCAAGCGGTTCTCGCGCACCGATGAAGGATACTATCTTGTTGACCGATTATACTGGTAAACTTGTGAAATTAACACCTACTGAGTCTATTCATTATGAAGGGCAAATTTCCATCTCTAGTTCACCGAGTTCAGGGGATATGACAAATATTGTTGAATTAGATAATATTTTATTCATCACAAATCCATATGTTTTAGACAGATATGATATTACCAATTCCAAATGGCTAACGCCAGTAATTCATGGAATGATTTCTACCTCAATACAAACTGATGGAAATAGCGTATTCATGGGTACTGAAGCCCATGGAATTATCAATTATGCAAAGAATGGTAGTGTAATTAATTCTTTTTCTAATGCAAATGGCATGTATAGTAATTCAATATTGAACATTGCAATCGATAGTGGAGTTATGATCTCTACTCATCAAAGTGGTGGAATCAGTATTGTCAATCTTTCATCTTCTTCAATAATTAGTTATGATTCATCTGATGGAATGGATTCTGATTTCCTAAACGATGTAGCAATCCATCAAGATGTTGCCTACATTGGAAGTGAGGATTCTGGAATAATTCGTTATCATATCGCTAATGATACATTCCTATCTTCTTGGGTATCAACTGGAGTTAATGGGGTAGATTACGCCCCTATTGCAGTCATTGGTGACATTCTTTACTTCGGCCTTTCAGGTTATGGTGTTGCTCGCAAAAATCTAGCAACAGGAGAAATCCTAGCACCACTAACCGCATCTGGTGGTAACGGTGGTCCAAATCAAGGCGGTGTTTTACCAAGTTCCAACATTTATGCATTGGAAAGTGATGGTTCTAATCTTTACATTGGGACGCAAAGTGGTGCAGTACGCTGGGATGGAAGTCAAGCCACAAATTTTGTCAGTGGAAGTTCATGGCAGACTAGGCCAACTCAATTCTTTGATTTCGCCATAGATGGAGGAGATTTGTATGCTGGAACAAATATTGGAGCATGTAAATATGTATTATCTACAATAACTGTTGATGATTGTCAAAACGTCCAAGATGGTATGCCAAATTGGGCAGTATACGCTGTTCATTATGATACTGATTTCGTATATGCTGGGACGCTTTCTGGTGTTGGCCTAATCGACATTACAAATTTTGAACATGATTCCAATTGGGGCGAAGGCGCACAAAGTCAAACTGCACCGGTTGAAGTAATAGGTAATACAGCCTATATTGGACTTGATGGAATTGGGGTATTACGATACAACATCTCAAACAATGCTTGGCTTCCAACATGGACAGTAAACAACGTATTAGACACAAATGGAATCACTAGTTTGGTAGCTGACATTAGACCAAACCAAATTTGGGTCGGTGGTGATGATGGTTTCCAATTGATAGATGTCGTTAATGAAACCGAAGAATACGATATTGAAAAGACAAATTCCATGTATTCTGGAAATGGAGATCCATATCAACTAAAGATTCATGGTGATGTAATGTACTTCCACCAATCCACAGCAAGCGATAGTATTAGAAGAATAAATATCGCTAACTTCACTTCAATGACATCACTTGATGTTGGAAACCAATTATCTGAAAATAATGGTGATGTGTTTGGAATGAACTTCGTGGGAGATATTCTAATGGTTGGATTAGCTTCTAACCAATGGTGGAACGCTGATGGAACGGGAGGTATTGCTCAATGGAATACCAGTAATAATTCTTGGGAGCCAAACGTTGAACCTATTGGAGAAATAAACAGAGTTACATCTTATATTTCTTCAGCGGGCAATCATTGGATTGCATGGGGTGAAAACAAATTAGATCTCTACAACAATGGTTCTTTGGTTAATTCTTGGGATGACACTGTATTCGATTTCCCAATTCGAGGAATTGTCGAATATGACGGTGCAACTTTGTTTGCAACTGAAGATGGAGTAGCAAGGTATAACGAATCTTCCAATGCTTGGCTTTCCACTTGGACAGAAGGTAGCGGATTACCAAATAATGCCGGTGATAGATTCTATGATATTTGGACCGATGGTACTGATCTGGTAATAGGTGGTGGTAATGTGAATAATTGGGGCCAACTAAGTTCGGGAGTTATTTCACACTTGGATAGTACTGGTTCTTGGTCTACATTTACTGGTGGTCAAAGTGGAATGCCGAATGGTTATCCAATGTCGATGGCAATTTGTGGTGGAGTTCTCAATGTTGCAATGTACAATAATTGGAATGGAGGAGTTGCTGTAATCGATTTGGTAAATGGTACTGCTGGTAATCATTTTTCTGGAACAACATTAGATGATGATACTCCTTCTGCAGTTGCTTGTGATGCAGTCGATACTCTTTACATCGGATATTATGCTGATGATTTACCAATATCAAAATATAATTATCAAACTGGATCTTGGTTAAATGATATCACAAGCCGAAACCATAACCTTCCATCTGATAGGATTTGGTGGGATGCAATTGATTATTCAAATGGTAAACTAATTCTAGGACATGGTTTGGGTACTAGCGGCAATAACCTCATTGGTGGAGGATATTCTGTTATCACTACTTCTGGAAACACTGCAGGTTCTGCTACAGTAATTTCTCAAGGCTCATCAGTTACATCCTTCCAACCTTATGGACAAGGTTGGGTGATTGGACAAGCAGGAGGTACTTCTGGATACAGTCATGTAGATATGGTATCTTCACAAGGCCAAGTTCCTATGATTAAATTACCTGGTCTTGTCAGTGGCCAGATAACAAGTATTGCTGGTAGTGCAACAACTGTTTGGGTTACAACCTTTGGCCAATCACAAGGATTTGGAATCGCTGGAGGCGCTGGTATTCTTCAAGGCACTCGTAATTCTGATGGTTCTATCGAGTGGGATTATGGCTGGTCTCTAGCAGCACAATCACGAGGTAACGATATTGAATTAATTGGAAATAATCTCTATGTTACTACATATCCTGCAGGATTATACAAATTAAATATTCAAACTCAGCAGCTTACAACATATACAGGAGCTTTGCACAATAATCACTATGGAATGGTCAAAAATGGCAATGATTTGATTATTGGATTATCTGGACAGGGTAGTTCAATACCTGGTGTACAAGTTTTCAATATTAATTCTCAAACCTTTACACAAGGCAAACTAATTGCCGGCCTTCCTTCCAATGTAATCAATGGATTTGACCAAACTAGCGATATAATGTATATCGCTACAAATGGTGGAATTGGACGATGGAATTATTCTACTAGTGATTGGATGAATCCAATAACTACACTTGACGGATTACCATCAAACATTGTTGAAGACATTTTGATTGACGGCAATGATATTTGGTTAACTACTCAACGAGGACTTGCAAAATATTCACCTGCAACTGGAATCATTACAACTATGAGTTCTCAAAATGGATTGTTTGGAACTTCAACTTGGGGTCTAACAATGAAAAACAGTGGTACTAATAGCACATTATTTATTTCTCATGATGGTAGAAGTTCGGAAAGACCTGGTGTTTCTAGTTTTGATACTAGTATGCCTACAATGATTGAAACACATCGCTTTGATCAGATTCCTTCGAATACAGTTACTGCATTAGCGGCAGATTGGTGGGGAGTGCATATCGCCACTGATATTGGCCCAATGACACATTGGAATGGACAAGTAAGTGAATTTGAAGATGGGATGGCTTCTTGGCAAATAAGTGGATGGCCAATAACAAGTATGCAAAGTGATGGTGATGACATTTTGGCCATTACCGAGCAGGGTGCCGCGATTATCAAAGCACGAACCGCCACACATGCAATAACAAAATCTTGGTTCAGAA
>Ga0105349_10001264_pt1 | contig 10632 bp, 13 predicted proteins | sample EN1Hudseemescosm_FD_83661 | JGI IMG/M metagenome (GOLD analysis project Ga0105349, IMG submission 83661) | Methane-oxidizing microbial communities from mesocosms in the Hudson Canyon - EN1B Hudson Canyon | ecosystem: Environmental > Aquatic > Marine > Cold seeps | place: Hudson Canyon...
AATAATGACTTGAATGCAGTATTCCCTAAAATACAAATAATTTTTGGTTTAATTATTTGTATTTCTTTTTCAAGATAATTTTTACATGTGTCTCTTTCAGTTGTTGTTGGAACTCTATTTTTTGGTGGTCTACATTTAACAATATTTGTTATGTATACTTGTTCTCTACTAATTCCTGCATTCTCAAGTGCACCTGATAATTTTTTACCGGCAATTCCTATGAATGGTTCGCCTTTAACGTCTTCATTTTTACCTGGTGCTTCTCCAACAAAAATTACATCTGATCTGAAATTACCTTTTCCTGGAACTGAATTAGTTCTTGTTTGACTAAGCTCACAGTTTGTACATTCTGTTACTTGTTCTTTTATTTTTTTTAATTTTTTTTCCATACTAATTGACACTTTTTACTGTTGCAGTTCCTCGAATCGTAGGCCCTCCATTTCCCATAATCATTGATTGCATTGGATCCCCTTTACCACAATTAGTTATTGGTCTTACTGTGAAATCATTTCCACATGCATCTATTGAATTAAAAAATTTTGGCGCTGTACCCATTACAATTACGTCTTTTTGTAAATCTGTTAATTCCCCGTTTTCAATTTTTTGTGCGTACTGACAGGATATACTCCAATTATATCGCTTCATGTCTATTGATGGTATTTTCATATTTGAAATATAGTAACCGCTTTTTACATCTTTTATTATTTCATCCACATTTTGATCCCCATTAGCAATACATGTACACGCCATACGAATTAGAGGCATATATCGATAATTTGTTGCTCTCATGTTGCCTGTAGGCTCTGTGTTGAATATTTCTGATGTCTCTCTATTCTGCATATGATTTTTTAAAATCCCTTTTTCAATTAGACTTGTTTTTTTAGTTTCTACTCCTTCATCATCAAAATGATACCATCCTAAACTTTCTTTTATTGTTGGATCATCAAATACGTTAAGATTTTCTGACCCAATTTTTTCCCCTATTTTCCCTTTCCACCATGCACCTCCTGCCCACGCCATTTCTTTTCCTAACACTCTATCTGCTTCTGATGGATGTCCCAATATTTCATGTGTAAGTAATGAAACAAAATCTGGATTCATTACTACTGTTGTTGTTTCTTCTTTAACTGATTTTGCCGTAATTAATTCTGATGCTTTTATGGCAATATTTTTTGCACTTTGTTGAGCTTTATTTGTAATTAATTCTAAACCTCCTCTTCCACCTTCTGTAATGTTTACTGATTGGGTTTTTCCTGAATCATGTGCTGTAGCCATCATTTCTATTATTGTATCTGTAAAATTTTGTAAAATTTCTGAACCTTCTGTATTTGTAAAATATTTTGAATTAATTGTATAGTATGGATTTGTAACTGATTTTATTATTTTTTGTGTTTCTTTAATTATTTTATTACATTCTAGTCCTATTTTTGTTAATTCATTAATTTCTGGTTTATTTAAAATTGGAAAATTGATTTGTTTTTTATTTATTGGATTATTATATAATTTAATTCTATTTTTTCTATTTGAAATTGTGTAATCTGAATTTCTAATTGTATTGTCTAAGATTTCTCTAATTTCATTAAATGATTTTGGATTAGTTATTGAACAAAAACTCCATGCCCCATTTTTAATTAATCTGACTCCTATTCCTTTATCTTCGGAATTTCTAATGTGTTCAATTTCCCCATTTTCAATTAGTATTGATTTCTTAACCTGTTGTTCTGCTCTTGCATCACAATATTGGACTCCTGACTCATTTGCATATTTTATTATTTTATCTGTTAGATCTTGTAATCTTTTTTCCATATCTTACAAATTATGAAGAGTTCTAAATCTTGTGCTATTAGCGACTAGATATTGCAGGCATGGTGAAATAATATTCATCTTCAAATTCATAGTCTGCGGTACTCTTTTTTCTTAAAAATTCAAAATATTGGGAACAATTTTCATAAAATTCTTTATTTTTTGTATTTTCATGATTCATGATATTGGTGACTATTTTGCAATTTTTTAATGATAGTGAGCCATTTTGATCCTTGATGTTTGTTTTCTTTAGCTAGATTCCATTGGATATTTTTTATATTCATACATTGATTACAATTTATGACTACTATTGTTGCTGATACTAGTGTAATTATTAATGGAAATCTTTCTGATCAAATAAAATCTGGCTCTATTAGGAATTCTGAAATTATAATTCCTCAAGCAGTATTTGATGAACTTCAATCTCAGGCTTCAAATCATAAAGAACAAGGATTTGTTGGGTTAGAACAAATTCAAAAATTAAATAAATTATCTGATGATTTTGGCTTAAAAATTATTTTAAAGGGTTCTCATCCTGATATTGATGATATTAAATTTGCAGCAAGTGGGCGAATTGATGCATTAATTATTGATATTGCGAAACAAAATAATGCTATTCTTTACACTTCTGATAAAGTTCAACATCTGGTTGCAGAGGCTGAGGATGTGGAAACTGTTTTCTTACGAACTAAAATTATTCAAGAGGAACTTGAATTTCTAAAATTTTTTGATAACACTACAATGAGTATTCACTTGAAAGAAAATCAATACCCTTTAGCTAAACAGGGAAAACCTGGGGAGTTTTTACTTACAAAAATTGGTGAAGATATTCTTACAAAGGATTATTTGAAAATGATTTCTTCTCAAATTTTGTCTGCTACAAATATTTCTGATTCTAGTACCGTTGAAATTTCTAAAACTGGTGCATCTGTAATTCAACATAATGATTATCGTATTGCAATTACATATCCTCCGTTTTCAGAATCATATGAGATAACTATTGTTCATCCTACTGTTAAACTATCTTTAGATGATTATACAATCTCTGAATCTTTGATGGAACGTCTTACTGATAGGGCTGAAGGAATTGTTATTTCTGGTTCTCCTGGTTCTGGAAAAAGTACCTTAGCTTCAGGATTGGCAAATTTTTACCATGATCAGGGAAAAATTGTTAAAACATTTGAATCCCCGCGTGATTTACAAGTTAATTCTGGTATTACTCAATATAGTAAATTAGATGGAAGTTTTGATAATACTGCAGATATCTTATTGTTAGTTCGTCCCGATTATACAATTTTTGATGAAGTACGGCGAAGAGAAGATTTTACAACATTTTCAGATTTGCGATTAACTGGAGTTGGCATGGTTGGTGTAATTCATGCTAATTCTCCTTTAGATGCAATACAACGTTTTATTGGTAAGATTGAACTTGGAATTATTCCTAATGTTTTGGATACAGTTGTCTTTGTAAATAATGGTGATATTGAGAAAGTTTATGATCTAGAATTAAAGGTAAAGGTTCCTACTGGTATGACTGAATCTGATTTAGCTAGACCTGTAATTGAGATAAGAAATTTTGAAGATAATGTTTTAGAACATGAGATCTATAAATTCGGAGAAGAAAATGTTATTGTCCCAGTGGCAAAACGTGGTGATGTTGTAGGTATTCAAAAATTAGCTCAGGATAAAATTCAAGATTATTTCCAAAGATATGATTCTGATGCACAAGTTGAAATTCTGTCTGAAAATCGTGTCAAAGTAAGTGTTCACGAAGATTGTATTGCATCTATCATTGGTAGGGGTGGGACCAATATCAATGATATTGAAAAACTCCTTAAAGTTCACATTGATATTGTTGCTCAAAATTCTGAATTACTATCTCCTACTTCTGATGATCTTCCTTTTAGTTTTTCAGAATCAAAAACTGCTTTACTATTAACTGTAAATCGGGAATACACTTCTATGCATGCTGATATTTACACAAATGATAAATTTTTTGCATCTGTCAAAATTGGTAAAAAGGGACAAATTAAAATTCCAAAACGTTCTGATGTTGGAAGAAATTTGTTAAACTCTACTAGTTCCAAAAATGATATTCAAATTTTTCTTAAAGATTTTTAAAATTTTCAACCACTTTTGGATTTGCTTTTAGAAAAGTTATGAATTTTCTTAATTGTTTAATTGTTTTTGGATTAAGATGATGCTCAATCCCCTCTGTATCTTGATTTGCTGTATCATAACCTACTCCTAAAATTTCAAAAAATTCTAATAAAATTCCATGATTTTGACGAATCCCTTCTGCAACTTGTATTCCTTTTTTAGTTAAATTAATTCCATGATATTTTTCATATTCTAAAAATCCTCCCTCATCTAATCTTTGAAGCATTTTCGTAACACTTGGGGCACTCACATGCATATATCTTGAAATATCTAACGTAGTGGCATATCCTTTCAATTCTACTAATTCTGAAATAATTTCTAAATAATCTTCCATTCTGGAACTAGACCGTGTCTTTTCTAATTCATGTGCTGCTTTGATTGATTCTAATCTTTTTGCATTTTTTCCTTTCATTGTTCTTTGTAGCTAATGAAATTCCACTATAATTGAGTGTCTGTTGGTTCATCAAGCTATTCTTTGTTGACTTGAGGGTAATCATAGTTAATCTTTGAATCTTAACTATTCTTTTGTAAAATAATGTTGAAATGAATGATCCATTAAAGGCACGACTAGCCAAATTACAAAAATTTTCAGCCTCAGCTAAGCGTAGAGCTAATTTATACTCAGATATAGCTAAAATGGATGATTCTCATACTGCTAGATCCTTGGGTGCATTACAAAAAGCACCTGCACCAGGTAAAAAATTACAAAAAATTGGATTTCTGATGCTATGGATTCCTGAACCTACTGGTGTAACGTGTGCAATTGGAGGTCCTATGATTGTTGCTGGTAGATACTTGGATAAAAAATACAACGGAAGTACATTACATGATATTGGCCATCATACTAAAAGCACAATGTCTACAATTAGTGATTTTAAAAATTCTGTGACGTAACACATTGAGTTTTTAAAAGGATGGTCTTAAACTAATTTATGACTACTAGGGCTCAAGCTTTAATCCCTATTTTTATTGCTGCTGTAATTATTGGCTCTATAGGACTACTTACTTTACCAAGTGAAATAAAATTAGAACAAGTGAAATTTCCTAGGGGTATGATTAAAGTTGATAGTGTGCCTCTTGAAGTCCAAATTGCTGATACTGAACCCAGCCGTGTTCGTGGATTAATGTTTCAAGAACAATTACCTTTAGATCAAGGAATGCTTTTTGTATTTCCTGAACAAGGTTTGTATTCTTTGTGGATGCTTAACATGCAATTTGAATTAGATATGATTTGGTTTGATGCAGATGGCAAAGTGGTTCATATTAAAACAAATGTTCCACCATGCGTAATACCTATTGAAATTGCAGCAGGATGTCCTAGTTTTATTCCTGATGGTGAGGCAACCTATATTCTTGAAGTTACATCTGGATTTGTAGAACAAAATAACATTACTAAAGATTCTATTTTGGAAATCATTTCTATCTAAAATTGCAAAACCTTATCTTGTAATCTTTTTCTAAATCCTTTATGAATAAAAAAATTATTTTTCCAATTATTATTGTAATTATATCTGCTATAGCTATTTTTTTAATTCCTGAAGATTCATCTATGCCTTCTTCAGAAAATTTGTATCAATCTGGATTTACTTTTTATGACGTTGAAAAGATAAACGAATCTGTATCTAAATATAATATTTTCATGTCTACTCCTACTCCTGTAACTGATCATACTATAGGAAATTATTGTGCCATCCGTGATGATATTTTATCTACTATCAATTATTGTACAACTACTGCTCTTCAAGGCCCTGATGGAAAATCTCTTGGAAATATCAGTATAGGTGGAACTCCTGATAATCCTATTATGGCTATTGCTGTAGTTGAATCTACTCCATTTTTAGATTCAAAATTTAATGAAGTTGAAATTATTTTTGAATCTATGATTGAAACTTTGGTATGTGACTGTTGGAATGAAAAACAACCTGGAGATTTTGAATCTGTTCATGCCTGGATATCTGCTGCTAAAATCAAATATGATGAATCTTCTCAAACAATTCCACTCAAATCCACCGTTTCTGGATTGAGTGATGAAACATTAATTCTTGAGATTACTTTCAAGGATGAGTCTTATTTGTGGACCTTAATTATTCTAAAGTAGTTTAATTATATATGATGAAATTATTTGATTGGAGATTGCAATGATTGATCAATTATGGTTAATTCCTTTGGGGTTTGCTGCAGGTGTATTGGGTTCTATGATTGGTCTTGGTGGTGGAATAATTGTTGTTCCAATTTTAACATTTTTGGGAATTCCTCCCACTGTAGCTGCAAGTAATAGTCTTTTTGCAGCATTAAGTAATTCTATTGCGTCTACAATTTCTTATTCAAAACAAAAAAGAATTGAATACTCTTTGGGGATGAAACTTGGATTGCTTGCAATTCCTGGAACTGTGTTGGGTGCGATAATTTCTACTGATGTTGCTCCTGATATTTTTAAAATTTTATTTGGTTTAGTTTTAATTGCATCATCCATTTACATTTTTTTAAGAAAACAAGTTGAATCAAAAGAAAAAATTATTTCTAAACAATTAATTCTTTTAATAATTGGTTCTAGCTTTTTTGCAGGAATAATCTCCTCCTTTTTTGGAATTGGTGGTGGAATTGTCTTTGTTCCTTTAATGGTAGTTGGAATGGGAATGTCTATGAAAAGGGCTGCACCTACATCACAATTTATTTTGTTATTTGCATCATTGTCTGGAGTAATCGTTCATAGTATTTTGGGACATCCTGATTTTATCCAATCTGGATTTTTGGCAATTGGTGCTTTTTTTGGAGGCTTGGTGGGGGCAAAATTATCTCTAAGTGTTAAGGAAAGAAATTTGAAAATTCTTATTTCAATTGTACTTGTGATAACAGCTGTAAAATTATTTTCTGATTCTTTATCTACAGGTTCTTTATTTTAGCCTTAAATTATAAATTGTATTTTTATACTAATTTTTTCATATAATGTGTTCATTGAATCTTTTGATTTGATGGCTGGGGAGACATGTCTGCTCCTTAGTATTTTATTATCTATTTTTCTAGTTGTTTTTCAATTCTGTAGATGTTATTTTTTGAAATTATAGTTATCTGATTATCTTCTGTCCTGCCTTCAAAATTAATAATTATTTTCCCATATTTTTCATCTATGTCTGTTTTCTCTATGATTGTAAATTTTAATTTTAAAACTTGGTCTGTGTATAATGGTTTTAGGAATCTTGTATTCCTATTTCCCCATTTTGTGTCTCCATCTGTACCCAAAAATATTATTTGATTTCCATAAATCTGATCTAGTCTTGTAAATTCTCCTTCCATTCTTGATAAAATTGCTCTACCTGAAATTAATTGATTTTCTTCATTTGAATTATTCTCTAAAAATATATTTTTTATTTTTGAGAATTTTAGATACTCATCTAATTCATCATTTGAAATACTACATGTAGAGTAAAATGATTCACCGATAATAAATTCTGAAAACTTTTTCATTCTATCTTGTTTCATCAACACAGAATGTTACTTCTGCAGATGAATCTGAATTATCTGAAACTAGGAAATTGAATGCATCAGCAATTTTTTGGTTATCGGGTTCTGAACCTGTAACTGAACCTGGAAAAATATTAAACATTCTGATTTTTGATTTTAAAACATCGCTTAATTCTTGATTAACTGTTGTGGTGAATGGTCGTAATGCTCCTCTGAAAACTTCTACTTGAGCTCTTTGAGTTCCTGTTACTTTACGTCCAATTGGTAAATCTGGACCTATTATCATGATTGCGCCCTTGGTATCTTTGTATAATCTTGGGTCTTTGTCTCCACCTGGAACAAAGTGATCCAGTGCTCTTTGGGCAACTGTTGCTGGTGTTGAAATGAATTTTGCAACTAATTCTTCCCATCCTGCTCTGCTTAACTCTGTTAATTTACCTACTTCTGGAAGTTTTCCGGTGATATGAACTACCCCTAAAATTTCTCCTAGATTTGTTTTGGCAGTATTTAGCCATCTTTGAACTTCTTCAGGATTTGCAATATCTATAACGTGTGAATGGAATTTACTACTAATGTATTCTTGAACTTCTGTTGGGGTTGATTGTGAAATGAAACATGCAACTTTTCCTCCGTTTTTCTCAACATGTTGTGCTAAAAATTCTACTCTTTCTGCATCTGTTTTGTCAGTACCATCAATTGCAAAAACCACTGATTTGCCTGAAAAGTCTGGTTGATGAACTCCTGGAGCTGTTGTTCCAATATGTGGTTTAACTGGATAAAATACTCTGTCACCTGGAATTACTTTACCGTTGAGGATTTTTGCAATTTCATCATCACACAAATTTAGAACTGATTCAGCCACTTGTGTTTGTGCTAAAAATTCTCTATTTGCAATCATATGTGATGTATTGTTTTGGACTTTTTCAGCAATTGTTTGAATTTTAGTAAGTAGATTTGTAAATGTCTCTGTTAATTTAGTAACATCTTTTCCATTTGCTAATTTCTCAGCAATTTTTTCAATTCCTTCTTTATCAATTCCATCTGCAAGAATACATTCTAACAAGTCATCTTTTGCTTCTTCAACTTCAACTGGAGTCAAGTCTTCAAATCCACTCACTCTCATGAATTCTGCTGCAGCTTTTGGATATACTGTTTTGTAAATTCTATCTGAATGTACTGGTCCTGGGTTTGTTGCAATAGATATGATGCCTTTATCTGTTAATTCCCATGACATTGCTTCAGCGAGTCTATTTTTGGCACCTTGTGATGCTGTATATGGACTTCTAAATCTATATGGTCTTTGTTCAAGTGGTCTTTCTTCTGTAAAGAATGTTGAAATTGTGATAATTTTTCCACCCTGCTTCATTACTTTTAGTGCTTGAACTGAACCCCAAAATGTACCTGTGAGATGAATTCCTATTGTACTTTTAAAATCCTTTAATGGTGAATTTGGAAAACATGTTACAGGACCTGAAACTCCTGCATTGTTAATTATATAATCTACATTGACATTGTCATTTTTTAATGCATCAAACATTGCATTCATTGCTGATTCATCTGCTACATCTACACCTGCAAAAATCTTAACTGATGCACCACTATTTTTCTTTGAAATTATTTGTTCAAGACCTTTTGATGCTTCCTCTAAAGGCTCTTTTCTTCTACCCAGAATAATTACACTTGCACCATTTTCAACAAATTTGGTTGCTATAGCTTTACCAATTCCTGTCCCACTACCTGTAATTAATGCAGTTTTACCTTGGAATTTCAAGTTAAAAAAATACAAACTTTTTGCATATTTATTTGGATTGATCTCTATGACTTTTTTCTTGATATCTTTATTTGTGGGATGTTATGAGATATTTTATGCACGATACTGAATCTGACACTTTTATTCGTCAAACATGGCCTGAAAAATTTAGTGCTATGCTAAAAGAGATCGGTGTTGATTCTGAATCTAAAGAAATTGCCACAGATGCAGTTGAAAATGATGATTACTACAGTAGATATTTTTCTCAAACTCCTAGAATGGTTACTAACAAGGGTTGCATTGATATTAAAAATTCTAACATTGACGTCGTTCAAATAATTCAAAAGGGTTAATCATGCAAGATCCAAATCCACTTCCATGGGGTGCATTAGATAGATTTCAGGCTCACTTTATTGTTAGAAAGAATGCTGGTTCATCAGCTATCAATTATACTGCAAAAACTATCTTAACCACTCAGGGTCATTTTGGTAACAAAGTTGTTACAAAAGTTGAATGGAATGGATATGGTGATTTAGCTACTAAATTAAATTCTGACGATGAACTTAATGAAATGATTTCAAAACAATCTCTTAAAGATGCAACAATCTATGTTGAACCTACTGAAACTGCAATAAGAATACGTAGTAAATGGGATAATCATATTTCGTTTGGTATTACTCAGGAACTTTTTGAAATTTATGATCGAATTGCTGGTCATATAAAATCTGTTTAAGCTTTCCACCAATCTAAGGCAAGAAAATCTACTTTATCTTTTCCTTTTGGAATTGCTAGAATGAATTGTTTTTTGACTGTTGTTGCAAGTCTTCCTGCCAGAACAATTCCTGTTGATGTAATTGATTCGTTTCTATTGTACACTTGAATTAAAAATGGTGCATGATCAATTCCTGGACCTTTCTCATATACTGCAAAATCACATCCAAATTTAATTCCTGGATTAATTATGTACCCTTTATCTCGAAAATTTTTGTAAACAATGTATTTCTTTTCAAATTCATGAACTTCTTTTTTACAAATTTCTGTCATTTGCTCAATGCTTATTTTTTGTTTTAATTTACTAATGGTAATTTTTTTATTTTCTAATAAATACAGTCCTTCAATTAAATCTAAGATTAATGGTGCGTCGATTTCTTCAATTTTTGGTTTAGGTATGCCGATTGGTTTTCCATAGTATCCCTCAGAAAAAAGTTTCTTTGAATCCTCTATGTTCCAAACAATGATTCTATTTTCTACTAACTCACTTTTCATGACTTTATTAAATCTGTTATGTATATGAATTCTATAGTGTAGAACTAACGTTAATCATATTAAAAATAAAGTAGAAATTAAAATTGTTTTTTCTATAGGCTTAATGCTAGCAGTATGAATGAATCTGAAACTCTTTGACATTTATCTGACATTTCTTCAATTCCTTCTATGACATCTTTGATTAACAACAA
>Ga0105349_10001268_pt1 | contig 10612 bp, 10 predicted proteins | sample EN1Hudseemescosm_FD_83661 | JGI IMG/M metagenome (GOLD analysis project Ga0105349, IMG submission 83661) | Methane-oxidizing microbial communities from mesocosms in the Hudson Canyon - EN1B Hudson Canyon | ecosystem: Environmental > Aquatic > Marine > Cold seeps | place: Hudson Canyon...
CAACCGCTCCTAAAGTTTTAAACCGCTCAATTTCATCCGCTAATATTTTTGCGGTTAGAAAAATAACAGGAATATCTTTTAACGCTTCATGTGCATTCAACACACTTAACGTCGTTGGCCCATCCATATCAGGCATCATTACATCTAATAAGATAAGCTCAGGCTTAAAAGCTAAAGCACATTCAACGACTGTTACACCCGAAGGACAAGTTATTACTTCAAAACCACCAATCGCCTCTAAAGCCAACGTGGCAATTTCGCGAATATCGGGTTCATCTTCAGCATATAAAATTTTATTCAGCTGCATCATGATCCTCTCCTAGGGGTGATATAAGTTTTTTAATCGTTTCTATAAGCTGTTCATTATTGACTTTAGACTTCACTAAAGCAGCATCTACCTGATTAATGACCGCCTGCTCAACAGATTGCGCAGAAAAAATAAGCACAGGAATAAGCGGTTTTTTCTGATTCATTAACGGTAGTAATTTTAAGCCACTACCATCAGGTAACCCCACATCTAAAATCATTAAATCAAAATACGTGCTGGCAATAATCTCTTTCGCTGCCTGTAAAGTGGGTGCATTAATTAATTTGGCTTTACCTGCTAATAGATTAGACATCATCTCAATTAAATCCTGATTATCTTCTACATGTAAAATAACGCTAAGTTCTCCAGATTTTTTTAAAGCCAACTTTAATGCTTTATGCAAACGATCCGTATCAATGGGTTTATCAATCCAATCAATAACCCGTAAGGCAGATGTACTTGGTATATTATTAAACTCTGTCTCTGCAGAAATAATAATAATAGGTACGCAGGAGTCAGTTTCTGCATTCCTCACCTCCTGAATAAAGGATAAACCATCCTGACCAGGTAGACGAATATCAACCGTAATCGCATCAAATTGAGTTGTTTTCAAATGTTCTTTTGCTGTTTGGCTATTATGGCAAACAGTCACCTGAAATCCTCGCTGCTCAAGTAGCAAAGATAATAAATTTGCAATATCTTGTTCATCTTCTAAAACTAAAATATGTCCATGTGACTTCACTTGCTTCTCAATACTTGACCATTGCATTCTTAAAGGAGACTCTGATACTGCCTCAATAGGCGCTTCTTTATATTCTAATAACTCAAAAAAGAAGGTGCTCCCTTTACCTTCTTGAGTTAGATAATCAATATGTCCGCCATGATGCTCAATAATCGCTTTAGTAATATTTAAGCCTAAGCCTGTCCCGCCTTTTTGACGAGAATCAGAGCTATCGAGTTGCGAGAATTTTTGAAAAATTTTACTTCTATAGGCCTCCGGAATACCGAGCCCTTTATCTTTTACCGATACCCGAATTAACGCGCCTCTTTTTTCTAGCATAATAGAAACCACGCCATTTTCAGGTGAAAATTTAGCGGCATTAGACAGCAAATTAGCCATCACTTGCTGTAATCGTAATTCATCACCATAAATATCAAAGTCCCCAGTCCCTTCCACTAACTGAAAACTAACTGAACAACCCGTTGCATAAGCCTCATTACTTTCTATGCTATTTTTAACCAGCTCCGTGATATTTAAACACGCAAACTTCAGCTCGATTTTTCCTGCTTGGATTTTTTCGACATCTAAAATATCATTGACTAAATTAATTAAGCGCTCGGTATTATTATGCGCTAACTCGACCATACGAGCGGCTTTCTCAGGCACTTCGCCTAATACACCACTTTTTAACATCCCTAGCGAACCTCTAATGGAAGTTAATGGTGTCCTTAACTCATGGCTTACCGTAGAGATAAATTCAGTTTTTATCTTATCTAAGTGCCTGCGTTCTGAAATATCACGTACCACCCCCATAAACTGCAACTGGCCATTAAAATCTAATTGATGCACCCATAATTCAGCTTCAAACACCTCGCCATTCTTACGTAAGGCCTCTATTTCTCGAGTCTTACCAATAATGTGTCGCTCCCCAGTTTTTAAATAATTGGCTAAATAACTATCATGCAATTCATTATAAGGTGAAGGCATAAGGCACTTAATATTTTCACCTATCAACTCAGAGGGTTGATAACCAAATATATCCTCAACAGGATTGTTAATGGATAAAATAAGTCCTTGAGCATTAATAGTAATGATAGCATCAGAAATATTATCTAAAATATCATGGAGATGATGCTCTACTGTGACTGTTTTCTTTTTATCGAAAAGGAAAATAACTAAAATAAAGAGTAATACAAATCGTTCTATCCAGCCATTATTTTGCAAAGAAAATAGCAAGGCAATAGAAAATAAAAGTACAGCAACAAGCACTGCCTTTGGGGATTCTTTAATAAATTTCATTCTTTTTTATTATTATTTTTTATGAATGCTTAATGCTTAATGCTTAATGCTTAATCGTCTATCTTACAGCTTACAAGGCTCTCTATGTTATTTTATAGGCTATTTTTAATACTATTTTTTCACTTACTTAGTGCTTAATTATCGCCGTAATGACGGCGATAATTAAGTACATACACTGATTACTGTCTAGTCTACTGATTAACCGGTAAACCTAACCAGTTTTGAGGCTGTAAATACTCCTCATACAACACTGCCTCAGGCGTACCTGCTTCAGGACTCCAATCATATTTCCAATGCACCACAGGTGGCATAGACATAAGAATAGATTCTGTACGTCCGCCTGTTTGTAAGCCAAATAAAGTGCCTCGATCAAATACCAAATTAAATTCAACATAACGGCCTCGGCGATATAATTGAAAATCGCGTTCACGCTCACCGTATTCAGTTTGCTTACGTTTATGCACAATCGGTTGATAGGCTTTAAGGTAACTATTACCAATACTTTGCATCAATGCAAAACTTTGCTCAAAGCCTGCTTCATTTAAGTCATCAAAGAATAATCCACCTGCGCCACGCGTTTCATCACGGTGTTTCAAATAGAAATACTCATCACACCAGTCTTTATATTTTTGATAAACAGTTTCACCAAAAGGGTCGCATGCTGCTTTTGCTTCCGTGTGCCACGCAATCACATCTTCTTTGAAAGGGTAAAAAGGCGTTAAATCAAAACCACCGCCAAACCACCAAATTGGCTCTTCGCCTTCTTTTTCAGCAATAAAAAAACGCACATTGGCGTGCGAAGTGGGCACATACGGGTTATGCGGGTGAATCACTAAAGAAACCCCCATGGCTTGAAAGTCACGTCCTGCTAGCTCAGGGCGTTTTGCCGTTGCAGATGCAGGTAATTGCTGTCCAAACACATGAGAAAAATTAACCCCTGCCTGTTCGAATACCGCGCCATTAGTTAACACACGACTTCGACCAATACCCCCTTCCTCTCTATCCCACGCATCCTCGGTAAAAACGGCACCGCCATCTTCCTCTTGTAAGCCTTGGCAAATTCTGTCCTGCAAACCTATTAAAAAGGCTTTTACCGCATCAATTTGTTGCTGATTAATTGCTGTCATGCTCTTAACATCCTCTTAAAAATAATGATATTTCGCATTTCTGCGTACAAAAGTCCCAATTTTCAGTAAAATTAGCACTCAGTTTTTATGCCAACCAAAATGAACTCACAAAAAGATACCTTATACGCAAGTCCACTCGGTCAGGTTGACCGTTTTCAATTTGACCACAGTGTAGTCGATGTCTTCCCAGATATGATTCAACGCTCTGTACCAGGATACAGTGCGATTATTTCTGCTATTGGACTCCTTGCTAGCCGCTTTGCCCAAGACAATAGCCAATGCTATGACTTAGGCTGCTCTTTAGGTGCGGCAACTCTGTCTATGCGCCATAAAATTACCGCCCAACACTGTAAAATTATTGGCGTTGATAATTCCAAAGCCATGCTGGAGCGTTGCCAAAAGATAATGGACCGCGATACAGCCACCTTACCGGTAGAACTTATTAGTAGTGACATTCAAGATATTCAGATTGAAAATGCCTCTGTCGTGGTCTTAAACTTCACCCTACAATTTATCCCGCTAGCTGACCGCGATGCCTTTATACAAAAAATATATAATGGCTTACGCCCTAATGGATTATTAATTCTATCAGAAAAGCTAATGTTTATGGATGCTAGACAACAGCAATTACAAACTGAAATGCACCATGAATTTAAACGCGCCAATGGTTACAGTGATATGGAAATCAGCCAAAAACGTGCATCGATTGAAAATGTTCTGATTCCTGAAAGTTTTGAACAACATAAAACCCGTTTACAACAAGCCGGCTTTAACAATACTGAAGTCTGGTTCCAATATTTTAACTTTGCCTCAATGATTGCCATAAAATGATAGATTACCAACCGCTTTACGATGAACTCGTTGAAATGCAAGCCGAGGCGTGGGCAGAGATTTTGCCTAAGCAAATTCAGCAAAAACTCAACCCTGAAGCGCACGGTAATTTTGCTAAATGGAATGCCGCTGTTGAACAGCTTCCGCAGCCACATAAGCCCAGCCTGCAATTAGATAATGAGGGCTTCCATATTGGTCAGCGTGCTGAACTATCCGATGTTGATTATCAGCAAATGGAAACAGGCTTAAAAAACCTCTTCCCTTGGCGTAAAGGCCCGTATCATTTATTTGATTTACACTTAGATACCGAATGGCGATCTGATTGGAAATGGGAGCGTATTAAAGAGCATATTAGCCCTTTAAAGAACCGCCTAGTGCTAGATGTCGGCTGTGGTAATGGCTATCACTGCTGGCGTATGGCTGGCGCAGGGGCGCGCATGGTAGTCGGGGTTGATCCCGTGCAATTACATGTTTTGCAGTTTCAAGCCATTCAACGCTTATACGCTCAAGCCGTGCCTATTTATGTATTACCGCTAACCTTAGAAGAAATTCCTGAAAAAACCGCCATTTTTGATACTGTTTTTTCGATGGGCGTACTGTATCATCGCCGCTCGCCTATCGACCACCTGATGGACTTACGCAATCGTTTACGTGCTGGTGGCGAGCTGGTATTAGAAACACTGATTATTGAAGGCGAATTAGGGGAGGTTTTAGTGCCTGAAGGGCGTTATGCACGGATGCGTAATGTTTGGTTTTTGCCTACTTGCAATACCTTGGTCAGTTGGATGACACGCTGCGGTTTTAAAAATATTCGCGTGGTTGATGTTAATCAAACTAGCTTAGATGAGCAACGCGCCACCCCTTGGATGACCTTTAATTCCTTGCAAGATTTCTTAGATCCGGAAGATAATAATTTAACTATGGAAGGGCATCCTGCCCCACGCCGCGCAACCTTTATTGCAACCATAGATTAATATTTTCTACTGTCTAAGCTAAGACTTGGGTTCGCAAACAAGTGCGCACCCAAACCTAGAAAATCAAAGCAACAACTATAATTTAAACAGCTCACGCATTTTTGCACCCGGCTGTTCTGCACGCATAAACGCTTCTCCAACTAAGAAGCTATAAACCTCATTATCTAACATAAGCTGTACATCTTCTTGGGTATGAATACCACTTTCTGTAATCACTAAGCGATCAGCAGGCACCATTGATTTTAAATCTAAAGTGGTTTGTAGTGACGTTTCAAAACTGCGTAAATCACGATTGTTAATGCCCATTAATGGTGTATCCAGTGCTAATGCACGCTCCATTTCAGCCGCATCATGCACTTCCACTAAAATATCCATACCCAGTTCTTTAGTAGTTGCTGCTAACTCAAGCATTTGTGCATCGGATAGTGCAGCCACAATTAACAGAATCGCATCTGCGCCTAAGGCACGTGATTCATGAATTTGATACGGGTCAATCATAAAATCTTTACGCAACACAGGAATCGGGCACGATTGACGCGCCATCTGCAAATTCGCTTCGCCACCTTGGAAAAACTCTTTATCGGTAAGCACAGACAGACAGGTTGCACCACTCATCGCATAATCCATCGCAATTTCTGTGGGTTTAAAATTCTCACGAATAACGCCCTTACTCGGCGATGCTTTTTTAATTTCAGCAATAATCGCCGGCTTTTTACTTAAGGCTTTTTCTTGTAAAGCAACGGCAAAACCACGTGGTGCTTCTGTTCCGCTAATAATATCGCCTAAATCTGCAATCGACATGCGTAATTTACGCTTAGCCACTTCTTCTACTTTTTTAGCGAGAATTTTTTTTAAAATATCTGGGGTATCGGTCATAAGAGTGTTGTTAAGTTATGAATGCGCTTTAAAAGCAACTAGCGCTTGGAATTTTTCTTTTGCTGCACCGGAAGCAATCACTTCCTGCGCTTTTTGAATACCTGCGGCAAAACTATCAACAAGATCTGCTGCATAAATGGCCGCCCCTGCATTAAGTACCACGATATCTAATGCAGGCCCGGCTTGATTATCTAAAACAGAGCAGAGTATTTGTAAGCTATCTTGTGCATTATTCACCGCTAAGCTGGCTAAACTAGAACGCTGCAAGCCAAATTGTTCAGGGCTAATCCGATAGCAGATCAGTTCGCCATTTTTTAATTCAACTACGCTAGAGTCACAGGCAATACTGAGTTCATCTAAACCATCATCAGCATTAACTATAAGCACGTGCTCGCTACCTAAAGCTTTCAGCGTTTCCGCCAAAGGCATAAGCCAATGCTCATCGAACACCCCAATCAGCTGATTTTTTGCGCCAGCAGGATTAGCTAGAGGGCCTAATAAATTAAATAAAGTACGCACGCCCATTTCTTTACGCGGTGCAGCAACATGTTTCATTGCACCATGATGTTTTTGTGCGAATAAGAAGCCAACGCCAATGTCATTAACACATTGCACCACTTGTTCCGCTGATAGGTTTAAATCAACCCCTGCAGCCTCTAAAACATCCGCGCTGCCAGAACTACTAGAAACAGAACGGTTACCATGCTTAGCAACCGTTCCGCCTGCCGCAGCAACAACAAAGGCGCAAGTGGTGGAAATATTAAAGGTATTCGCGCCATCCCCTCCGGTACCACAGGTATCAATGATATGTTTACCGGTAATCGGCACGGGATTAACTAGTTCACGCATAACTTCAGTGGCGGCAATAATTTCATCCACCGATTCGCCTTTACAACGCAAAGCAATGAGAAAACCAGCAATTTGAGCTGACGTGGCTTCACCCGCTAAGATGCTACGCATAACGCTACGCATATCATCACGACTTAGGTTTTTCTGAGTAAGAATAGTTTGTAGTGCGGTTTGTATATTCATTTATTATGCCGCTATATGAGATTGTTGAGTTCTATCGCCGATACCCATCAATAAATTTTCAACGCTAATATCTTCATCAAGCGCGTCCCAATGAAGCCCACTGCCACCACCACTCACTTCATATTGTTGGCACTGTTGTGTTGTGGCACTGAGTAATCGTGGGAAATAAGCAAGGGGAACACCGAGCTTGCGGCCATCGATAAGTTCTACCCACATCATGTCAGAATCAAAGTTAATTTTTTTGGCCAATGGCTTATGCTCTAAAATATTCATTCCATTTTTCCTCAATTAATATTTTATTTTGTTCTACTATTTTTAATAATTTACGTAACTCAGTAGGCGACATATCATAGGCTTGTACGAGCTGTATTTCTGGTTTTAACCAAAATTTAGCAATCGCGCCACCTTTTCTAATATGAATATGGCAGGGCTCTAGCGGATCGCCTTCATTTGAGAAAAAGAAAAATCGATAACCTTGATACCTAAAAACAACCGGCATAATTAAGTGTTTTTTACCTTAACGCTCTAAAAAATTACGCAACATATCATGCCCATGTTCCGTCAAAATCGATTCAGGGTGGAATTGCACGCCTTCTATATCTAAAGTCTTATGACGCACGCCCATGATTTCATCGATATTACCTTGCTCATCTTCTGTCCAAGCGGTAACTTCTAAACACTCAGGTAAGGTTTTTTGATCAATAACTAAAGAGTGATAGCGTGTTGCGGTAAACGGGTTATTTAAGCCTTTAAATACACCTTGGTCTTTATGGAAAACAGGGGAAACTTTACCGTGCATAATTTGTTTGGCGTGAATAATATCGCCGCCAAAGGCATGACCAATACTTTGGTGGCCTAAACATACGCCTAAAATAGGAGTTTTTCCGGCAAATTCCAAAATAGTTTCAACTGAAATGCCTGCCTCTTTTGGTGTGCAAGGTCCTGGAGAAATCACGATTTTATCTGGGTTAAATGCTTTGATATCTGCGACGCTAAATTCATCATTACGCATTACTGTGACATCAGCGCCTAACTCACCAAAGTACTGTACTAAGTTATAAGTGAATGAATCATAATTATCCACCATAATGACTTTACAGGCACTCATGAGCGATCTCCATCTAGTCCAGCTTCTGCCATTGCCACTGCGCGAAAAACAGCACGTCCTTTGTTCATGGTTTCATCCCATTCATTTCTAGGAACAGAGTCATAAACGATCCCTGCACCTGCTTGTATATGTAAGGTTTTATCTTTAATTACGGCGGTGCGGATAGCAATCGCAGTATCTAAATTACCCGACCATGAGATATACCCGACTGCTCCTGAATAAACGCCACGCTTAACCGGCTCTAGCTCGTCAATAATTTCCATGGCTCTAATTTTTGGCGCGCCACTCACGGTTCCTGCAGGGAAGGTCGCTTTTAAAACATCAAAAGCATCTTTTCCAGCTTGTAATTTACCGGTTACATTAGACACAATGTGCATCACATGTGAATAGCGTTCAACAATCATTTTATCAGTGAGCTCTACTGTGCCTATTTCAGAAACACGCCCTGCATCATTACGACCTAAATCAATCAGCATTAAATGCTCAGCTAACTCTTTCGGGTCTGCTAATAATTCTTTTTCTAGGGCAATATCTTCGGCGTTATTTTTACCGCGTGGACGGGTGCCAGCAATTGGGCGCACTGTCACTTCATCATCTTCTAAACGTACTAGAATTTCGGGTGAAGAGCCAACGATATGAAAATCTTCTAAATTTAGATAGTACATATACGGCGAAGGATTTAAGCAGCGTAAAGCACGGTATAAATCCAGCGGCTCAGCAGCATAAGGAATAGATAAACGCTGTGATAACACCACCTGCATAATATCGCCATCAGTAATGTATTCTTTAGCCTTTAAGACCGCATTTTCAAATCCTTCTTGCGTAAAGCCAGAGATAAAATCTGCTTCATCTACTTGCTTAGGCGGGTGCTCATTATGTGCATCAGCTTTTAGCTCGCGTAGTTTTTTTACTAAGGATTCTAAGCGCGATTGGGCCTGCTCGTAAGCATCTTTATCCGCTGGATTAGCATGCGTCAGTAATAGCATTTTTCCTGAGAGGTTATCAAACACTAACATCTCTTCAGAAACCATTAATAAAATATCCGGGCTACCAATAGGGTCATCTTTAGCCGTGGCTTTAAGTCTAGGCTCAATATAACCAATGGTCTCATAACCAAAATAGCCGACCAAACCGCCATTAAAACGTGGCAAGCCTGCAATATCAGGCACGTTAAAATTTTGCTTGTATTGCTCAATCCATTCTAATGGATTTTCATGCTGTATGCTTTCTACGCGCTGCCCTGATTCTTCTATATGAATATCGTTAGCAAATATTTTGATAACGGTTTGGCAAGGTAAGCCAATAATCGAATAACGTCCCCATTGTTCACCACCATGCACCGATTCAAAAAGATAAGAATAAGCGCCATCGGCTAATTTCAAATACGCACTTAGCGGCGTATCTAAATCAGCCAACACTTCACGCATAATGGGTATGCGGTTATAGCCTTTATCGGCATATTGCTTAAATTGTTCAGGTGTCATAAGAGTCTTTTATTATTGTAGTGACGACGTAACGTGTTAAAGCAGCGCGTATTAATTAAATTTAAAAGGTTAATTCTACCAATCTTATAATAAGCTTGCGAATCGTATCGCAAAATAGTCTTATTCTATGGCTATAATAAAGCTTCTTTTTATTATAACTCGCTTGAGAAAATGGATAGATTAACAGGAATGACCGTATTTGCTAGCGTTGCAAAAGCAGGTAGTTTTGTAGGGGGAGCGCGTGAACTCTCTATTTCCAGAGCCATGACCACCAAACATATTAGCCAATTAGAAAGCTATTTAGGCGCACGTTTATTTAATCGCACCACGCGCAGTTTAAGTTTAACTGATGTGGGAGCTGCCTATTTACAGCGCTGTAAAACTGTCTTAGCCGATATAGAAGAAATGGAAGATGCTGTCACCCATTTACACACTGAGCCACGAGGCAAACTAAAAATCAGCGCGCCTACTGTGATTGGCGCGTTATATGTTGCGCCGGCGATCGCTGAATTTCTAGCTCTACATAATGACTTATCGGTGAATCTTGTTTTACAAAGTAATTTTGGTGATTTAGTCGATGAAGGCATTGATATAGCCATAGCCTTCGGCGCCTTAGAAGATACCAGTCTTATTGCTAAACAAATGGCGAGTTCCAGTTTATTAGTCTGTGGCTCCCCTGATTATTTTGCTACAAATGGTAAACCTTTAGTGCCAGAAGACTTAGACCAGCATAGTTGTTTAGTTAATTGGGCGATTCCACCGCGGAATAAATGGTTATTTCGGGGCTTAGAAGGTGCAAGGAAAATTGAAGTATCAGGGCGCATGCAAGCCAATGCTGCCGACCCGATTCGAA
>Ga0105349_10001275_pt1 | contig 10570 bp, 8 predicted proteins | sample EN1Hudseemescosm_FD_83661 | JGI IMG/M metagenome (GOLD analysis project Ga0105349, IMG submission 83661) | Methane-oxidizing microbial communities from mesocosms in the Hudson Canyon - EN1B Hudson Canyon | ecosystem: Environmental > Aquatic > Marine > Cold seeps | place: Hudson Canyon...
ATCGAATACCCAGTGGCTCCAGCGGAGGCGCGGGGGCTTCTGTGGCAGCACAGATGTGTGTTGGTGCAGTGGGGTCTGATACAGGTGGTTCAGTGCGAACGCCAGCCGCGATAAATGGTGTCACTGGTCTTCGGCCATCTATGGGGTCAATACCGATGACGGGTAGTTTTACGCGGATCTGTCCGGCGATCGATACAGTTGGTCCTCTGGGAGAGTCCGTTGAGATTGTCGCTCGCATGTTCGCGGTAATGGCTGGATACGACGACGACGACCTCTATTCCGTTCGAAGAGAGCAACCGGATTTCCTTGGCCGTCTGGATAATAGTATCAAGGGCACTCGGATTGGACTGCCACGTAAGTTCTTCCTGGAAAATCTTGAGGAGGGTGTAGGTAGTGCTGTTGAAGCAGCTGCTCAACAACTGGCCGCGCTTGGTGCAGATATTGTTGATGTCGAGCTTGAAGGTGCTGAGAGTGCTCAGCAGTCGGTGATGCCTATGGTCTGGGCCGACGCGTACCAGTACCATCGTGAACGGGCAGAAACATCCCCAGCGCAATTCGGTCAAGATGTCCTGGATCGCATTCTTCTTGGGCAAGACATCACCGGTTATGAATATGCTGCAGCCCTGCGTGCGCGCGAAGGCTGGAACCGAATCGTTGACCGGGCTTTGGAGCAGGTGGATGTGATACTGACACCGACCACGCCGATTACTGCCCCGTTGGTTGAAGAAAGTAGCGACATGTTGTCCATAACACACCATTTGACTAGATTTACTTACCTATTTTCATGGGCGGGGCTACCGGGACTGTCAGTGCCTTGTGGATTCACTTCGGCCGGGATGCCCATCGGTATGTTGCTCAATGGTCGACCGTGGGAGGAGGCGCTATTGTTTCAGATCGGTCATTCTTATCAGAACGATACTGACTGGCACAATCGGCGTCCGCCCTTGTTGAATGCCGCGGGCTGATTTGCAGACTATTACACCTAGGTTTGTATCTGGGATACAAGAGGATAACCAATGAAAGTAGTGATTACTGGCGGGATGGGATTTATTGGTGCCCGTCTCGGGCGTGCTCTGTGTGAGCGGGGTCGGTTGACTGGGGTGTCGGGACAGGAGGAACCCGTTGACGAACTGGTGCTGTTTGATTCAGTCGAGGTGCCGGGTCTTTTTGAGGAACGTGAGGGCGATACTAAGGTCACAATCGTTGCCGGAGATATATCCGATGGACAGACGGTTAGGAAACTCGTTGATCGAGATGATATTTCGGTCTTCCACCTGGCATCAGTTGTCAGTGGGGGGGGTGAGAAGGATTTTGATCTAGCCATGCGGGTGAATCTGGATGGTGGGCGTCATGTGCTGGAAGCTTTGAGGGCTCGAGACAGCGAGGCGCGAATGGTATTCGCTAGCTCAATTGCAGTATTCGGTGGATCCAGGATGCCCAGCGTCGTAGGGGATGATGTCAAACAGACGCCTCAGACAACCTACGGCATTACCAAGACGATGTGTGAGCTAATGGTCAACGATTACACTCGTAAAGGGTTTATTGACGGCCGTTCAGCACGCCTACCCACCGTAATCATAAGACCTGGCAAACCCAATCAGGCGGCATCTAGTTTTGTCAGTGGTGTATTTCGCGAGCCGCTCAATGGGATTGATTTTGAATTACCAGTGTCAGTGGATACCGTCATGCCCCTTCTGGGTTACCGGGCGATTGTGGAAAACATCATCCGTTTGCACGAACTGGAAAAAAATCAACTCATGGATGACCGGGCGGTGAGCCTGCCGAGCCATACCGTTTCAGTTCAGGACATGATCGATGCGCTCCAAGCCGCGGCAGTTCATCGTAGTCTGGGCCAGATCACAGTTAACCCCGACCCTTTTATAGAACAGATTTGTGCAGGTTGGCCCCAGGAATGCGAGCATACCCTTGCGAGTTCACTTGGTTTTACGAAGGAAGACGCCCTCGAGGAGATCGTTAGTTACTACATCGAAGACTATCTCTGATACAGAGCATCAGGGAACTGAATTTTAAGTTGACTGTGGTAGAAGACCGCCTTGGATGGCGGTCTGGAAATGTCGAATGGTTTTTTCAACACCGACTGCAAGCGGTGTATCGGGAATCTCGCCGAGGGTTTGTCGAAGTTCGGTGTCGACCTGCCCGTCCGGGAACGGCAGCCCGTCGGACTCATGGGTGACTTCAGCATCCGGCAACACTGCGTGAATTGCTGCCACGACCTCTGACATGTGTGCAACCGCGCCACGAATATTGAATACATCTGAACCTTCGATAGCGTGTCTGGCCGCCTGAATAAACAACTTAGCGATATCGTCGACAAACTGAAAACCGTTAGAACCACCAAAGCTGATGTGGTAGGCCTCTCCGCGGGCGGCAGCGAGCATTGCTTGGGTTGGAGTAGATGTCATTCCCTGGTCGCGGCCGGGTCCATAGACGGTATAGGGTCGAAACCCAATGCTGGCAATTTGGTCATCGCGCCAGTAGACCCGGGCTGAGCCTTCATTGGCTTGCTTGTAAACACCGTAGTGATTGAGCGGGTAAAGCGGTGTATCGTGCTGTACTAGATTTTCCGTGTACATATCTTTGGAACCATAGACACCGACGCTGCTGGCATAGACCAGTTGTCTGATCCCTGCTGCCTTAGCGGCTTCGAACATGTTAACTGTGCCTAAAACGTTCACGGCCGCACCCACTGGTGGATCGGCTTTGCAGAAGGGAACCTGTAGGGCGCCCAGGTGAATAATATGGGTTGCTTCAGAGTCGGTTAATGCATCCCGGACCGTATTTGTCTGTGTCAGATCACCCTGGATAAAGCTAACACGTGCCAGCTCATCAGCTGTCATAATTAATTCTAGGCGGTGGCGATCCGTACTGAGGTCGAACACAGTTACCGATGAGTTTTCCTGGACAAGATTGCGGACGACCCAGGCTCCGATACAGCCCATTGCGCCGGTCACGAAAAAATGTTGTTGTGCCATTTGGATATCTCTTGATTTCGTAAATTTTGTTGTAGTGTCAGACTTAATTGTCGTTGGATTGTAGCGCAGTAATTTCCGCTTCAGATATCGGCTCACTCGCCGTCTGGACCCAACTGGCGTCTTCACTTCGTTCCCAGGCGTCGCGTCGCCAGCTGCCGTCGTTTTGTCGGTGCCACCACCAATTGCGTCCGCCAAATTCACCCAGCCAAGTCCACAATAGAAGAACAGGCTCGTCACCCATCGTCAGTGCGTGAAGTCGGTTCGATGGAGTTAATGAGACCTGCCCGGGCGAGAGTCGCTTAGCTTCTCCATTGATGCCGTGTTGAATGTACGCAGTTCCGGATACGGCAAAATAGATTTCGGTAGCCTCATGTTGATGTAACGGATAATGAAGCCCTGGTCTAAGCAGAAAAAGTCCTGCGAGCATCTGATTCGATTGTATTAATCCTCGACTCGGTCCGATTAATCGGGCTGCGAACATGCCGGGTGCCAAATCTTCCATGGGATTGGGTTCGTCGTTTTTTGACGGGGTGCCATCATTGTAGATCTGATACCAGTTTTCAGCCTCGGCCGCGGCCACTATAGCTTCCGAAAATGATCCTTCTCCCGTGAGTCTACTAAGGGCATCCCGCAACCAATCAGATGCATCTCCTGGTAATTTAGAGCGGCGGTTTTGATGGTCGTCCGGGTTGCTAACTGACTCCAAGGCCAATCGGAAGCGATCAAGGCTCTCTGTAACATTGTCTCCAGCCACATTCGTGGGTGTATCGGCGTTAGCCAGCGCAGTCGCAAACTCACGAGCAAATGTTGCAGCAATTTTGGTCATATCAGCTACAGGTCAGATTTTCACAGTAACCGGTGTAAAAAAAATTTACGGTTCGATAACGGTTTGTTTTTGTGTGCCTAGTCCAGCGACACTGGTCTCAACTTCGTCTCCAGCTTTGAGAAATACGGGTGGATTCATTCCTTGTCCCACACCGGGCGGAGTACCAGTCGCGATGACATCGCCTGGTTGCAGGCTCATGCACTGGCTTAGATAGGACACGATAGTTTTTACACCAAAGATCATCGTGTCCGTGTTCCCGTCTTGCATTGTTTTTCCATTTACTTTGAGCCAAAGATCCAATGCCTGAGGATTGGGCACTTCATCTCGTGTGACCATCCATGGCCCAACAGGACCATAGGTGTCCCCCGATTTTCCTTTGGTCCAGTTCCCCTGGCGTTCGAGCTGCCAGTGTCGCTCTGAGATATCATTAACCACGCAATAACCAGCGACATGATCCAGCGCATCGTCTTCAGTCACGTATTTGGTGTGTGAGCCGATCACTATTCCTAATTCAACCTCCCAGTCTGTTTTCTCAGATCCTCGGATCAACTCGATGTTGTCATTGGGTCCCGAAATGGCACTAATCGCTTTCATAAATACGATCGGTTCTGTCGGTATCGCCATGCCAGATTCTTTTGCATGGTCTGAGTAGTTCAGGCCGATGCATACGAGTTTGCCGATGTTGCCGACGCAAGTGCCAAGTCGTGGTTCACCTGCCACGGTCGGCAGCGATTCTAGTTCGATCCCGGACAGCTGTTCAATCGATCGAGGTGAAAGTGTCTCACCATCGATATCGTTAATGACGGACGACAGGTCCCGAATGCTACCATCCTGATCGAGTAGGCCAGGTTTCTCGTTACCTACAGAGCCGTAGCGGAGCAGTTTCATAATAATCCTCGTGTATGACTGGTTTCACCAGGCGTGCTTATGAGTGACCTGGAATTTGTAATATATCTGAGTCAGGGGTATGCTGCATCGGGTGGGTCATCGACTTTGGGGAACTTAACTTGGTACCTCGATGATCCATGTCTGTATCCATAACCGAAACACTTGAAGGAGGCAAAACATGTTGGGAAAAAATATTAGAAAATTTCTGAAAGTTGGTGTCTGCTCGGTCTTTGCGAGTATGGTTCTCGGTCTCAGTGTTGGGCCGGCAATGGCGGAGAAAGTGCTCCGTGTTGCGCCGCATGCATCTCTCAAGAACCTAGACCCGATCTGGACCACGGCCTACATCACACGAAACCATGGCTACATGGTGTACGACACCCTGATCGCGATGGATTCTAACTTAAAACCCCAGCCGCAGATGCTCGAAGGCTGGGAAATCAGCGATGATAGTCTGACCTATACATTCACCTTGCGTGAAGGCCTGGCCTGGCATGACGGTGCGCCCGTGACATCGGCAGACTGCATCGCCAGTATTCAACGCTGGGGTAAGCGAGATGGTATGGGGCAGAAACTGGCCAAGTTCACTGAATCCTGGACGGCCAACAATGACAAGACTTTCACTCTCAAGCTCAACGAGCCTTATGGTCTGGTGCTCGATTCACTCGGTAAGATCTCGTCCAACGTACCGTTCATGATGCCCGAACGGCTGGCCAAAACCGATGCATTCGAGGCGGTGCCAGAGCAAATCGGTTCAGGACCGTTTGTGTTTGATACGGATGGCTATATACCGGGCGTCAAAGTTACCTACCGGAAGAACACCAACTACAAGCCGCGCTCTGAGCCTGCCAGTTATGCCGCCGGCGGAAAGGTCGTCCACTTTGACACGGTTGAGTGGCTTTATATTCCTGATCCGGCGACTACGATGAACGCCTTGATTGCCGGTGAGATCGACTTTTGGGAGACCCCGTCTCCTGATCTGGTGCCGGGAATGGAAGGCAACCCCGATATCACCATCAAGGTGATCGACCCGCTGGGTACCCAGGGCTGGTTACGACCGAATCACCTAAATCCCCCGTTCGATAATCCAAAAGCACGCCAGGCTTTGCTGCACATGGTTAAGCAGGAGCACTACCTGCAGGCTATCATCGGTGATGAGAAGTTCTGGCGAGCTTGTGGAGCATATTTCATGTGTGACACACCGCTGGATTCCGATGTGGGCGCTGGACCACTGATGAATCAGGATCTGGAAATGGCAAGAAAGTTGCTTAAAGAAGGCGGTTACAACGGCGAGACGCTGATCCTAATGGATCCGACCGACATCCCAGTACTGCACGGTGCTTCACTGGTGACTGCGCAGATGTTGCGTAAGATCGGTGCCAAGGTCGAGGTGCAGGCGATGGACTGGAGTACTTTGACTTCCCGTCGGGCGGAAACCAAGAGCATCGCTGACGGCGGCTGGAACATCTTTCACACCTATAGTACTGGCGCTGATGTGGCCTCACCAATCGCTAATATCGGTGTCTCTGGTGGTTGTGTGGAGGAGGCCTGGTTTGGTTGGCCCTGCGACAAGATGCTAGAAGATTTGCGTGATCAGTTCAGTCGTGAAAGTGATCCCGCGAAGCAAGTCGAGATCGGAATAGCGTTGCAGAAAAGAGCCTACGAAGTCGTCCCGTACGTCAACTATGGCCAATGGTTTCAACCAACGGCCTATCGCACATCCCTCAAGGGCGTGTTGATATCACCGGTACCTTTTTTCTGGAACATCGAGAAATAGGGCAGTCCTGATCTGAGGCCAGATCGTTATTGGCACAGGTCGGAAATTTGATTGTATCCGGGCCACCATCCCTTGTAGAGGGGTGGTGGCCTTGTTTGTGTGCCTGTTAATGACGTGTGCAGCTCAAAGACAATCGAAATTATGGATTTTATTCTGCGTCTATGCTTTATGATCGATAGATGATGATTTAAAGGTCGGACTATGCTACCTGGGCAGGCGCAGGCGTAACTTAAATGGGCAGATTTCCTCCAATTCAGATATAAAAGACCCAGTGACTATCGAATCTGACAGCCCACTGAAAAAGTCCAATGATTAACAATTATGCGTGATGATCTTGTCGTAACCCTGGGGGGTCAAACCTACGCCGTCGAGTGTCCCTGGGGGGCATTACCTGATGGACAGAAATTTGGCCCGGTCAGTCAGCTCGCTGTTGATTCGCAGGACCGGGTGTACGTCTTTCAACGCTCGAATCCTCCGGTGCTGGTATTTGATCCGGACGGAATCCTGGTTAACAGTTGGGGTATAGGTGAATTCTCTGATGCTCACGGGATTTTCATCAACCGCGATGATCTTGTTCTACTGGTTGACCGAGATGCACACGAGATTCTGGCCTGTGAGACCTCAGGCGCGGTGCGCTTCCGCCTGGGTCAAAGGCATCGACCGAGGTTCAACGAGCCTTTCAACCACCCGACTGATATCGCCCAGGCACCGAACGGTGATTACTATGTCTCGGATGGTTACGGCAACTCGCGGGTGCACTGTTTTGCGGCCGACGGATCGTTTCGCTTTTCCTGGGGCCAACCTGGAGACGGTCCAGGGGAGTTCACCACACCACATGCGGTCTGGGTCGACCCAGCCGAGCGGGTGCTGGTGGCAGATCGAGAGAACAACCGTGTCCAGCTGTTCGATCTGAAAGGCCAGTTCATCGAGGCCTGGACGGATTTCTTTCACCCGATGGATATCTACGTAGACCCCGCTGGTAATGTCTTTGTGACTGATCAGATTCCAAGGCTTTCCATGCTGTCGCCGGACGGCACCCTGATCGGACGCTGTCGGCCAGTTCTCTTCGGTGCACACGGGGTGGGCGGGGACACTGCCGGAAACCTATACTTGTCCGAGACCGCACCGCTGAACTGCATTACGCGGTTGAGACTGTTGTAAAAGATGACGTAATCACCTATGGACACAACATGAACAAAACACTAGATCGGTGCGACCTGCTGATCACCGGTGGGCAAGTCATCGACGGGACAGGTTGCCCTGCGATAACAGCCGATGTTGCGGTACAGGGCGATCGTATTATCGCGGTTGGTGACCTGACCGTGGAAAAAGCAGATGCAGTGATCGATGCCCAAGGCAAGGTGATCACGCCAGGGTTCATCGATGTCCACACCCACGATGATCGACTGCTGCTGTCTAACTCGGAAGTGACGCCAAAGCTGAGTCAGGGTGTGACCACTGTGGTGGTTGGCAACTGTGGTGTCAGCCTCTCACCTTGGCTCAGCGACCGAGCACCGCCGCCGCCGCTGGACCTGGTGTTTCCGGATGGGAAAAATGGCGCACACTTTTCAACATTCGAATCCTATTCGACAGAGCTCGCCCGCCGGCCGGCAGCAATCAATGCACTGCCGTTGATCGGGCATTCGACGCTACGCTGTGGGGCGATGGATCGGCTAGACCGGCCAGCGACCCAGGCCGAGATCGAGCAGATGCGTACTCTCCTTCGTGAGAGTCTTGCCGCCGGCGCAGGTGGATTTTCCACTGGGCTGTTTTACCCACCCAATAAAGCAGCCCCAGCGGCAGAGGTCGAAGCACTGGCCCGAGAGTTGTCTGCGTTTCAGGGGGTCTACGCTACCCACATGCGAAACGAGGGCGACCAGCTGTTCGAATCGCTCGATGAAACTTTCGACACAGCCCGCCGGGCGGGCTGTCCCGTGGTGGTCTCTCATCACAAGTGCCAGAGCAAGGCGGTGTGGGGTCGCAGCGCCGAGTCTTTGGCTCGTATCGAAGCGGCGGCCGCTGAACAGCCGGTCGGATTCGACGTATATCCCTACGTCGCAGGTTCGACTGTGCTGTTGGAGGAGATGATAGAACCTTCTCGTCGGATAATTGTCAGTTGGTCTGCTGCGGTTCCTGACGCGGGCGGCCGTGATTTGGCAGATATTGCTACGGAATGGAGCTGTTCCTTGGCCCAGGCCATGGCGCGCCTGCAACCAGGCGGCGGTATCTACTTTTGTATGGAAGAGGAAGATGTCGAACGAATCCTTGCCCATCCCATGGGCATGATCGGTTCAGACGGTATCCCTCACGACAAGCACCCCCATCCACGACTGTGGGGGACATTTCCTCGTGTTCTTGGTCATTACAGCAGAGACCGCCAGCTGTTCCCACTCGAAGAGGCAGTACGCAAGATGACAGGACTATCGGCACAGACTTTTGGTCTTACTGATCGCGGCGTTCTCGAGGCGGAGGCTTTTGCCGACCTTGTTGTGTTTGATCGGTCCCGCATTTCAGATTCGGCAACATTCGAACAGCCGACTCTCGCTGCGGCTGGTATCGTTTGCGTGATTGTGAATGGCGCCATCGCTTGGCAGGGGGGTGCCGGTACTGGCTCCCGGACGGGGCGTTTGCTCAAGAACCCTAGATCAACTGAGAACGATTAGCCATGAATGCCGAAGAAATTCATCGAAATGCGATTGTCGTTGACGGACTCGTTATCTCTAAGTGGAGTCGCGAGGTCTTCGAAGACATGCACAGTGGTGGCATCACAGCGGTTAACTGCACCTGCAGTGTCTGGGAAGGGTTACACGACACGCTAGTCAACGTGGCTCGATGGAAGTCATGGTTTAGCGAGCACGCAGACATCCTGCTGCCAGTACATACGACGGCAGACATAGAAAAAGCCAAACGCGAGAACCGAGTTGGCATCATCCTCGGCTGGCAAAACACCAGCGGCATAGAAGATAGATTGGAACTTGTTGGCGTGTTCAAGTCGCTTGGGGTGGGGGTGATGCAGTTGACTTACAATACCCAGAATCTCGTCGGCAGCGGCTGTTATGAAAGCCATGACAGCGGCCTTTCAGATTATGGGCGCGGTTTGATCGATGAGATGAATCGAGTCGGCGTCGTGGTTGACCTATCGCACGTGGGTGCAAAGACCAGTGAAGACGCGATCCGCTATTCAAAGGCACCGGTGGCGTACAGCCACTGTTGCCCGGCTGCGCTGCTCGATCACCCCCGAAACAAGACCGATGCTCAGCTGAAACTGATCATTGAACACGGTGGTTTTGTTGGCGTCACCACCTACCCTACATTCCTACCTCGGGGTGCTGAGTCGACTGTTGATGATTGTGTTTCGGCAATTGACTATGTGGTTGATCTGGTGGGCGAGGATCGGGTTGGAATCGGCACGGATTTTACTCAGGGTCAGGATGCTGCATTTTTTGACTGGCTCAGCCTCGACAAGGGCCATGGCCGTAGACTGATCGTCCGAGACTGGGATATCGCGCCGCAGCCGATCGGCCTGCAGCGGCTTTCAGAGTTTTCCAATTTGACTGCCGCGATGGTCCGCCGCGGTTGGTCCGAGACTCGAATTCGCAAGGTGCTGGGCGAGAATTGGGTATCGTTTCTGCGCGAGGTTTGGGGCGAGTAAGCTCGATGTATTCCAACGGCCACCTCGGCCGTATTTCCAATGCCTCTGGGCGGACCCTGCACGGGTGTGCGCGCGGCTGTGTTTGTTTTTCACTGAACATAAATCGCATGATTTGTCCGGATCAAGTAGATGCATTGCTGTCGATTGGTGTGGGATGACCGGGTTCTATGTAGGCATTAAGAGCCAGAGGGAATACCGGCTGGACAAAAAAGCTCAGCCAAAATGGTTCGGTTAGAATGCGCCGCTATCGTTAGCATAAGGAGACAGACAGGATGACGGATGAGGTGCTGGGCCGAGTGGCTCTTGTGACCGGTGGGTCTCGTGGCATAGGTCGTTCGATCTCTCTGGCGCTGGCGTCGCGAGGTGTGAAGGTAGCTGTAAATTATGTTGCAGATGAATCCGCCGCAGAGCAGGTGCTCGGTGAGATTCGTGCGGCG
>Ga0105349_10001279_pt1 | contig 10559 bp, 5 predicted proteins | sample EN1Hudseemescosm_FD_83661 | JGI IMG/M metagenome (GOLD analysis project Ga0105349, IMG submission 83661) | Methane-oxidizing microbial communities from mesocosms in the Hudson Canyon - EN1B Hudson Canyon | ecosystem: Environmental > Aquatic > Marine > Cold seeps | place: Hudson Canyon...
CCGTTTGACCTTTGGGCATTTTAACCACCCTTTTGGTAATATGATCTTCTGAAATACCTAAGCAAACCTGATTTAGCGAAGTACCTGATGCCTCAACAGCCGTCTTAATGATCTCCGCAATGACCTCCATATCCGCGTCAATATTATTCACTTGCTTACCATCAGGAATGGGTCTTACCGCATAACTCTCAACTCTATACCCTTTCCTAGTTTTACTTAACTCGAGTAATTTAACAGTAGCAGAACTAATATCAATACCTAAAAGACGCTTCGATTTACGACTAAACCATTGCATATAGAAACTCACCTGTGTAATTGGATTATTATATTTGCCTAACTTTCATACAAAATAGCAAACAAAATAATGGAAAACTGTCTGCTAACTAGAATAGAGTGCGAGGTATCCCCTAAAAACACTCATAAATTTCTGATATTTATTCGCTATCATATCGCTATTTTTTCATGAATACACCCTTTAATAGGTATACTATACATACATCTCCTAGCAAATAAAATGCTTCACATTGGGATATATGTTAAATCATTTCGGAATGTGCATTTTTCCCACCTCCTTTTAAAATACCGATAAAAAGTTACCTACATCACTTATTTCAATATGAATTTAATACGCATAATAAAATGGATTTTTAGTTTATTACTGGCTCTAACGTTTATAGGGCTATTTATTTGTAGTTTTGCCTATTACCAACTCATAGATGAATTACCTGACATTCAGGTTTTACGCAATGTTCAATACCAGCAACCACTGAGCGTATATAGTGCAGATGGTTTACTGATAGAACAATTCGGTGATAAAAAACGTACCCCAACGGATATTAAAGACACCCCACAACAGCTTATTTATGCCTTTACTGCCTCAGAAGATGCTAACTTTTTTACACACTCAGGCGTTGACTATAAAGGACTAGCACGCGCTGTTATTCAATTACTGCTCACAGGTAAAAAGCGTCAAGGGGGGAGTACCATTACCATGCAAGTTGCTAGAAACTTTCTGCTCACCAATAAAAAAACCTACACCCGCAAAATCAAAGAAATTATTCTCTCCTATCAAATAGAAGCGGATTTCAGTAAAGCAGAGATATTAGAACTTTACCTAAATAAAATTTACCTAGGGCAACGTGCCTACGGAATTATTGCAGCCTCAGAAATTTACTATGACCGACCCTTAGACCAGCTCACATTGGCAGAACACGCTATGATTGCAGGGCTGCCTAAAGCACCCTCTAATTACAATCCCATTTCCAACCCTCCACGTGCATTACTACGTCGCAACTATGTATTAAGACGCATGTTAGAGCTAGATTATATCCAACAATCCGATTTTGACACTGCCAGTACCGCACCAATTACTGCCAAACGACATGCCACTCAAAGAGAGCTGTATGCTCCTTATATTGCAGAAATGGTACGACATGAAATCATACAACAATACGGCGAACACGCGACCTATAACGCAGGTATGAAAGTTTATACAACCCTAGCATCTGATTTACAAAGTGCTGCAACGAAAGCCTTACGCCTTAATTTACATCACTATGATGAACGCCATAGCTACCGCGAATCAAAAGAACGTAAACACCCATTACAAAGTAGTAAAAATATTGCTGAAACCTTTGTAGCGCACGTAACCGCTATAGATAAAAATACACTGACTGCTCAATTAAAAGATAATACAAGCATTAGCTTAGATTGGAAAGACAGTGCCTTTAGTACCTTATATAACCCACAACGCCGTAGAAAAACAGCGATACACTCTTTTCTGGATATTCTCGCACTGCATGATACCTTTCGTGTTAGATATGAAAATAAGCAATGGCGCCTTGCCCAAATTCCAGAAGCTGAAAGTGCTTTTGTCGCGCTCAACCCTAAAAATGGTGCCATTTTAGCCCTATCAGGTGGCTACGCTTATTTTAATAATAAATATAACCGTGCCATTCAAAGTAAACGTCAACCCGGCTCAGGCTTCAAGCCCATTATCTATACCACAGCACTAGAGCAAGGCTATACCGCGGCAAGTCTTATTAATGATGCCCCTATTGTTGATGATGGCACGCAAACAGAAACAGAATGGCGGCCCGAAAACTATAGCCATAAATTTTATGGTCCAACCAGTATTCGTACTGCATTGCGTAAATCACGCAATCTCATCTCCATTCGATTACTCCGCGCTATGGGGATCCCAACCGTCACAGATACTGCCACTCGCTTTGGCTTTGATGTAGAACAACTCCCTAAAAACCTTTCGCTAGCCCTTGGCAGTGGCTACGCCTCGCCCTTACAAATGGCACGTATGTACTCTACCTTTGCCAATGGTGGATTTTTAATCAATCCACATTTTATCCAGCGTATAGAATCAGCCGAAGGTGAAGTCTTATTTCAAGCTAAAGCACTCACAGCATGCCCTGAATGCACAATAGAAGAAACCAGTAGTCAGCATGCACCTCGCATTATTTCACCCGACATACACTTTCTAATGAACAGCTTATTACGTGATGTCGTTCGGCGTGGTACAGCCGTAAAAGCAAAAAGTTTAAATCGTACCGATTTAGCGGGGAAGACAGGTACCACTAACCAACAAAAAGATGCGTGGTTTAATGGCTTTACCCCTGATATTGTTGGCACAGCTTGGGTAGGCTTAGATAGCGCAAAAAGTCTCGGTAGAAATGAAACAGGCGGTAAAGCCGCTCTCCCCTTATGGATAGACTTTATGGGCTACGCACTGCAAGACTATCCCGAACAAAAACTCATCCCACCTGAAAGCATTACTCACACCTTAATTGATCCAGAAACAGGCTTATTAAGCAACGAATCCAAAGCATCAGCGAGTGCTACATGGGAATATTTTAGAAAAACACACAAACCAAAAAAATATAGCCCCGAAAAAATTCCCTCAATTTATTTTGGTGATGAAGCACAAGCTGTGGAAGAGTTGTTTTAATTCTTAATTTACGTTACATAAATAACAGGCATAAAAAAAGCAGCTAAAAAGCTGCTTTTTTCACGAAAATGATACGCTATTAAACATTACGCACATCATGTCCTGTATAAATCTGTCTTGGACGACCAATACGTTGACCCGGTTCAGCCATCATCTCTAACCAATGTGATACCCATCCCGAGGTTCTGGCAATGGTAAACATAACCGTAAACATATCCACAGGAATATTAAGTGCTTTATAAATAATCCCTGAATAAAAATCTACGTTTGGATACAATTTTTTCTCAACAAAATACTCATCTGCTAAAGCGTATTGTTCTAATTCTAAGGCTAAATCAAATAAAGGGTCGTTATTGTCGCCCGCTAAATTTTCTAAAACCTCATGACACGCCTTACGAATAATTGTTGCTCTTGGATCAAAGTTTTTATAAACACGATGTCCAAAACCCATTAAACGAAAAGGGTCATTTTTATCCTTCGCTTTCTCAATAAACTCAGGAATTCTATCAACTGTACCGATTTCTTCCAACATACTCAGTACCGCTTCATTTGCACCACCATGAGCAGGCCCCCAAAGTGCACCAATCCCAGCTGCGATACACGCATAAGGATTCGCACCGGTACTACTTGCAAGACGTACTGTTGAAGTACTTGCGTTTTGCTCATGATCTGCATGAAGAATAAATAATAAATTCAGTGCCTTAACTGCCACTGGATCAATATAATTATCTTTATCAATATACTTTTGCGAAGGCAGTGAAAACATCATATTTAAGAAATTTTCACAATAACTGAGATCCGCGCGTGGATAAACAAACGGATAACCGATTGAATGACGATAACAAGCGGCTGCCATTACTGGCATTTTCGCCAATAAGCGCATCGCAGAAATACGCCGATGCTCAGGATCATTCATATCCAGTTCACTATGGTAAAACGCAGATAATGAACCAACAATCCCTACCATCATAGCCATAGGATGCGCATCATAATGAAACCCATCAATAAAGCTACGCATGGCCTCATGCAACATCGCATGCTGCCCAATTTCATGCTCAAAATGCTGTTGCTGTTGCGTATTTGCAAGATCGCCATTCATTAATAAATAAGCGACCTCCAAAAACGAACATTTTTCCGCAAGCTGATCGATAGGATAGCCACGGTAGAGCAAGATACCTTGCTCGCCATCAATATACGTGATGGCACTTTTACAACTAGAGGTTGACATAAAACCAGGGTCATAAGTAAACAACCCCATTTTTTTGTTCAACGAACTCACATCAATAACAGGTGTCCCAATAGTTCCTTTGAGTAAGTCAAAATCTGCTTCCTCACCCGTTGAATTATTGCGTATACTTAATGTTTCTTGTGTCATTGATGCTTTCCTCTACTTTTCGCGAAACGTCGAACTAGCTTATTTGCTATAACGCTTACGGAATTTATCTACACGGCCAGCCGTATCAACAACACGCTGTTTACCAGTGAAGAAAGGGTGGCAAGCTGAACATACTTCAATATGTAAATCTTTACCTAAAACAGAGCCTGTAACAAACTCGTTTCCACAACCGCAAGTAACGGTAATTTGTTTATATTCTGGATGAATTTCTGGTTTCATAATGGCCTTTTATACGTCTAAAAATTGACGAACATAATTTAGAACAGATTATAATACTTCCTTAACTAAAAATCTGCAAGTCAACCATGAAAAATATGCGTATTATCACAGTCAATACCAATGGAATTCGCGCCGCCGAGCGCAAAGGTTTTTTCCCTTGGCTTGCCAGCCAAAACCCTGATATCGTTTGTATTCAAGAAACCAAGGCTCAACCTGACCAACTCACCGCTGAAGTTTTTCATCCCGAAGGTTATCATTGTTATTATCACAGTGCCGTTAAAAAAGGCTACAGTGGTGTGGCTATTTACAGCAAACACCAACCGACTAAAGTCATTGAAGGCATGGGATTTCAAGACATTGACAGCGAAGGCCGATACCTAGAAATACAAATTGGCAAGCTCAGTGTTATCTCCCTCTACCTCCCTTCTGGATCCTCCAAAGAAGAACGGCAGCTATTTAAATATGATGTCATGGATCGATTCCTACCCTTTTTACAAGAACGCGCAAAAGAAGGGCGTGACTATGTTATTTGTGGTGATTGGAATATTGCGCATAAAGAAATAGACCTAAAAAACTGGAAACCAAACCAAAAAAATTCAGGATTCTTACCCGCTGAACGCGCATGGTTAGACAGCTTATTTTATGAAAATCCATGGCATGATGCCTTTCGCCTAGTCAATAATGAAGCTGAACAATACACATGGTGGTCTAATCGCGGTCAATCTTGGGAAAATAATACCGGTTGGCGAATTGACTACCACATCATAAGCGACTCACTTAAAGACAAAGTGCAATCTGCTTCAATTTACAAAGATCAGCGCTTTTCAGACCATGCACCTTTAATCATTGATTACGATTACCGCATTACCGAATAATATTCTAAAATGGGCAAAGCGGCTTACCCTCTGCCCATTAAATCCAGCTCTATTTTTTAAACGACTGAAAGAACTGGCGCGCTGACACACTTTGTTCACGGCATTTTTGCTTACGTCGATTATGCACGGCTTTTAAATCACGTACCGAGGCCTCAACATCAAAGCCGCGCATATCAGGCTCAGGGCTTTCGACAGGCTTGCGTCTTTTGGGCTTATCGAATTTCGGGGGCATAAAACTTTGGCTTTGTACGGATTTCACCAGCGCTTTTAAATACCCCAGCTTGTTTTTAATCGTGCTCTTTTTTAAGGTCATTTTTAATACCTGTAACACGGCTTGCTGGTTGGTTAAATCGATGGCTTGTAACATTTTCTGAGCGGCGGGCACTTCATAGCGATTAAGACAGCGAAAATGGCTATCATTGGCGCTGAGTACGTTATTTTCTGTGCTTTTGACCACAGGGGTTTCTGCTGGCGGAATAATGGCTGGTGCCTCGATAACAGGGATTTCCACCGCTGGCGTGTTGTTGTTATTTTCTGACGTGGTCTCTGTATATAGAGAAGAGCTGTCCTTAGGGCTGTTCGGGAGCGGCCCGATGGGCAGTTCAGCGTGATTCGTGGCCTCTGGGGTATCTTCGGGGCTTTCATTCAATAATTCCGCTAATACCCGATTGGCGAACGCATGGTTGCGGCGATAATAGGTGATGTGGCTGATTTTATCGTAATAAGAACAGAAGCAAAATTCCTGCCCATCGCGGATAAAAGGCTGTTCAGTGGCAGAATAATCCGATTTTGAGGCGTAACGGATGCCGATTTTATCAAACGCTTTGCGAAATACTTTTTCACTAATGCCTAATTCTTCGGTCCAGCTATCTTTAGCGCGATATTGAGCGTGGAATTTTTTTGGAATGCCAAGAAATTTATAAAAGCCTGATTTATAACGCGCAGACCAATATTCTAATTGCTGAAATAAGACGGCACCCATAGGCGTGCCTGCAATTTGAATATATTCTGTACGATACGGAATGGAATAGCGTGGAGCTGGGCTTATAGTCGACATAACTCACCTGTTAGTTTTAACGTGGCTATGCAACACCCAAATTGACAGCCCCTAAAGAGGGCTAATATAATCGAGTTATGCCTTTGCCATAGAATTGGTATGGTTTTGGTTAGTCCTCGGTGGCTGTTTTGTTTGAACAGTCATCGAGGCATTTGTGCCTAATATAGCATTATTTTTTTAAGCTGTGCAAAAAAATAAAATAAACGTAAACGTAAACGATAGATGCCTTCAGAAGAATAATCATAAGACATAAAAAAAGAGCGCTTAAAGCGCCCTTTCTAAGTCACAGCGAGCCTGTACAAAACAGACTCGCATTTCAAACAATAAAATTAACGATTAATTACCAAAATACTGCAATGTTAAGCGGTTATTCATCGTTTTGGTGCCTGTCGAATCTACCATACCAAAGGTCATAAAATTATAATGGTCATGTGGATGCCCAGCAATACCAAATAATTCCTCTAAAGTTGCCAGTCCAGTATAAGTACCATCTAGATTATAGGTCAGTGGGGTAACTCCATCTGCTGCCAAAATATCGTTACCATCTCTATCTTTAACATTTAATGTAGCACAGCCTGAAACAACCATATAAAGGTTCCACATATTTACTGCTGGTTCCACCACATCATAATTCCCTAAATACCGACAATTATTTGAGTCAACATGAGTCGTTGTTGTTGTCATTGTCGTTGATAATTGAGTAACAGTAATAATTTTACTTACCGAACTAACAGCTCCAGTAATTAGATTGGATAATGGTACATATTTTGTATCAACAGTACATTTTATTTCAGTAATGGAATTAACCGTCTTATCGTTGCTATCTATCCTATCTGAAGTGAAATAGGCTGACTCAGGATCAATAATATCACACGTTCCTTTAGTTATCTCCTCCGAAGGAATAGACGAGTTCGTATTGGGAAGAGTATAAAATTTCACCTCTTGTGTATTTTCAGGAGAAACCAAAATATTAATACCATTACTATCCTTTAATATTTCAGGTTCAGGTGATGTATATGTAATTGTTATAATCTCATTAGGATCTGTACCAATAGGTGGATCAATAATACTTCGGTCACTAGTCAAAACAAATGAAGTCGATAAATTCAAATATTGATTATAAAAGTTCACACCATTATTATTAAATTTTACAATATCCCATTCTGTATCATTAATAACAAAAAAGTTCACTTCAGGAATAGCATAAACTTCATCATATTTAAATGAGAAATTACCAAAATCAACCACCTTGACAAATATATTCTCTCCATTAGTATCTTTAACATATTCTCCTTTATCGTTTCGCTCGTATTGTGTTTTAGTAAATGTACCTGACAAAGAATCCTTCTCAACCACCACCCCTTCTAAGGTAATATCTAAAATAGCATTGGGGTTATTATTTGCAGGAATTTCTTTAAGTTGGTCAGAGAAAATAGAATCTTTGGTATGCACAACCGCAGACCCAGAAATAATATTACTCCCTTGGTCCCATGGAAATGATTCCGTATCAGCCAATAATTTCATTTCATTATCTTCTGAAATCAGCCCTTTATAAAAGGTGCTTTTTCCATCTTTATTAGTAAACGTACCTCGCCAAATTCCTGTAATAGATGCCAGACTACTCGTTTTAGTAAAGATCTTAGTCAAATAGTTTTCACCACTATCTACAACATAGGTTAAGGTATCAAAAATACCATCCCCACTATCATCAGAAAGCGTTGCTAAACCCGCATAAGTCCCATTTAAACTTTCTGTTTTACAGTTTGCTGCAAGCATATTGACATTGTATGCATTAAACGTAGGACTAAGCATCCCTATTGAACCTGTTAGCGTACAGTCAGTACCAGTATTCGTGCCTTTTAAAGTTCCAATACTATTTAATAAAATAGACTCAAACTGCTCACCCCAATTACCTGAAACTAAGCTTTGTTTACTCGCTTGCTCATATACATCACTATAAATAAGTGAGAATTCACCACTTTCAGCAGTGTCTCCAGTACCTTTAGTATAAGTCCCTTGAAGTAAGTTTTTCTCCGTAATAGTGCCTGAAAGAGTCATCACTGATTTCGCACTACGGTCTACTGGATAAAAAGTTGCATCTTCCTCTGCAACATCCGTCCCTGTATCTACAACAAGTTTACCCGAGATCACATCGCCATCACTGGTAGTTAATTGCATTACGCCATTTTCAGCAATAATTCCATTGGCAATCGAGGTAACCACGCCACTACTCGCTGTAATCGAACCACGCCAAATTCCAGCAACACTTGGTGTTTCACCTACTACTACTTTAGTCATCTGGCTGGAAAGTGCAGCACTGCCATCACTTTTTACTAAGGAATATTTTAAAGTATCATTAGTATTGCTAGTATCAGCTAACCATGCAATTCCATAATAATCGCCTGATAAAGTATCCGAACAACTACTGGCGGAAACATTTAAGTTATAAACATTAAAACTAGGATTAATTATCCCGATAGTACCTGTATAGATACAATCATTAATTCCTTGCCCAGCAAAACTATTAGTACTACTAATATTAATGTTCTCCGTACTGTTTCCCCACGAACCTTTAACGTTAGATAAATCTGAAGGGCGTTCGTAGCTGGCTATATAATTTAAACTAAAATCACCTTCTTCCGTGCCATTATTATCTAAATCAAAGCTACCTTTAATGCTACTTTTTTCATTAATCTGTTTAAAATTAAATTTTACATCACTGGTTTTATTTAATGCACCACTAGAAGTAGGATTAAATGCTTTTGCAGTTGCAGATACATCACCATTATCAGCTGACACAACAAGCCCTGAATATTGTGTTCCTATTCCTGACTCAATCAATTTAAAACGATTATTTTCGGTTATTACTCCGGTAATTGAAATTACCTGCCCAGTCGTTGGATTGCTCATACTCCCTGTCCAAAAACCTGATACATTGGCCGCAGAGGTAACAGGTGCTCCTGTATCTGTTTTATCAACACGATTCAATTTACCTGATAGTGCATGTTGATTATTCGTAATAGAGTAATTAAAGATATTATTTGTACTATCCCCATCTTCTAACCAAGCTAAGCCTGAATAATCGGCATTCAATGCTATATCAGTACAGGTCGAAGCGGTTACATTGAGGTTATAAATATTGACAGCAGGATCAATCAGACCAATGGTTCCTTTATACTCACAACCTTTTGCCCCATTACCTGAAAATATATTGGCTGTATTAATGGATAATAATTCAGTGCCACTTTGCCATGTATCAACAACAGTTGAACTAGTTAGACTGGACTCTTTTTCATAGCTAGCATCATAATTGACTTGAAAAGTACCTGATTCAGTTGCCGTAGTAAATTCCCCAGTGAGGCTATCTTTTGCTACAGTGGTACTAAAGGTAAAGGTCATATCTCCTATTAAAGCAGCGCCATTCACAACACTGTTATATTCTTTTAATGTAACAGAAATAATTCCTTGGTCATCCTTATTAGCAACCCCTGACATGAGCTGCCCCGTTTGAGTAATCACTTGTACTCTTTGGGTGGTATCAATAATGATAGAAATAGATTCTGTACCGCGATCACCTGAAAATAGTGTTCCACGCCATATTCCTGATATGTCACTGAGCTCTGTTGTATTCGTTGCTCCTTCTTCTATAACAATATTATTATCAATTAAAACTTGTGTAAAATGGGCTTTTGCCTCTACGGTACTCACTAGGTTTTCATTAATAAGCGGGTTAGCAAGTAATGAGGCAATATCTGATGAAAATGAATTACTTTTAAAATCTAAAGCCGCTAAATCAGCTGTTAAAGTATGTGTGAAAGGTTTTATCTCAATTCCATTATCCGCTTCACTTGCATCATTAGAGGAGTTGTAATCATCATCAAGAGTTTGCAATAAGCGAATTAAGTTTAATACGCCAGTATCATTAATGTTGGTTGTATTAAACACAGTTAAAGGCGTAACAACCCCTGTATCAGGAATATTGTTTGAATCAATAGTAAAGGTTATTTCCCCAATAGAAAAAGTAATAATTTCCCCCTTCAGGTATACAAAATC
>Ga0105349_10001283_pt1 | contig 10540 bp, 9 predicted proteins | sample EN1Hudseemescosm_FD_83661 | JGI IMG/M metagenome (GOLD analysis project Ga0105349, IMG submission 83661) | Methane-oxidizing microbial communities from mesocosms in the Hudson Canyon - EN1B Hudson Canyon | ecosystem: Environmental > Aquatic > Marine > Cold seeps | place: Hudson Canyon...
AATAATGGAAAAAATCGCTCTAAACATTTTCTTTTTGGTATAATTGAAACAGTTTATGGTTTCCCTTTGAGAAGGCATATTGATCTAATTCAGACCATCGTATCCATTTCGCGGAAGGATCAACTTTTTGATTATGTTTTAGGATACAACGAAAAAGGGTAATATTCATTTTAAAATGTGTAAACGCATGGTTAATTAAACCAAGATTATTTTTCACTTCAATCGTACAAGCGTAGTGAGTATTAATACTTTTTGTTAATAATTTTTCTGGGGATTCCCCATTTTTTAATTCAATATTTGGTAATTCCCATAATCCACCCAATGGCCCATCTACAGGTCGTTTTGAAATAAGGATATAATCACCGTATTCAATTAAAGCAGCAGCAAGGTTTCTTGTAGGTATTTTCTTTTTATATGTTTTTTTAGGGTATTCAAGAGGTTTACTCAAAATACAAGCTTTACATTCAAATTGAACTGGACAAAAATCGCAAAATACTTCTTTAGGTTTGCAGATAGTGCTACCGATATCCATTATTGCTTGGTTTAAGTCTACCGGTCGATCAATTGACAGCAATTTTTTTAAAAAATTGTTCATTCGATTTTTATTGTACCTAGAGAGATTTTTTATACCCAATATTCTAGATATTACCCTGCGATGATTTCCATCTATTGAAGGATGTGGTTGATTAAAGGCAATCGACATAACTGCACCTGCAATATAATCCCCAACACCTGGCAAAGATTTAAAGGCATCAAATTGATTTGGGATAATACCATTGTATTTATAGTGAATTTTTTGGGCTGCGTAATAAAAATTTTTGCATCTGGAATAATAACCCAGCCCTTCCCAAATTTTTAATAATTCATCTAGATTAGCATGAGCAACTGATTGAATAGTTTTGTAATTCTGTAACCAATTATTATAATAAGGGATGACAGTCTCAACCCTTGTCTGTTGCAGCATGACTTCAGATAACCAAATTTTATAGGGATCGTTTGTTTTTCTCCATGGTAAATCCCGCTTATTTTTATCATACCAATTTAAAATCTCTTTTGATATATTTGTATTATACAATATTAATTATTTAATCTATATTTTGAAACAATCCAATGAAACGAGGATAATATTTCCTTTATTTCATCTTGATCTTCTACAGGGATTTGGGAAAATAATTCAGAACCAAAACGATCGATTTCAGATTCAATTGATGAATGAAGCATTTCACCCTGCTCAGTTAAGTTCACCAAAATAGATCTCTTATCTGAGGGGTGTTTATTTTTTTGCACATACCGATTTTTAGCCAGCACATCAATAAGACGAGTAAGAGTGCTATTATCTACTCCTAACCGGCGGGACAAGGAGGTCATATCAATTCCATCTCTTGGAATAGATGAAAGGAGCATAATTTGGGGTAATGTAAGATTTAAACTTTTAGTGTGCGTGCGGAATAAAGACTGAAGGTCAATCAAAAATTGGTTAAGTAATTCCCCAAATTCCATATTTGTATATTACAAATATATATTATTTTAATCAAATATATTTAATTGACTACAGAACCGTTTTCAATATCTCTATCAGGTTTAATAAGTACAATGTTACCATTACTATCCTCAGCTCCCATTACAAGTACTTCGGATTTAAATGGACCAATTACTTTATTCCCCAGGTTCATAGCCGCAATAATTCGCCGGCCTACCAGATCGATTAATGAATAATTTTCTGTAATTTGCGCACTGGACCATTTCTTTCCAAACGATCCAAAATCAATTCTAAGTTTATAAGCAGGGATTTTTGCTTCAGGAAAATTCTCTGCTTCTTTTATTGTCCCAACTCTTAATTCCAATTTTGCAAAATCTTCAATATTAATCATTTGTTATATACCCTTATTCTGGAAGCGTCCATAGTAATGACATATGATCAGAAAATAATTTTTTCATCGAGTCTTGTTCAATTGAAGTTACACCATGACCGATAAATTTTCGATGGTCGGACCTATATTCACCAATCACATACCATTGCCCGGGGATTAGTAGCTCATTTTCATGATATGTTGCGATTGGGTCTGCTCCGTTCGTTCCTGTTGTTGGTCCATACATAGAAATTTTACTAACAATACCATCATTTTCAAACCATGTTGAGTCAGTAGAAGACCCATCACTATAAAAAGCTTTTTTCATCCCAATCAGACGAGCATGCGCTCTAATAATAAAGGTCATATCTTTATCAGGGATATGACGCCCAGAACTTGAATCCAAAACAGTGCTACTCGTAACAAATGAAAAATAATAAATATTTGGATTTGCAATGCAAAACGTGTTCATTTGTCGTGCTCCTTCAACACTGGCATCCCAAGAAACTATATTTTTTGTGCCCCATGCTGGATGTTCTCTCATACGTCTAAAATAATTACTCCAAGATTCATCTTTAGTTCTTTTAAACCTCCAATGCTCAAGATCAAAACTGTAAAATGAATTACCGACTACTGCTGCAATAGCAATAAAGTCTTGTAGAAATGGAATACCTCTAGTGACAATATCAGATAAAGTAGTTCCATTATGGGGCGTTGAAATAGAAGTTATAGATTTTATCCATCCTAAGTTCGACTTTCCCATTAATTCACTTTCTTCCTGAATGCCAGAAGAGTCCACAATTGTGCTTTTTAACAGATATTCCAACATTCGAACGGTCTGACCGCCCATACTATGACCAATAAGATGAACAGGATGCTCATTATCCCATTCCGGGTATAGACCAGTGTACTTCTTTCCTTCAGGTTTACGGACAAGACCAAATAATTCGGAATGTGTTCTACCGTAGTCAACCTGACCACCTTTAATTTGATAATAAAGTTCAACAGCACGGTCCCAATTTGAAGAAACAGGCCCAACACTAGCTGTAAAAACCGTATAACCTTCATCTATTAAATATTGCTCTAAATCAAATTTACCACCCCAATAACGATAGGAGCCCATTTCTTCCCGTCCCCAACCCATAAAACCATGCACCAAAATAATGGGATTTTTGTTTTGGGCATATACAAATCCACATATTTGAAAACTTAATAAAAAAAATACATTAACAATTCTATTCAATATTATCTGGAAACAAATTTATTAATTGAATAACCCTTATTGGTAATACCAACCAAAAAGTATCATCATTTCATTAGTTGATAAAAATCCAAATTTCACTGTTTGATCTGTCGGATTATCATAGGTTGCAATAAGCGTTAATCCTTCCCCGGGATTTAATTCAATGGCGGGATCATAATTTATTATGGGCGGGTGTTGCCAATCATCTGTCCAATAAATCACTTCATTATTTCTGGGACCACCAGAAATTTTAACCACAAATTCTGTCATTTTTTCATGTGCATGGGAAAACACTTGTCCAATATATATTTTGTTGTTTACATCAAATGTTTTTGTAATGGTTGTAATTTTATTGGGCGGTAAACTGAAATCCATATTGGACCATCCAAATAATTCTGCTATATGCTGCACTTTTGATTTATCAATTGTATGTATGTTTGAATAAACTTCGCCAACCATTATAGTATCTGTCCTGTTTACAAAATGAGTATTTTGATCTAATCCAAATTGTGATGGTATTCTTAAAGCGACCCCTGGAGGAAGCCTATAATCAAGGCGTGGCCATTGGGTCCCACCGAAAAACTGATGAAACTGCATTGTTTTAAGCGTGTACAAATTTGGTGCACCATCTGAATAGCGTAATTCTCTTATTTCTCCCAGATTTGGCAAATCTCTTCTTTTTGTCCCTTCTAAAAAAGAATAAAGTATAAAGTGATGGCTCCCAGGCCTCATTTCAATCTGGATACGGTTTACAAATATATCCTCTATCAAATTCAGATCTGTATAATAAAAAAATTCCCTTTCAAAATTGGGCTGAATTTCAAAAGGGCCCAAATGAAGTTGAAACCCATTTTCTGGTGGATCTAATGGTTGGTATTCTGGTGGTTCATAACGATTAGAATCTTGTAATAATTTTTCATCCACTACAATACCAGTTTCTGGGGCACCACCTTCAATCCATCCTCGAATAAACTGTAATTGTCCATTAGTTAAAAAATTTGCGCTAGGTGGCATCATTTGTCCGTATTCCGGATGGTCACTTAAAAAATGTTCTCGATCATAAGCATTGATTTTTTCCCACAAATAACTTTTGCCGAGCCCTTTCATGCCGCCTTCATTACTAACAATAACCAGTCCATCATTTTTTGCAGATATATTTTTGGGTGGTACATTAACCATTTGGCTGTAAGCATTCCCCTTACTTAAATCTAATCCTGATTGTTTGGCTATGGCTGTACCACTAATATGACAATTTGCACAACTTGGAGTCAGTATTTGTTCCTGTATTGTATTCCAACTAGAAATCGGGACTGTACTGTCTTTATCTTCGCAAGCAAAAAAGATTAGAACCAATAAAGATAATTTGGCTAAGGATTTTATTTCCATAGTGCTATTTATCATAACCTATAAGTTAAATGAATTACTACTAAAAACCTCTGGTCTTACTTTTTAGATTATATGTTACGATAAAAATAAATCATTTTATTCACTTATTAATGAATAAAAAGTTAGCAGTGATAATAACTACTTTAAATCAATGTACTAACAATATGACTTATTATTCTGTAAGGATCGGCGTTTGATGCAGGGCGTCTATCTTCTAAATAACCATTCCAGTTATGTTCCACGGTATAAATTGGGATACGAATACTGGCGCCTCTATCACTTATGCCATATGTGAACTGATCAATACTTTGAGTTTCGTGAAGGCCTGTAAGTCGCATATCATTATCAGACCCATATAATTCAATACCTTCTTTATGGACCTTTCCTAATTTTTCACAAATAGAATTATGCAACTGCTCGGAACCTTTGGTTCTCATTTCTTCATTTGAAAAATTCGCGTGCATCCCTGAGCCATTCCAATCTCCTGTTTTAGGTTTAGGATGGATATTGACACCAACACCGTAGTCTTCAGCTATCTTATATAGCAAATACCTACTTACCCATAAATCATCAGCAGCCTTCACACCTTTTCCAAAACATTGATATTCCCACTGACCCAAAGCTACCTCAGCATTTGTTCCTGTAAGCTCAATCCCAGCTGCAAGACATGCTTCTAGATGTTCTTCAGAAATTTCTCGACCTTCAACATTCCCTAACCCAACTCCGCAATAGTAATCACCCTGTGGCCTAGGGGTTCCCTCTTCCCAACCGAGAGGCTCTCCTTTATCATTTGTAAAAAAATATTCTTGCTCAAAACCAAACCACCATTCATCCGAAACTACTTTTGCGGCGGCGGCACGCGTATTGGAAGAATGAGTCTCATGTTCACCAGTTTGCACTTGACACATGACAAGATTATCTGCAAATAAAGGGCCATCATAAGTTTGAACTGGTAATAATAAGCAATCAGAACTGCCGCCCTCTGCTTGTTGAGTAGAAGATCCATCAAAAGCCCAATTTGGAGGAGATTCATCTTTTGTAACTCTTATTTTGCTTCGTAAAGATGGCTCCGGTTGATATCCATCTAACCATATATATTCAAGTATTTTCATATCATACATCTAGTGATTTCCCCTACTTTATTTAACTTTTATCTAGGTATAATATTATAGCAACTAATATAAGCAATACAAATAATATTTAATATTTAATTCATAAAATCAATAATTTATAAGGTGTTTTTTAATATATACTTTATAAATTTATATACCATTTTAAGCGATATTATGGATTTCCTTTAATGTCTTTAAGTCAATATCTGTAGATTCTTTATAAGAAGAAAGTACTACATTTGATTGCGTCCTTGATACGCCAGGCCAATTTTGTATCTCATACAAAAGATCTTCTAAAGATTGGGAATTCTTTACGCGAACTTTCAAAATATGAGAACCGTTACCTGTAACCGAATGACATTCCATCACAGCTTCACATAATCTGGCTTTTTCCACAAACTGATTATAATGGTCTGAATGCTCACTTACGATAAAGATATAAGCCGTCAAATCAAGCCCAGCATTTTTATGATTTAATATTGTCGCAAATCTTTCGATTAATCCTTTTTCAACTAATTTTTTAATGCGCTCACCAACAGCAGGGATTGATAGACCAATCTCTTTAGCAATGTCGCTTGCAGTGGAACGGCCATTACTCTGTAAAATTTTCAGAATCTGAATATCACGGTTATCATACATAAGTGATTTACTACTTTTTAATTAATATTAAAGTTATAACATAAATAATTTTTTAAAAAGAACAGTCAATCTTATGGATTTATTTATTTTATTAATTAAAATAACAAAATAGTTAAAAATTTTAATTAAAACCTTAATAAAGAACTGTTATCCCTACCGCAATAACGAAGCCACCAGGACCATAAGTATATGTATCTATAGCAAATAAAATATCTTCAAATTCATAGGATATACCTATTCCCATATCTGCAAATAAATTCTTTATAAATGAAACATCTGTTATTTGGTCTGCTTTTTTTGTTGAAAATCCTCCTTTCATAATGAAACCATTTTTAAAATTCAAAAGGCCTGAAAAAGTAAAGGTAGAATTGTTCCTAACCATAAAATATGAATAGTCAACTTCCAATACCAATGGTAGGTTTGTGATTTTTCGCGCAAAAGATGTAACGATGAATGAAGGTATTTTATCTTCTGTATCTGTATAAGAATCAAAAACAAATCCATAATTTTGGAGGCTCAGCCCTATTTCCCCTAGTCGTGAATAAAAGATAACTCCTGGAGAAAAAGTGAATACGTTTGCTTTCACATTTTCGATTTGACTTATAAAAATACCTCCACTTGCCCCAATTACAAACCGATCTGAATTTGATGGTTTTGCATAAACTGCCTGGAGGTGAATGTCCCCAGCTGAATAATCTTCCGTTATATGATTATCAATATCTCGACCTTTGAACAATCCATAATTGAGTCGACTTAGCTTAAACCCAAAACGGTGGCCATTTTTATTACCGTTAGTTATAATTGAATGCGCACTAATGTCTGCAGGATATCGGACTAAATTAATTTTTAAATAACGCCCAGATTCTGGCAACATGGCTGGATTTCTAAATTCATTCTGCGTCGAAAATAAATATCCGCCTCCTGCTAACCCCACGGTTTGTCCATCTGTCCAAGTATTGAGTCCCGAAAAAGATGTTTGTGCAAACAAAAAACCTATCAAATAAACTGACAAAAATGTAAATCTTATCATAATAGAGAAACAGGATTGACATCAACAATCAAGCGAACATTCCCTTTTAATTTCAACCCATTCCCATTGTATATAATGTTCTTGCAATATTTATGTAGCTTATATCCATTGGGATCTTTTCTCTTTTGAGATTTTATCACAATTTGCATTCGGTAATGATTATATAATTTTTCCCTATAACAAAAAGCGGGGCCTAGGAGACCAATACCTTTGGGTGGATTCCCCAGTTTTTTCCTCAAGATTTTGGTTGCTCTTTCTACCGCATTTTTATTCTTACCCGATATTTCCAAACGGATCATCCAACTAAAAGGAGGATAATCCAATGCTTTTCGTTCATTAAGACAAATATCATAATATCTTTTCAACTCTAGTTGAGCAGCACATTGAATAACTGGGTTCCCGGAGTTATAAGTCTGAATGACTACTTCCCCTGGGATATGGCCACGACCTGACCGACCTGCTGACTGATAGATTAATTGAAATACGCGTTCTCCGGCTCTGAAATCAGGAATATATAGCCCCGTATCTCCATTAATAATCCCAACTAACGTTACATTGGCAAAATCTAATCCCTTAGCAATCATTTGAGTCCCCAATAAAATGTCTATTTTTCTATCAGAAAACTTCTGTAGCACGTTGGTTATATTAACACCTGATTTTGCTGTATCCTGATCAAGACGTTCGATTTGAGCATTCGGGAATTGTTGAGTTAATTGATCTTCTACTTTTTGCGTTCCTGCCCCAGCCAATTGAATATCGAAGCTTCGACATTCCTTACATTTGGATGGTATTTGTTTTTCAATATGATTACAAAAATGACATTGTAGATATTCCCCGATTCGATGATAAGCTAATGCCACATTGCAATTAGGACACATTTCAACCTCTCCGCAATCCATACAACGCAATACAGGTGCGAAACCACGCCGATTATGCAATAGTATTACTTGTTCTTTTTTCTCAATCCGCTCGGCAATTTTGCCTAAAAGAATTTTGGAGAATAAGGATCCATATATTTTTGTTTTTTCAGATTCTTTAATTAAATCTACAATATGAACACTGGGATATTTAGCGCCACCAAAACGTTCGGGGAGATGAATATATTCAAATTTTCCTTTAATATGATTATAATATGATTCAAGGCTAGGAGTTGCACTGGCTAGCACCACAACCGCATTATGAATTTTCCCGCGCATAAGTGATACATCTCTAGCATGATATCTAGGATCCCGTGAATCCTGTTTATAAGAACTTTCTTGTTCTTCATCTACTACAATTAAACCTAAATCTTTGAGAGGGGTAAAAATGGCTGAACGGGCACCAATAACAACTTTATAATATCCAGCACAAATTCTTTTCCATACCCAGGCTCTGGCAGACTGACTCAATTTTGAATGCCACAAAGCGACTGCATCTCCAAATACAGCCTGAAAACGTCCAGCAATTTGTGGAGTTAAGGATATCTCAGGGAGTAAGATAATAGATGTTTTATTTTGATCCAGCGTATGACGAACGGCCTCAATATATATTTCAGTCTTTCCACTACCAGTCACGCCATGCAATAAAAAAGGATTAAATTGGTTTTTATCAAGCTTTTCACATATTTTATTGATAGCCTGATTTTGAAAATTTGTAAATCGAATATTTTTATGTATGGGCTTAAATGAAAATTCGGTCAAATCTGGTATAATCGGTTTTTCTTTCATTTCTATCAAATTCTTTTCAATCAGTTTTCTACATACGTTAGCCGGGTTTGATGAAAATTCATTTAATGAGTTGACCGATACAAAACTTTCCTGATTTTGGAGATGATGAACAATCGCACTTTGTGCTTTGGCTTGTTTTGGCAATTCTGATTTTCGTCCAGTGGCTTTTACCATCATTTGGACTTTAGGTTTATACCGAGTGGATAAGTTGGATGGAAGAGCAGTCTTTGCCGCAATACCAAGTGGGGTATAATAATATTCTGCAAGCCAATTGATTAATTTCCATAAAGTTGGATCTAGAACTGGTTGATCATCAACCAGTGATTCAATCGGGCGAATACGACCTTTAAATTCAGTTGTTTTTTTTATTTTAACAACAATCCCTTGAGCTTTTCGGCGACCAAACATAGCCTTTACGCGCATTCCAACAGCAACTTTTCCGGATAGCGATTTAGGGATTTTGTAAGAAAAAATTTGATAACTCGAGATTGGGAAAGAAACGTCAGCAAACATAGTCAATGAAAATACCGGATGGGTTATTCTCCCGGCAACCGATAGTTTTATTATCGATCAATAAAATCCTGGTAGGTTTTCTGGAGCTTCGCACGTCCTTTATCAAATAGAAACTGGTTAACTGAATCGGGCACAAAATTATTTAAATATGTCACGGACTTAGAATCATGGTCATAAATAACAGATTGTTCCTCCTCAATCAAACCAAAACCATTATTAAATGTATAAAAAGCATTTCCATATACATTATTTAGTAAATCTCTTGAAAAAATAAATCCATTATAATTTAAATCAAATTGATTTAAAATTGTTTTGGCCAAATCTGTTTGGCTGCCAATGACAGATATTTTTCTACCTCTCCACTTTTTTCCTAAAGGATCGCCATAAATAAATAAAGGAATATGATACCTCCGCGGATAGCGGTTATGCCCATCTCCCATTCTAAAACCATGATCGGAAATGAAAATAAAAATGGTATTTTGAAAGTAGGACTCCTCTTTAATTGACGACATAAAACGTCCTACAGATTCATCAGTATAAATGATTGAATTTTTATATAATGTTTGTCTGTCTTCTCCCTTCAAAATTGGGTCTATTGGGACTTCAAATGGTTCATGGCTTGATAGAGTAAGAATTGTAGCAAAAAAAGGCTCGGTTAATTTTTTTAATTCACTTAATGATTTTTTAAACATAATGTGATCATGTGCGCCCCATTTTGAATTCATATCCTTTTTGTCAAAATCATTTTTATCAATAATTTGGTTAAACCCGGCATTTAAAAGATAAGATTTAATGTTGGCGAATTCTGATTCCCCTCCATAAAAAAACACAGTTTCATACTCATTATTTAAAAAATGTTTTGGTAAGAATGAAAGTTTAGCTGCTTTATCAGGTTGTTTTACAAGTGATATTAATGGCAGAGAAGGATACCCGCTTAAAATAGACACAATCCCCCGATCAGTCCTCGTCTCTGTAGCAAAAATTTGATCAAATAACAGTCCATTCTTAATGAGGTGATCCATATTAGAGGTATATTTATTTCTACCACCCATACTTTCAAA
>Ga0105349_10001285_pt1 | contig 10530 bp, 5 predicted proteins | sample EN1Hudseemescosm_FD_83661 | JGI IMG/M metagenome (GOLD analysis project Ga0105349, IMG submission 83661) | Methane-oxidizing microbial communities from mesocosms in the Hudson Canyon - EN1B Hudson Canyon | ecosystem: Environmental > Aquatic > Marine > Cold seeps | place: Hudson Canyon...
TAACCAACTAAAAACATAAGGAGAAGAGACCGGAATACACGTTCGCTGCCATGCAACGGCTGCGACATCAGGTGCAGTTTGTTTTAAAACATCCACATACAATCGATGCCGATTCCGCCATTCGTGCGGCACAGAATTAATCGCATTGATTAAATCCACATCCATAAAAGGCTGTTTCACTGCGAACTGAGTTCTAAAAAGCTCAGTTCCGCCTACCGTTACTCGCCTAACACGGTTATCCATTAAAAATGCCATCACAACATCCATACTGGTTTCACCTTGATACTCAGCATAAGTCTGCATAAATAATGGCTTAGCCTCTTTAATAAAGTCAGAGACTTCCTTACTTTTCTGAAATTTCTGAACCGTACTATTTAAGCGCCAATCCCATAAATTATCAGCTACTTCTGCTGTATTGGAATTATTAAGCCAAGCAGGCTTAATAAAATTCCCTCCTAAAACAGCATCGCCCGCATAACCATCCAATAGCGTTAAATTCCCCCCCTCAGTTAAGCGATCTACATACGGCAAAACATGAAAATTAACGACGGGAATCTGACCTTCAGTAAGCCAAACCCCTTTATCAGCATAATCTTGTAAATAATTAGGCGAAAACTCAAATAAATCATGCTCACACTTTATTTTTTGCGAGGTTTTTTCTGCATAAATTAAATCCCTACACCCAGGTACACCCCAAGTATAAGCGTGAACTCGCTTTTCTTTATTTGCTAAACCCAAAATAAATCGCGAATCCAATCCACCACTTAAGGGGACAGTTAAGGTATCACTCTGTTTAACAGCACGATGAACTGATTGCTCTAACGCTGAACCTATTTCAGCTATCGCCTTTTTTTTATTTTTTGAGAAATCTTGCTGATAGCTATATTGCCAGTATTTATGCTGATGTATACCATTAGCATAAATAGACAAAACAGAACCTGCCGCCAAGGTTTTAATACCTGATACCAGGGTTTGATTACCTACCATTTCACCAATTGACAACATCATTGCCACAGCTTGCTTATCTAGCTCTGGCTTAACGGGTAACGCAGCTAATAAAGTTTTTATCTGTGTAGAAAATAAAATAGCCCCCTTATATTTAACCAAATATAAGGGGTACCGACCGAAATGGTCATTAACAATACAAAAACGTTGTTGCGCCTCATCCATTCGCACCCATATAAAACCACCGCGTAATAAAGCAATCTGCTGATCTGTCATTTGATCTAAACGAGGCATTGAATCACTATCTTCAAGCGATTCAAATCCCCCTGTCATCACAATTCTTTCAGTTTCCGAACAATCGTAAACATTAGATGCATCTGACTTTTGAACTACAACACCCAATCCTGAAACCTCAGTCCGCCATGATAGCAGGTTACAAGCGGACGGCACATAAGCTGCCGACAACATAGTTTTTAATGTTGTTTCTGGTAATTGATTATTTAAATCAAAGTATCCAACGATAGCTGCCACTTTAAATCTTCCTATTTGAATAGTTAATTATAAATTCATACCGTTATCAGCAACAAGTACGCCTTAGCCTGCATTTTTCATATCGATATAGGTTGAAACCGGCGCGCCAATAATTTTAAAATCACAGAAAAACTACTTATATTCAATAAGCGCACTTCTTTTACCTAACAATCGATTAAAGAAAAACTTCGCTTGGCCTATCGCTTGCGGAAATTTCACTAACACACAAAAATAAGCATACAACCAATCTTCTTTTATGGCGATACGCGCTACCTGTACAGGATAAATGATGGATAAGCCTAGCAAACGAATATCATATAAAGACAACAAGCCAAGCACGATTGGTAGCATTAAACCCCAGCCAAAAACACGTACATTATGCCTAAACCAATATTTTTCAGGAAACTTTCTATGTCGCCACGACACTTCTGCAAATGCATGCCCTGTTCTAATAGCGCGCTTATACCATTGATACAAGCTATGTAAATCAGAATCATGCCAAGTCATATCAACGGGCAGACTGACTATTTTCCATTCAGCCCGCCTTAAACGCAAACATAAATCCGGCTCTTCCCCAGCAATTAAGTTAGCATTATAACCACCCATTGCTTTGAATGCTTGCACAGCCATTAGAGCATCCCCTCCGCAAGTCTCTGTATAACCCGCCGGTACTTGCCAGTCTCTATCTGCCTGATAATTATAAACTGAAGCCTCCGGAAAGCGTTCTTTACGCAAACCAAATACAACCGCCAAAGAATTCCCAGCGCTATCTTGCCTAAATCGCTCTAAAGCCCTATCAAACCAACCATCAATAAACTCACAATCTCCATCCACAAATTGTACAAACTCAATATCAGGAGATTTCACTAGCAGCTTATTAAAACCCTCATTCCTAGCTCTAGCTGCGGTAAAAGGCTGATTCAGATCCAAATCAACAACCTGTACCCCCAGACCACTCGCAAACACCACACTATCATCTACAGAACCCGAATCAACATAAACAATATGAGGAACTATGCCAACAACGGAGTGTAAACATTTCTTTAAACGCTCACCTTCATTTCGGCCGATGACGACCACACCAATATTTTTATATATCATTATTTCTAGTTAACGAGTAATAGTAATTATAAATAAACTAAGCAAGATGTTAACCTTTAAGGCACCTTATATACACATAAAAATTCATATGTACCAAGGTACAGTAACATTGCCTTAACTCTATTGGTATAATTCGAACCACTTATACCACCATCTAAGGGGAAACCTAATGAATCTCAAAACCATCAGCTTAGTCTTAGGCTTAAGCATTACCGGCAACCTAGCTGCTGCCGAGCGTATGTGCTTCGGGCAAGTACCCGTAGAAACCAGCACAGATTTAGTTGCCAAAATTACAATTTCGGAAAATGATTATTTTACAACCAGAAAATGTAAACGCTATTTTCCCTACTATGCAAAGCATGTTGACTTTAGCCAAGCCGAATGTGGGGAAAACAAAGATCAACTTTCCTTAGATAAAGGCTATGCACCCTTTGGTGTATTCTTACGTGGTACCGATTCAACAGGTAAAGATAATATCGAGTCTTACGACTGGGAAATTAAAAATATTGCCACCAATGAAGTCTTAACCACTTACAATGCCTTCAATGCGTCTTATGTATTTGACCAACCAGGCGAATACAGTACAACTTTAACTATTACAGATAAAGATGGATCTACTAGTAGCGACACCAAAAACATTACAGTTTGGGCGCGTGATGGTAAAGATTATTTTGTGGATAGTGCAATAGGTGATGACAGATATAACGGCTTAGCACAGTCACCTGACAACAATTGTGATGCCAGTACTGCTACATTAGGCTCTTGTTCTGGCCCCTGGAAAACAGCCACAAGAGCACTGGGTGAATTAAGCCCCTACCAAGTCACAAATTACCCTAATGGCGAGTATACAGCAGATAACATTTGCTCAAGTGCTGAAATGGCTGACATTGTTCAATACAATCAGGGGAACTTCAAAATTTTTAGGAGTAGCTCCTTTGTAGAGTCAGAAGCTTTAAAAGATACAGATGGTAATTTTTTACCGATACTGTCAACTAAAGTATGTAACGTAAGAGTTGCTAAAAGAAAATCAGCATTAAGGCCTGGGGATCAGGTTTTATTTAATCGTGGGCAACAATTTAACTTAGAGACTGGCTCAAATTATTTAACTAAATATACATCAACTAAAAATGGCACTACCTATAATTATGAACGATTAAGCACTGCACCAATCGTTACTATCGACCATTGGAGTAGAGCAATAGGCGTTCATCTTGGAGCATATGGTTCAGGTAACGCTCCTAGCATAAATAACACTGGAGAAAAATCAAGCGTAGTATTTCACCAGAAAGGTGTCGGAATGTTTGGTTTTGCTATGAGCAATTTAGCCTTTAACTTAAATGCAGGCACTCCTGGCTCACTTGATAATCGCGCTACATTTGCACAATTAAATGGCAACTCTATCAACACAGTATTTAACAATATTAGTGTAAAAGAAATGCATCAAGGTATCCTTGGCTCTCTTGATAGTAATGCACAAGGGCTATTCATTTTTAATTCCAGTTTTTATGATTCTAAAGTTACTCAAATTTACACCAACACTAATACCAAAGATGTCGCTATTGTTAATAACAACTTAGATTATTCATACAACCACCTTATCTACAGTAGTCTTTCACATGGTTTAGTTTATAACAACACCTTAAGCCGCCCCGCTTTTGGACGTACAGCATATAGACTTTTAGGAGGAGACTTCGCAAACACAAGCAAATACGTTTGGATTTCTGATAATAAGATATCAGGCTGGAAAGACCCACGTACTGGCGCTGAGTTTGGCGATGCATTGGGCGATGGTAAGCGCTATAACTACAGATTAGTTCAAATTGCCCCCAACAATACAAAAAAGAAACAAATTTCCTACCATGATATTGTATTTACTCGTAACAAGCTTTCCGACGCAGAAAACTTACTCTCTTTAGCTGCGGGAGAAAATATCAAAGTTACCCATAATACCTTCCAATCAGCAAGTCCTATGGCTGGAAGTTTTATCAATGCCTCTCAGGTTGCATACAGACCCTTTAGAAATGTAAGTATTAATGATAATAAGTTTATTGACGCCTCAAGCACTCAGTTTCGCTCTAGATTTATAAGCCTTAGTAACTATAGTAAAACAAAATGTACGGATCAGTTTAATCACGAAAAAATCAGCATTGCTAATAATGTTTTTTACACGCTTAATCCTCTCAGAAAAATCCTGATGTTTGCCCCCCTCGATCAAGGTAAGGATCTTTCAGGCTTAGACCTTCCCAAGCTAACACTAGATCAAGCTAAAGATTTTTTAGATATGGAGTTAACTATGAGTAATAACCAGTTGATCTCCGCAGATAGCGGTATCCCCACAATACAAATTGGTAGCTATTCATCATCCTATAGACACGCTAATGAGTACAATAGCGATGCTGATTGGTCACAGTACTTTCAAACTAGTGATGGTCTATTTCGGGTTTATAATAACCTAGGTGATTTCAGCCAACAAACTACTAATAGTGCTGCTTTATGGTCCTCAGTTGATGAAATTTCAATGGATTCTTTGTTAGCTAATGACATTTCCAGCTTAATTAGCGAGCCTATTCCTGAAATAACATGGAATGATATTATTACTTACGCCCAAGAAAATAATATAAGCCCTGCAGACTTAGAAGTTTTAATTCTTAACCAAGTACTAGCTTCAAATCCAAGCTATTCAGGTCCAGGTTCAGAGTACTCAGCTAACATGTCGCCTTTAGATCAAGTAGGTAACTGGTTCGCATCTATTCCTAGCCAACTAGCTGGGCTATTTGAATCTGAAGAAAATAAATATAATGATGCTAAAAGCATAGCAACTACTAATAATGTTTCAGCTAGTAAAGTACTGCATGATATGAAAATCTAATCGATCATCGCAAGCTAAGAGCAATCATTTTCGGTTGCTCTACACTACTTAAATATAGGGGCAGCTTTTATAGCTGTCCTTTTTTATTAACCCTATGTATATTATTTGTATTGCAGGGCCCCACAAGGGGGTACCCCTACACAACTTATATTATTAAGTAATCAGCAACTCGTACTGGCAACCCCTTGTCTTTGGCCTTTTTATAATCAATTTTACCCGCATTATAGAATTCCAAAGGATACTATACAGTTTCACCCAAATCGCGCTCCAACACTACAGTTTTATAATTTTCACAAGTCAAATTACTACACCCTAAAATAATAGATAACTGCCGTAAGTCTTGATTAAAAATTTTAGTTAGCTTAAGCATATTCTCAGCATTAATCTCGGGCCTATCCTGCATAGTAAGTCGCTTTTTAATATTATCCCTAACTCCTTGAGGTACTAAATTACGCCTTAACCATGCCATTGGCACACTATCAATTAATAGCTTATACCCTGGAAAAGCACGTATCTTTTCCTTTGATATATTTTGCCTTTCTAATTCAAACTGCCACTGAACTCGACCTTTATAACCAATAAATTCTGCAATTTCTTCTAATTGCTTTTGTGGATTACTCTTAATCGACTCCATAAAAATACATAATATATTTTCATGGCCATACTGATTAATATAAGGCTGTAACTGCCGAGCATAACAACTATACGCAATAAGCTCATCATACTGATCAACAGCCTTATTAATATCGCACTTCATCACCTGCTGTGACCATTGATGAATATAATGAGACACCAATCGGTCAATAGGGTGACGCATCACATAAATTAACTTAGCTGCTGCAAGGCTTTTAGCCATACGCTTAACAGCTAAAGGGTAATGCGGTAATTTTGTATAATGTGTACTGGATTCACCACATAAATCACCACTTTTTGCTTCAGAAAATAATGATTTATACCAGCCTTCGCCTTTGGCATACTGCTCATCATCACTAAAATAATTAGGCTCTTTGGGTGTGGTCATAAAGATGCCCTCTTGCAGAGCTAACTGAGCATGCAAAGTACTAGTAGCAGACTTCATTGCCCCCATAATTATAAAATCAGGTTTTGTCATTATTATCCAATATTTGCACGGACAACCCTTTATGGTTGCTCCTTTTTCATAAGCAATTTATGCATTTTACGGGTAGCCACAGGGGCTACCCTACACACTATATTAATATTATTAAACCACAGTGAAATCTTTTGTGGTTGCCCTCAATTTATTCGCACTATGTGTGCCGTTGTACTATGCGTACCGCTATAAATACTCATCAGGGTGTATATATTTTTTTAATGGGTTTAAAAAATTAATCCAAATATCACGTTTTTGATAAGCTGGAATATTTGACTGATATGATGATGAAAATAAAGCACGCAATAAAGAAACTCCATAACCCAAGGTCCAAAATAAATTCGCCATCAATAAACCAAAACGCCCGTACACCTGATAAAAAAAACCGTGTCCGTGACTCATAAAAATACCGAGGTAAACGCTTACCTAACTTAACTTGAGATTTAAGCGGTGAACTCCCTCCACGCAGATGCACTACATGTGCATCAGGTATATTCAATACCTTCCAGCCAGCTTGCTGCGCATGATACGCAAAAGCGACATCCTCAAAATACATAAAATAGCCATCATCCATTAAGCCAATTTGTTTAAATACCTCAGCTCTTATTAATACACAAGCAAAACTAGTCCAATCATAATAAGCAGGCTGTTCTGAAACAGCAAAAGGTACACTGTATTTTTGCAAAACTTTGGTAATAAAACCCGTATTAGCTGAACCAATTAATTGACTAATCGGTGTATGAAAACGAAAACAACTTTCTTGCGGAATCGCATCCGGCCACTCTAAGCGCGGACTAATTAAACCGGCTTCCTCGTTATTGATCGCAGCATTAAGTAGTGTAGAAATAGCCCCTTTTCTAACCAAGGTATCACTATTTAATAATAAGTAATACTTCGCTTCTAACGCAGAAATACCCATATTATTTCCACCTGAAAAACCCGAGTTTGCAGGGGATACACGTAATTCAACTAACTTACCTATAGTACTCTCATCAATCCACTGTTGAATAAGTTGTACAGAATTATCAAGAGACAAGTTATCAACCACTACCACTTTTGCATTAAGCTTATCTAATTCTGGCAATAAAGATTTAAGACAATCAATCAACATCTGAGGTGTTTTATAATTGATAATGACAACAGCTAATTGATAATTCATATATACCCTAAATCTGGTTTAGGCAGCCCTTTATGCTTACCCTTTAATAAAAAAACTTATACGTTTTACAGGGTCCACACAAAGCCCCCCCTACACAAACTACATTAATTACTTAAATCAACAGTCCGCGCAGGCGATCCCTTACAAAAAACTCAATCGATAGACTTTACGAAATAGAAAAAATATACCGACTAAAAAAATCACCATAGAACTTCCCAAAGCAAGTGCACCCGGAACGCCAAAAAAACTAAATACATCCTTCAAGGGCCCCACTAGCGCATGCGTAATATACAAAGGAAATGCTAACATACCTATTACTGAAAAAAACTGAAAACAAAATTTAACCACTCGGCTACTGGCTCCATAACCACCCAACAAATAATCAACCATTGATAGCATCACCAACACAACACCCGCATAAAGCACCCAACGCCAAATATAATTATACTCCCCTGGCCATACCAGCCACTGGGCTGCATGCCCCGCATGAACTGAAAAAACAATACCTAATATAATAAGCGATAGCCCAACCATCGCATAACTACCTAATGAAACCCTATCCTCAACCACTAATTGTCGCGTAAAAATACCAATCGAAATACCTAGCATTGTCCCGTTTAACATCAAAAAATATGAATATTTAGCCGTAAATAATAACTTAATAAACTCAACAACTCCTTCAGCATAATATAACCCGATATCACGAATCATAAAGGTATGTACGGTATAAAACACAACAGCTAAGAAAATACTAAAAATTGCAGGCATTGATGAATAAGAAATAACCCTAAACCAAAAAAATAAACTTAAACTAATCAATAAATAATACGTTAAAACAGAGTAAAAAGAATTCATGACACCAGTAAAAGTCATACTCTCATCAGAAAAACTCATCTTCAGAATCTTTACCATTGCCCAAATAATAATACCCAACAACAACAGCATAACTGTCTTACGCAAAATTGACTTTAAGCGATCAGGGTCAGACTTAAAAATGGGAAACAATGAAAAACCAGCCCCTACGCCATAAATAATTGAAAACCCTGGTGTCCCCATAGCAAAAGCAGGTGCAAAATACACTGCTAAAATATCTAAACTAGCAGGTAATCGCGCAAAAATTCCCCCTGAGTAATGCCCTCCAATAACAAACAACACTAAAAAACCGCGCACAATATTAATTGTCATACCCGCTTTAACTTCAGGCGTATTTATTTGATGTTTATAATCTACCCTACCACTCTGCTTGTTTAGCTGTTTAGCAATTTCTCTAACAGTTAATCCCTGCAGCATACCTTTAGAAACCTCATCAGGTACATCATCCAGTTTCTCAATAGCAACAACAGCACTAATCGCAGTTAAAGAATCACCACCTAACTGATAAAAATTAGCATCTAAATCTACATGCTTAATAGATAAAACCTTCTGCCATATAGATTGAACCAGCGCCTCATTAACTGTTGGCTTCTCGTTCATATAACTTTCATCACCAATTACGCCGCCAGTACCTTCTATCAAGCTTTCAACATCATCCCCAATACGATGATGCTTATACAACTCAGCAAGTGCTTTTCTTTTTACTTTTCCCGTCGTCGTTTTAGGAAAGCCATCAACTGAAATAAGCTTAATAACGTGCTTATTATGAATCCCATAAGTATACAAAATATCCGCTAGCGCCGAAAATAGTACTTGCTTATCAAAATCCAGTGACTTCTGAAACGCCAGCAATACACCATTTCCCGTCAACTCATGATCATAACTAGCTATCGCAATACCATCCTTAATCAACAAACGTTCGCGTAAATCATGCTCCAATGCATCAGGCGATAACTTAACACCAGCACAATTAATCAAATCATCTGCGCGCCCCTGAAAAAAAAGAAAACCATCTTCTATATACCCTAGATCATTTGTTTGTAACCACCCAGCACGATCAACATTATCTTTATGCGCTCCCTCAACTAATAGCTGCTTAGCCACATGAGGCCCTTTAATACAAATATGACCTGATTCAGCAATTTTAATTTGCGTTGATCCAATAGCTTGGCCTACTGACTCCAGTTGCGCATTTGTCGCCTTATCAACTCTTAAAAAACTAGATCGAGAGGCTTCTGTTAACCCATAATGCTGCACAATCACAGCATTAGGAAAAAGAGCTTTTACTTGAGATTTTTCCAACCCACTCATAAATTGGCTACCAATCTCGATCCACTTTAAATTTAAAGTTTCAGGGCCAAAAATGGATTGGCTTTGTAATAAGATCCGCCATAAAGTTGGTACGGCAGAAATTGCATTAATCTCACCCGCCTTCAGCATATCCCTAATTTCAACCGGATTAAAACCAAACTCAGGTAAAAAAGCTCGGCCACCAACAGCAGAAACCGCACGAAATCGCCCTAAACCAAATGAAAAATGGGGTGGAACTCCTACATATTCACGAATGGAAGAATCAACATCCATAATAGTATTTAAACGCTGAGTAACATCAGATAAAGCGCTATGCGTTAAAAAAATACCTTTAGGCTCGCCTTCCGTACCCGATGTAAATGAAACTTGCGCCAAAGAATCAGCATCACCAAACTGATAATCATCAGCAAACCAACCAAACTCATCTATAGGCTCAATGGTTTCAGTAACTTCAGTAAACTCTATTCTTGCTTGATCATCCAGTGAACGAAGTAAAACAACAGGAATTTCATCTTGATATGCATCAAAAACTATTTTGACATAAGCTAAAGAATTCTTGGCAACAACACCTATGACAGTTTTTTTTTCCATTGTTTAATTACCTATGTAGTTAACACTTAATTAAAATTA
>Ga0105349_10001287_pt1 | contig 10525 bp, 9 predicted proteins | sample EN1Hudseemescosm_FD_83661 | JGI IMG/M metagenome (GOLD analysis project Ga0105349, IMG submission 83661) | Methane-oxidizing microbial communities from mesocosms in the Hudson Canyon - EN1B Hudson Canyon | ecosystem: Environmental > Aquatic > Marine > Cold seeps | place: Hudson Canyon...
CAATTACAAAAGAAAAAAAGCGGATTTTATCAATCATTAGATTATTTTTCAAAAGATTAAAAAATGAGTAAAATAAACATAAATAAAAGTTGGAAATATGATGAGGCTCTTGAGTCAAAATCTCATATAAATTTAAAAGATAAATATAATTTATTTATTGATGGAGAGTTTGTAAAGCCCTTATCCAGAAAATATTTTAAAACGATTAATCCTGCAACCAATGAAAGTATTTCAGAAATAGCAGAGGCGAATGAAAAAGATGTTGATTTAGCTGTTAAATCTGCCAGAAAAGCATTTAAAAGTTGGTCAAAATTAGACCCGAAAGAAAGAGCAAAATATATTTTCAGAATTGCTAGAATGATACAAGAAAGAGCAAAGGAATTTGCTGTAATTGAAAGCTTAAATGGAGGGAAACCAATAAGAGAATCCCGAGATATTGACATCCCACTTGCGGCCAATCACTTTTTTTATTATGCAGGTTGGGCAGATAAATTAGAATATGCATTCCCAAATAAAGTTCCAAAACCATTGGGTGTTGCCGGACAAATAATTCCTTGGAATTTCCCTCTTTTAATGGCTGCTTGGAAAATTGCCCCAGCAATTGCATGTGGAAATACTGTTGTTTTGAAACCTGCTGAAACTACTTCATTAACAGCTCTTAAATTAGCTGAACTGATAAAAGATAGCGGATTGCCAAAAGGGGTAGTTAATATTGTAACAGGTGCGGGGAAAACTGGTGCGGCAATTGTAAATCACCCCGATATTAATAAAATTGCTTTTACAGGTTCGACAGAGGTTGGGAAGTTAATTGAAAGAAGTTTGGCCGGTATTGAAAAGAAAACAACTTTAGAACTAGGAGGGAAAGGAGCGAATATCATTTTTGAAGATGCTGCAATTGATCAAGCGGTGGAAGGAATTGTAAATGCTATCTTTTTTAATCAGGGACATGTTTGTTGCGCTGGTTCTCGATTGTTTATTCAGGCATCTGTTGCAGATACCGTTATTGAAAAATTAAAAGATAGAATTTCAACTTTAATAGTTGGAGACCCACTAGATAAAAACACAGATATTGGAGCGATTAATTCGGTAGAACAACTCAATACAATTGAAAAATATATTGAAATTGGAAAGAAAGAAGGGGGAGAGATTTATCAAACAGAATGTTCTTTACCAAAGAAAGGAAATTGGTGCCCTCCTACATTATTTTTAAATGTTTCTCAATCTCATACAATTGTGAAAGAGGAAATTTTTGGCCCCGTTTTAGCGATTCAAACATTTAGGACGATTGATGAGGTAATTGAAAAAGCAAACAACTCTCCTTTTGGTTTATCGGCTGGAGTTTGGACAGAAAAAGGTTCAAAGATTTTCAAACTCACTAAGGAATTAAATGCGGGGGTTGTGTGGGCAAACACTTATAATAAGTTTGATCCTTGTTCTCCATTTGGAGGATTTAAAGAGAGTGGAATGGGAAGGGAAGGAGGTTTGCATGGTTTAAAATCATATATAAAATTTGAATAATGAGTAGAATTGATGTATTAAAAACATATAAAATATTTATTGGAGGAAAATTCCCAAGAACAGAATCAGGAAGATTTTTTCATGTAAAAAATAAAAAAGGTGATTTACTTGCAAACATGTGTCTTTCTTCCAGAAAAGATTTTAGGAATGCTGTTGTTGTAGCCAGAAATTCCCAAAAATCATGGGAAAATACAACTGCATTAAATAAAGGTCAAATCCTTTACAGAATTGCAGAAATGTTAGAAGGAAGAAAATCTCAGTTTATTTCTGAATTGGTTCTTACAGGAAGCTCAAAATCTCAAGCAAAAAAAGAGGTAGAACAAAGTATAGATCGTTTGATATATTATGCTGGTTGGAGTGATAAATTTCAGCAAATATTTAGTTCGGTAAACCCAGTAGCGTCTAATCATTTTAACTTTTCATCTCCGCAAGCAGTAGGAGTTGTTTCAGTAATTGCTCCAAATAAATTTCCATTATTAGGTTTGATATCAGTTGTCGCTCCTATTATTGTTGGAGGGAATAGTTGTGTTGTTTTATCTTCTGAAGAAAATCCAATGATTTCTATTTCTTTTGCAGAGGTATTAAATACTTCTGATGTTCCGCATGGAGTGGTAAATATTTTAACAGGAAAACGGGAGGAATTAATTTCTCCTTTTGCATCACATATGGATGTTAATTCAATTATTTACTGTGGAGATAATAAGGAAGAAATAAAAAGTATAGAGCAGTTATCAGTTGAAAATTTAAAAAGAGTCAAGATATATAAACGAAAAAAATGGGATGATAAACAGAGTCAATCCCCTTACTTTATTGAAAAGTGCCAAGAAATAAAAACAACTTGGCATCCAACCCAAGCATAACCAATAGTAAAAACAAATATAAAATGAATTTTAAAAAATTATTAAAAATAGCAATTAATGCATCTGTAAAAGGTGGTCATGCAATTATGGAAGTTTATGCTTCCGATTTTGCAGTTGAAGATAAAGACGACAAGTCTCCTTTAACTTTGGCAGATAAAAATTGTAATGATGTAATTGAAGAATTCCTGACCGGAACTAATATTCCAATACTAAGTGAAGAAGGAGCTGAAATACCTTTTTCGGAACGAAAAGAGTGGGAATATTCATGGCTAGTTGACCCTTTAGATGGAACAAAAGAGTTTGTGAAACGAAATGGAGAGTTTACAGTAAATATAGCACTTATCCATAATGGAAATCCTATTATGGGAGTGATTTATGTTCCTGTAAAACAAGAAGTATATTTTGCATTAGAAGAATTAGGAGCTTTTAAAAAATCAGATTTTACAGATGAGATTGAAGATTTAGAATCATTAATCTCTAATTCAGATTCTTTACCTATTTCAAATTCTAGAAAATCATATACAATTGTTGGTTCTCGTTCTCATATGTCGGCAGAAACAGAAGAGTTTTTTGAGAAAAAGAAACAAGAACATGGTAATGTTGAGGTGATCGTGGTTGGGTCTTCATTAAAACTTTGCATGGTTGCAGAAGGAAAAGCGGATGCTTATCCAAGATATGCACCCACTATGGAATGGGACACAGGAGCTGGTGATGCTATTTGCAGAATGGCAGGATTTAAAGTGTTACAATACAATAGTGAAAATCAGGTAGAATACAATAAGGAAGACCTTTTAAACCCTTGGTTTTTGGTAAAATAAACCAATGAAATCAAAACTTAAAAAAGCATTAAAGGATCAAGATTTTTCCGAATTATTAAAAGGAAGTGGAATATCTTTTATTTTAAGATTTGGAGGATTGGCTGTTGGTTATCTTTTGACTCTAGTGATTGCAAATTTATTTGGAGCAAAAGGTCTAGGAGATTATGTGCTTGCAGTTACTATTTTACGACTCTTTACTCTTTTAGCTAAACTTGGTTTAGACACTACTTCTATTCGTTTTATTGCTTCTTTTGCTTCACAAAATAAATGGTCAAGTATTTTCAGATTTAGAAAACAAGTTGTTATCATTTTATCTTTTTCTACTGTAATAGCTTCTTTATTTATGTATTTTCTGGCAGAACCTATTGCCGACTTAATAAATACAAATTATAAATACATTAAATTAAATGCATTTTTGGTTTTACCACTGTCATTTTTCATGTTACATTATGAAAGTTTGAGAGGTTTAAAAAGAATTGCTGAATTTTCATTTTTCTATGTAATGTCTCAGGCTTTGTTTACTGTTGTGTCCTTATTAATAATATATCAATTCACTACAACTTCAGATGTTCCTATTTACGCTTATTTTGTTAGTGTAATTATAGTTTCTATTTTATCATTTTTATCATTTAAATATTCGGTAAAGAAATTATCAGATGGTCAGGAGAGTGCTGACTTAGAAATTAGAAGTTATGAGAATTTATTAAAAATTTCTATTCCATTAATGTTTGCTCAATCTGTTCAGTTTATAATGGCTTGGACTGATAAATTAATGTTAGGATCTATGTCTACATCAGAAGAGGTAGGGATTTATCATACTGCATTCAAGCTTTCTATGTTTGCAGCAGTTGCACTTATGTCTATTAATAGTATTGCTTCACCAAAATTTGCTGAAATGTATGCTAAAAACGATATGAAGGGATTGAGGAAAATTGTTCGTCAATCTACAAAAATGATATTCTGGACTTCTGTTCCACTAGTAATTATCTTCTTTATGTTTCCTGAATTCTTATTAGGATTATTTGGGGAGGAATTTAAAGTTGGTGTAAATGCATTTATTCTTTTATCTTGCGGTAAGTTATTTAGCTCTTTTTCGGGTTCAGTTGGTAATATTTTACAAATGACAGGAAATCAAAATATACTTGCGAAAATATTATTGTTTGCTGCAATTCTTAATATTGTTTTAAATTTATATTTAATACCAAAATATGGTATTGATGGAGCCGCTTTAGCTTCTGTGATAAGTATAGTAGTCTGGAATTCTGGAATGATTTTAGCGGTAAAGAAAAAATTAGGTTTCTATACATTTTATATTCCTTTTATGAAATTATGAAAAATAAATTACCAAATTTTCTAGTTGTTGGAGCTGCTAAGAGTGGTACTTCTTCTTTGCATGAGTACCTTATTCAGCATGAAGATATATTTATGCCAACAATAAATAAAGAAGGAAAGAGTGTAAAAGAACCTCAATTTTTAATTAAATCTAAGGTGGAAGAAAGGTTGCATTTTGGTATTTGGAATTGGGATGAATATAAATTTCTTTTTGAAAATGTTAAACAGGAAAAAGCTATTGGAGAGTCAACAGTTTTTTATTTATATTATTATAAAGAGGCAATTAAAAATATAAAACTGCTACTAGGAAATGATGTTAAAATAATTATTCTTTTAAGAAATCCTGTAGATCGTGCATTTTCTGCTTTTCAGCATGTTTCTAAAAGTGTGAAAGAATCTCTTTCATTTGAAGACGCTCTGAATCAAGAAGAAGGCAGGTTAGAAAAAGATTTAACCCTAACTCCTATGGTTATGTATAAAGACATGGGATTGTATTACAATATGGTGAAGGCTTATAAAGAGAAATTTGAAAATGTTCATATAATCCTCTATGAAGATTTTAGAGACAAAACAGATGAAGTATTAAAAGATGTTTTTGAATTTTTAGAAGTAAATGTTAAAACTAAAATAAATTCTTATACATGGCATAATGTAGGAGGGAAAAGGTGGAAAAACAAAAAAATGAAAAATTTATTTCAGAAAGAGAATATTTTTAAGAATATATATATGAAATTTGTGCCCGATATTATAAAAGATAAAGTAAAAGTAAAACTAGTAAAAATATCTACTAATAAAGTAACTTCTATGAATAAGAAAACAAAAGAATATTTAGAATCCTTTTTTAAAGAGGATATTAATAAGTTGTCAGAATTAATAGGGAAAGATTTAAAACATTGGACGAAATGAGTTTGCCAAATTTTTTATGTATTGGAGCTCCAAAATCAGGAACAACTTCTTTATTTGAAATATTGAAGCAACATCCAGAAATTGGACTCTCCTCCTTTAAAGAGCCTCATTTTTTTGATAATGATGTAAATTGGGAAAAGGGATTAGATTGGTATAAAAAGAATTATTTCTCAGGAATAGAATCTTGCAAGTCTATTGGAGAATTTACTCCCTCCTATTTGGGGTACTCAGTTTGTGTTTCTAGAATTAATGAAACTTTAGGCCAGAATGTAAAGTTTATTGTTCTATTGAGAAATCCAATTGATAGAGCATATTCTCATTATTTACATACAAAGAGAGATGAATATGAAAATCTATCTTTTCTAGATTCTTTAGAGAAGGAAGAGGATCGACTTAAAGACTATAAGATCAATAAAGATGATGTTTCTTTTTCTCGTTTTTCTTACAAATACTCAAGTATGTATTCCTTACATTTAAAAAATTATTTGAATGAATTTAAAAAGGAACAGTTTTGTATTGTCTTATTTGATGACTTTGTAAATCATAGAGAACAGGTAATAAAAAGGATTTTAAATTTCCTAGATGTAAATGAAAACATAGATTTAAATATTGATATTAGAACTAACACAGCAAGTAAAGCTCGGTCAGTACATCTAAAGAAATTTATGGCAAAAAAATCAATTTTTAGAACATTATTAAAGTTTATGATTCCTTCATTAGAATTTAGACAAAGGATAAGAAATAAAATACATGAGAGAAATAATAAAGCTGCAAATAAAGCTTCTTTAACTAAGGAAGAGAAATCACTTTGTTATAATAATTATTTTGAAAATGATATTAAAGAATTAGAAAAGATGCTTGATATAAATTTAAATATTTGGAAACCATGATTGATTTTATCCAGAACATAACACAGAAAATACAAAAAGTAATATTTATCTTATTTTATTCCTCCAGTTTTAAAAAATTTGGGAAGAAATCTACTCTTGTATTTCCATTTCGTATTAATGGAGCAAAATTTATTTCAATCGAAAAAAAAGCACATGTAAATGAAGGGGCTTGGATGTTGGCTCATAAAATATCGGAGAAAGATCCAGTTATTAAAATTGGAAGCGGGTCGTATATTGGCAGGTTTGTACATATTGTTTCGGTTAACGAGATTGACATAAAAGATAATGCTTTAATAGCTGATAAAGTATATATTTCAGATAATGCTCATGATTATAAAGATGTCAATGCAATCATAAAGGATCAAGATATTCTAGATAATGGACCTGTAGTAATTGGAGAGAATACATGGTTGGGAGAGAATGTATGCGTTATGGGAGCTTCCGTTGGTAAACATTGTGTTATTGGAGCAAATGCAGTTGTTATTAACGATATTCCAGACTACTCAATTGCAGTTGGTTCTCCAGCAAAAGTGATCAGACAATATGATGCTTCATCTCAAAAATGGGAAAAAGTTAGTCCATGAGATTAACAACAAAACATAGATTATGTGACACTATTTTATTACTGCTTTTAGTTTTTAGTACTGGTGGTTTGCTTTTTGCTTTTCATAGGAATTTATTTTCTATTATATTATTTGGGACGTCTTTATTCTCGTTGTTTTTTATGGGAAAAAGAATAAACAAATCAGTTTTTAACACTTCTCTATTTAGTTTGATGTTTTTCTGTTTCATTATTTGCCTAAACTATATATATTCTTTAGGTAATCAAAGTTACATTAAATATGGTTTTCATTTATTAAATATATCTTCCTGTGTTTTTATTTTAATGCATTTTATTAATAATAGAGATACATCTTGTTTTTTACAAAGGTTGAGGTGGGTATTAAGACTTATATTATATTATTCTATTTGTAATTTTCTATTTTACTTTCTTTTAAAGAATAATTTATCTCAAATAACGTATCAAGCAGATAAGATTCTATATACGTTTAATTATATATTTTTTTATAACCTAGAAGGATCTGCTTTTAATATTCTTGGGTTAGATCTTGTAAGAAACCAAGGATGGTTTTGGGAGCCAGGTATTAATCAGATATATTTAAACATATTACTATATTTAGAGGGATTTGTTTTTAAACGAAATAAATGGATTATTTTGTTGACTGTATTTGCAATTTTCACTACATATTCTACATCAGGAATAATTATTATGATGATTGTTTTATTTTTCATTTTCAAATCTTCTATTAAACAGAATCCTATTTTAATATTTTTAGCAATTAGTATTGTAATACCTTTTTATTTTATTGCAAAATCAAATATTGAAGAGAAATTAGAATCCTCTTCTTTTCAGAAGAGATATTTTGACCTAATACAAACAATTTCTATTATAAAAGATTATCCTTTGACAGGCATTGGATTAGATGATAGTTTTTTTAGTGATTTTAGGTCCTCCCACTTTATAAATAATAATCTTCTTAATTCATTTGAAGAATCTACTAGTTTAGAATTGAGAGCAAAATCAACAGATAAAGGAAGTTCTAATTCTATAACATATTTAATGGTAGCAATGGGAATACCTATATCATCTTTTTTACTGTATTGTTTGTTTAAGCAAACACTATTCCCGAATAGAAAAAGGGTTTTAATGATTATTATTCTTATTTCAGTATTTACAGAGCCTCTTTTGTTGAGGCCTTTTTTTCTGATACTTATTGTTTCTGGAATGATGTCATTTTTTAGTAGATTTACAAAATAGAATAATTTATAATGAAAAATATTTTAATAACAGGAGGAGCAGGGTTTATAGGGTCCAGATTATGTGAAAAACTACATGAGAAGGGATATAATATTACCGTTCTAGACAATCTATCAGAGCAAATTCATGGTTCTGTAGAATCTTCTCTTTTTAAGAAAATAAAAGGAAAATCTACTTTTATAAAAGGAGATGTAAGAAATAAAGAAGACTGGAGTAGAGCAATCAAAGGACAAGATGTTGTAGTTCATCTAGCTGCCGAAACGGGTACGGGACAATCCATGTATGAGATAGAAAAGTATAATGATGTCAACATAATGGGAACTGCTTATTTATTAGAGATACTTGCTAACTCTACTCATTCCGTTAAAAAAATTATTGTGGCCTCCTCCAGAGCTATTTATGGTGAAGGAAAATATAATTGTAAAGTCCATGGAGATAAATATCCTTTACAGAGAAAGGAAAAAGATATGGAAAAAGGAGAGTTTAATCCGAAATGTGATATCTGTAATTTGGAACTTAATCTTTTAGCAACAGATGAAGAGTCTAAAATACATCCTTCCTCAATTTATGGAATAAACAAACAACAACAAGAGCAAATGGTGATGCTAATGGGGGATTCATTAGGAATTCCAACTGTAGCTTTCCGCTACCAGAATGTTTATGGGCCGGGACAATCTTTATCTAATCCTTATACAGGTATTTTATCTATTTTTTCTACCAGAATTTTAAATGGGAATAATCTAGATATATATGAAGATGGATTAGAAAGTAGAGATTTTGTTTTTATTGATGATGTGGTAGACGCTACTATTCTAGGGATAGAGAAAGAAGCAGCTAATGGAAAAGTGTTTAATGTTGGTTCAGGAATAGCAACAACTGTAAAAGAAGTAGCGGAATCATTAAAGAAATTTTACAATTCTGAGATTAGTATTTCTATTAGTGGGAAATATAGGTTAGGAGACATTAGGCATAATTATGCAGATTTAAACAAAGCGAAATCTCTTCTAGGGTATGTCCCGAAATATGATTTTCAGAAGGGTATTTCAGAATTTGTAAGCTGGGTAAAAACTCAGGAAATAATGGAGGACAAATACGAAAAATCAGTACAGGAGTTGAAAGATAAAGGATTGATGAAATGAAAAAAAATACACTAGTATTTATTCTGATATTTTCTGCTTTTCTAATGCCAGCACAGGAAATAAACCCTGATGTATATGGATTTGCAACTTCTAATACTTTTACCTATTGTGATATAAATGACACATCTTTTACTAATAAGGTATTGAAAATGAATCCTCAAGTATTAAGATTCCCCGGAGGAGCAATGGGGAATTTTTACCATTTTAATAAGAATGGATATGGTTTTGATTTTGCGGAAATTCATAAATACGCTAAAGGGAATAGATTTATTCAAAGATCAGAAGCTCTAAATAGAGCAAATATCAAAAAAGGACATACTCATGACTATATTGATGACTTTATTAATCTGGCAAAACTAACAGATGCAAAAGTTGTTTTAGTTGCAAATATGTTTGTGGAAAATGATGATATTATAAAAATGATATCAAAAATGAAATCTCATAACCTTGATATTATAGGAGTAGAATTAGGAAGCGAACTTTCCAACAGAACCTTTTATTTAAATGGGTACACAATTAATGAATATATAGAAGATGCAAAAGTTTGCTCGGATAAGATAAAGAAATATTATCCAAAATTAAGAACTGCAATTGTAGCGGCTCCTTTAGGGAAAAGAAAAGGTCATAGGCACAATATTTGGAATGAGAAACTTTCCGAAATGGATTTTTATGATGATATTATTGTTCATTCGTACGCTAAGGTGATAAAGGGTAAAAAAGAATACGGACAAATGTTGATTGAAGAAGCAGAAGGAGAAAATCAGGAAGAAGCATTTGAAATTTATAAAGAAAGAACTCTAAAGTTTTTGAACACGGATTTCCCAAATGAAATTGCCGCATATAATAAGATATTTAATAAACCAATTTGGATAACAGAATGGAATCTACAGATTTCTAAAACAACAGGAAATACCTTGTTGCAATCTCTTTTTGTTGCTCAGTATTTTTTAGAATTAATGAGTAATCCTGATTTACAGAATGTAACTTTAACCACTTATCATAATATGGGAGGCAGAGATTATGGTGGTTCTATTTTCAGAAATAATAAAGAGGTGTTAGAAATACAAAGTACCTATTACCCTCTTACTTTTTTAGGAGAAATATTTAGATATGATATTGTGAGAATTGAAAAGAGTCAATTTAATAACATATACACTTATAATTGCTTGGATAAAAATGATAAGTTAGTTCTTTCTTATGATGTAGATTGGAAAATGAAACACGTTATATTAAGCTTTAAAGA
>Ga0105349_10001293_pt1 | contig 10509 bp, 9 predicted proteins | sample EN1Hudseemescosm_FD_83661 | JGI IMG/M metagenome (GOLD analysis project Ga0105349, IMG submission 83661) | Methane-oxidizing microbial communities from mesocosms in the Hudson Canyon - EN1B Hudson Canyon | ecosystem: Environmental > Aquatic > Marine > Cold seeps | place: Hudson Canyon...
CGTAACGGCAACAGGCTCACAACAGCAATTGATTCATTTAAATGAAGATGTTGCTGCTACCCCCGATGGTTTGATTGGGGAGGATTCTGGTATTGAAATAAAATGCCCCCAGTCTGTTACCCATCTGAAACATTTGAATATACATAACGCTGCTGAGTTGAAAGCAATCTGCCCTCAATACTACTGGCAAATCCAAGGATTGCTATACGTGTCAAAACGGCAACACTGGTTCTTTGTCAGCTATGACCCTCGCTTCAAGCAGCTTGATAAGCAGTTACATTTATTCAAAATAGAACCCAACCCAGCTGATCAAGGGTTATTGGAGCAACGTTTAGCCCTTGCTATCGAATACCGAAATAAACTTATCTAAAATTTATAACATACACCAAAAACCATAAAACCCACGTTCTTTCAGTAGTACGTGGGCTTTTTTATGCTTTATCACTTAATAATACCAACAGGATTTACTATGAATACCTTTATACAATCACAAAAAACTCTTACTAACGGTCACTACATTGCTGAAGATTTGCCTTTAGTACCTTACGGAAATAATCAATTTGAAACAGCTGAACCGATGTCATTGGATCAACTGTGCTTATCGATGATTTTATTAATTGAAAAACGCTTTCAACGTCATGATGGCACATTAATCTCACCAAGTAATACCCATAACTACTTGGTTGCTAAATTAGCCAGATCAGAAAGAGAGATTTTTAGCTGCATTTATTTGGACAATCAACATAGAGTTATTGGCTATGAAGAACTGTTTTATGGCACGATTGATGGTGCTAGCGTTTATCCTAGAGAAATAGTAAAAGCCGCTTTAAAGCACAATGCAGCGGCAGTCATTTTTGCTCATAACCATCCATCAGGCATCACGGCTCCAAGCCAAGCAGATAAAGACATTACAGGAAAATTGATAGCAGCTTTAAAGACCGTAGATATTCGCGTATTAGATCATATTATTGTCGGTGGATCACAAACGCTATCTTTCTCTGAAAAAGGGCTTATTTAATGACTGAATTACACGCAACGCCTTATGATACCAGTGCGACTGGCTTCTACTTTAATAGTTATGAGCAATATACAACACAAGCTGCAACGCATACCAACGATTACGGGCTGCCCGTTGAAGAGTACGAGATCCAATTCATTGATGGTGAGAAATACCAACTCTTCGCAGCCTGTTCAATCAATCAATGTAATCTCCAATTGTGGTTTGATGAAATTGAAGATTTAACCATCATTGAACAAGCCGAAATGTATTATCGACTTAGCAACCTATTTGAGACGCTAGAGTCCATCATTGACGATTTAGGTCAAAAAGGATCAATATCGCAACAATCATTATCCGACTACACCTACGAATTGGTTGATGAAATGAAAATGACTGACCCGTTAAAATCCTATTTCAACTATGCCCAGTATCAACGGGACTTAGAGATCAATGGCAGTATCACTGCTTTCACCTATCGGGGTGAAAGCTATATTGCAGAAGGGTTATAAAGAAATAGCAGGGGTGTAAGCTCCTGTTTTTTCTTTGACCACACTAACTTCACCATCAGAATGTTTCTGTAACCATGCCAGTGCTGTGTCAGCCGTATAATCTTCCCCATGATAATACAGGGTCATCAGATTACTATTACCTTGTTCTTTGATTAACAGTGATTTTAATTTAGCAGGGAGAGCTGCCGCACGTTGCTCTGATTCATACAGCCCCATCGGCTCAATTAACACCTCAAGCTTAGCTTGTTTAATTGCCGCCTTCCATGATGAGACACTTGAATCCACACGAGTCATAATTTTAGGTGAGGTCACGTAAATACGTTCTTCACCTCTAAAACGTTGTGCTAATACAGCTTTACTGTCGAACTTCAAAGCCGACCATTCGATGGTTCGATCCACATCAATATCTAATGCTAACGAACCGAAGATAAAAACCTGTCGTTGAGTGTTCGCCCAAATATCACGCACACGCGCAATTGCTTGCAAGGTTTCTACTTCGCGTGATTGTGCCAGCACGGCATTAAACTGCTCATCATAAAAATACCGTTCCTCACCTGAGCCACCCCCCCTATATTCAGCGGTTTGAGGTGCAAATAAATGATGAATACCATCATCGTATTCAACCCCGTCATCAACATCATTGCGGCTTATCTTTGCACCAAACAAACTTCTCGCTTCCAAAATAACATCCCGTGACTGCATCTGGTTACGCCCCAATACGATAATATGATGATTATTGTATTTGTCCAAGCCCCTGATATTGTTAAGATGTTCAAGACTGATATGCTCAGACAGTTGAGTTGTAAAATCGAGGTTATCCGACAATGCTTTATAAGTAATGAGTAATGTCTTACCCTTAAACACCTGTTGGTTAGCATCCGCAATACGGTTTAACACCCGAATCATCGATACCAACAAATCGTCAGATTGACCTTGAGTCGTTAATTCATTTTTAGTGAATTTACGGCTATTGCACTGAGTAACAACCATATTCCGTTTCGCGTCAATGGTTACAAAATCAATATCCTGTCCTAACAACGCTTTTGATATACTTTCATCGGCATAGCCATCAATACACAGTATGGGAGTAGAACTGATGAAGCGGGATAATCGACTGTTTGATTTATGCACTGGCTCGTGAAAACACAACACGTCGTACGTCGTCCCACCCCCTTTTCGATAGGATTGGTTGATGACGGTTAACCCTGATAGTGTAAGAATAGGGGGGGCTATTGACTCGGGAGCTATTTTGAATAGTCCCTTTTCCCTAGCAGAGTAATATGCCTTATACGCCTGATCGTTAATCTGTATTTGCTCAATCAACTCCACCAACTTATGTGCAAACAGATAAGGCTTACTTGAAATCGATGCCAGTTTCTTTATTTGTGCGTTATCATTGTCATCAGGCGTAATGATATCGGCTTGCATCTGTAGCCACTCCTTGTCTAATGTCTTTAATGCCCTCACATCATCCGTAAAAACAGCCTCAAAGATATTGAGGGAATTACATAGCTTGCTAATAGAGATACCCTTAACATCAGCAAACACAGACTCATTAAGCCATGCCAGTGCCTCATCGGAGATAAAGTCCTTTAGATCACCCAGTTGGAACTCGGAGTACTTAATAAACACCTTATAAAACATCTCATCGATAACCACGAAATCAGGTGCCCGCTCATGTCTACCTAGCGGTGATGTTAAATAATTATGAGCCAAAATAAGCACATCAATATCACCATTGGGTATCGTGAATTGTTTTAGATACTCACATCCGTCATAGTGTGCACAGAGTTTCCCATTACCCGAATCACAAAATGCAGCCTTCACCGAATGGCTTGTCATCTTGGATTTCATGTAACGATCAATTTGCTCAGTGTAGTGGCAATTGTCCGCGACTCGTCCTTTACGAATAAGGATCTTTAAATTAGGGTACTTTGCATTGACCTGTATTTTGATATCATTGGCGACATTATGGTTAGGCACATAGAAGTGAACGAATCTAGGTTGTGTGGTTGATTTTAGCTTACTTAGTGTTGCAAACACGCTGCTAGTTTTACCTAGCCCTGTCGTTGCCGCAATCACCGTCTTTTTAGGAGGTGTCGTTGTGGAGGTAAAAAACGCATTGACCTTGGCATCAAGTTCAAATTTAGCCTCAATCGGATCTAACATATCGGCAGCGGCTTTGGGTGCAGCTCTATTAGGGCGTTGTAAACCGTATAGCGTACCTTCACTGACAAATGAGCGAATAACAGGCTCACCTCTGCGTTTAATGTTATTGTAGAATTGGGATCGAATACAGCGGTCATCTTGACCCCGTGATGGATCAAAGAGCTCAATGCCCTCATACCCCTTTAAATCGCTTAACAACCCCTGAACAGACACTGGAGGCATGTGAGCGGGGTATAGCACAAAATCAGCGTGTAACTGCCCCTTATTATCGTATTCAATACAAACGCCATCATGCTGGTGAGTGTTGGTATAAGTCTGTAACGCTTTACTACCACTACGCTTGCTTACCTCAACTAAGTCTTTATATTCACGCTGTTGACTTGCTGTTAGATTCGGTAGCGTGGTGCAATCTAATGGCTTAAACTCTACGCCATGCCACGCAAAGACAGGCTCTTGAATAACAATACCACTGGCTGTCCTAACAACAGGTGGTGCAATGAAATCGAATTGATGAGCGGATTGCATCGACAAATCAATCGTACACTTTTGTTTTAGCTTATTAGCTGCTACCTCATGCCAACCATGTCCTTTTAGCCATAGGTGCTGGCTTAGAATATTCATAAATTGTGGAATCAATGCAGGTGTGTTTGTGGGGATATAAAGCCGATAGCCATGTTTATTCATTTCAGGTATACAGGCAGAACTGGAAGACACACTTAAACACTTGATAGATTGAAAGTCAGGAATGATCGTAGATAACAACTGATGCAGGCACTCGGGAGCGAGAATATCACCTGACTGCGGCTGATCAATATCGAGAATGATCAAGCCATTACCCTTGTTATTACTATGGTTAATGTGCTCTTCAGTGCGTGTGATAACAGAACCAATCAGTTCATCATGTAATCTTTCAAATGTATGTTTAGTGACACATCTGGATGATTCCTTAGGGACACCAGCCAGTATGGCTTGGCATGGTTCATACGGCAATGAGCGTACTAAGCCTTTTTGATAACGTATGAAGTCTGCAAAGTCTTCAAAGTCAATAGAAGTAAGCCATACATAGTCATGATTAGTATTGCGAAAGTTATGATCACTGTAAACAACACCTTGTTTATCACGATGGTAACTCTTACCAAAATACGGATGCAGATCGCTAATGAAAGAGGTAAAGCTTACAAGGCATTGTCTATCAGTCATTACAATTGCTTTTAAGGTTATGCTTCGTATACAGGCTCTGACTTTGGGGTCATCGCCTTATTCAGCAATAGAATTGACGTAATTATAACATAAACTGGGGGTTAAAACTGTATTACAATCTATTCTTTCTTTATACAATACTAATCCCCAGTTACAAAGATTCTTAGATTCTTAACTAAAAAAAAAGACATAGAACAGCATACGTGGTGGCAGTAAATATAGGCTATTAATCTCCCCAAAGATTAATAGCCACTTAACAAAGTGTAATGATACGCTGTCTGATGTATAGTTCAGCTAGCCAAACTAACTATTATTCTAGGTAATGTTGTTAATGATCCCAGATACAAGAATGAGTGAATACTTAAGAAATGCTTTTGACAGGTACAGTAATGCCCCTGATAATGCCGCGTACTTTCAATTACGATTATGCTTCAATCAAAACAATACTATTGAAATTCCCTTAAGTCACTGGGGGTGGAAAAGTCTATATAAACCATACATCAATAATACACCTCAAGACACCCAGTACTATCAATCATATTTTAATAGTGACTACAGATTAAGAATTGATGTTTTCAAATTAGAATCATCTGCGGCAACTGATCACAGCTTAAATATACGCTGGTATATGTATAATTACTCTAGTGAGAGCAGATATAAAGAAGAACAATTAGACCCTTTTGGGTTCTGTACGATCTTGAAGTATGGTGGGAATATTCACGCGATGGCTTATTATCTCAACGATAGAAGGATTAAGATTGATAAAAGACTCCTTGATTATGACTTTCCTCCAGCACCTCTTAAACCTGAGAAACTATATGACACAGAACCTCAACAACAAATACCTGTACCCACACACCCTACACAGACTCTTGCTGCTGCACTAAAAGAAGAAGTTACCGTTACACATAAGACTGAAACCAATACTACAGGAAGAATCAATCAGCATAGTGATGCACGCTATGCTGATGTCACTGAATGTCAGCAAGATTATAATTCTGGTCTTTCAATTGGCTATTATTGGGATATGTATAGCATGAATAATACAAGCTATATGGTTCAATTCCCCAAGAAGGAGCATATCATTACGATTGCACCAACAGGATCAGGTAAAAATACAGCAGTGCAGGTGCCAGCTATTTTAGAGTACGAAGAATCAATGTTAATCATTGATCCTAAAGGTGAATGTGCAGCCATCACAGCTAAAGCAAGAAAGGCTAAAGGTCATGTCTTTATTGTCAATCCATTCAATGTGTTAGCGCCACATTTTGAAGATATAGGCTTTAAAGACTTTCACGGCTTCAATCCTTTAGCTGCATTTCATGACTTTAGCGATCCTAATTTCGTTGCTGATATCTCCGCTCTATCAGAAGCATTAGTAATGCGCCCAGAAGGTACAGCAGATTCTTATTGGGCAGATTCAGCAAGAGACTTAATCAGCTGCTTAATTATGTACGTGTGTATTGAATATCCTAAAGAGCGTCACTTACCTAAAGTGCGAAAACTACTCTCTTTATCAGGAGAAGAGTTTGACCTTGTTATCGGTGACATATCAGAACATGCTTTTACACCAATGAGTAACAAAGCCTCTCGTTTTCTCACAACCACTGGTAACAACTCAAATGCTTCTGTTATATCGACAGCACTCACAGCAACCGCCTTTATTGATGATCCTCAATTATCTGACAACCTACAACAAGAAGATTTCAAGTTTAGTGATATGCAAAATAAGGTCGTGACCATATACCTTATATTGCCTGCTAAGTTCTTGCTAGCCTACTCAAGCTGGTTTCGCTTGCTCATCACATCATGCCTTGATCAGCTAATGTTAGTAGATGAAAAGCCTAAAGTCTCCACATTAATCATGCTAGATGAGTTCCCGTTGTTAGGACAGCTATCAGCCATTGAAAAGGCTGTTGGACTCTCAAGGGGGTATGGCATACAGCTATGGATGTTTATACAAGACATTCACCAATTGAATGCTTTATACGGTAAAAGAGCTGAATCCTTTTTATCGAATACAGGGATGCAGCAATATTTTACACCCAATGACATTGAAACGGCAGAACGCATTTCAAAGAGAATAGGTGAAACAACAGTTGCCCAAACGAAGCAAACTATAGATGTTGGGCAGATGAGTGGTGCAACATTAAAAGAGCTTGAATACAGTAACAAATCATTCCCCTTACTTTACCCGATTGAGGTCATTGGCTTGGATCAGGAGTTACAGATTGTCTTTTTCTCAGGTCATCAAAACTCTGTTGTTATGAGTAAAAATCATTACTACAAGAGCTCTGAATACACCTCGGTAACGACTCGTAACCCTTATTACGAAACGAAGAGTCCCCTCCAATCCGGACTACTAATCATGTCAAATAGCCATGATAGCAAGAAGGGTATTGAGTGATATCAATACCCACCACCTACTAAGTCTAACTTTGGTGAAGCCTACGACAGAATCCATTTTATCTCCATAGCGAAAGGTTATGTAACGGCTTTGCCACGTGCTTGCGTTTATCCTCGTCATCCACAGACCTCCATGTTCATAATCCTTATTTTGTCTAAGCAATCGGGCTATCGCTTAGACTTCGACAACAGCACTACGCCCGAAGCACACCATCCTTAAATCTAGGCTTCACATTGATATTTGAAGACGAAGATGAGTATCATTCGCACTACCAAACTAATATCATAGTTACTCATCACTGTCAATCATGAAATCATCATTCCGTAATGTCATTGAACCAACCTTGCTCAACTAGGAAGCTCTTATTGTGTTCTTTTTTAGTGTATTTGCTGAGTGTCTTTTTCAACTCAAGTTGTTTGCATTGATAAGAATCCATATTTGAATGAGCAAGATCTTCTAACTCTGAAAGTATCGCATCGCCAATAAGGACTTTCAGCCTGTCACGTTCTTTAATCAATTGATTGACATTCTTCATTTCAAGTTGTTTTGATCGAGCTTCATTTTGACGCATTCGTGTTTCTACTGATTCTAGCTTTTGAGCATCTATCTCTTCGGTCATTGTATTTTACAATCGATAATTCATTCACTAAATGCCACTCATAATAGTGCTACTCGTGGTCATGTACAAGTGTTGATTTTAGCCCTGCGTTAGATTAGACTAACTCTAAAGGCGCACTTATACAAACCTATGGTTAAATCATGCTATCCTGTCATTACAGACTCTCAGTGAAAACAGTCATCAGTCGCGGGAAGGGGCATAGTGTTGTTAATTCTGCCGCTTATATTGCCCGTGCTAAATTCAAAGATAATGAGCTTGGTAACACATTTGATCATACTAAGAATCAATCATTAGCATTATTTAGTCAGGTCATAGTACCGCCATCAGTGCCGACTTGGTTCGCTGATCCTGAACAACTTTGGAATGAAGTACAGCGGTTTGAATCACGAAAGAACTCCCAATTCGCCCGATCGATTGAGTTAAATTTACCTCACCAACTTCAGGTTGATGACATGATTGATGTCTTGATCTGCTACATTGAAAAAGAGTTTCTCAGTAATCAAATGATAGCCCATGTTGCTTTACATTCACCAAGCGAGCATGGCGGTGATGAACGCAACTACCATGCTCATTTGTTACTAACATTGAGGCGTGCAAACGAGCAGGGCTTTTATGGTAATAAAGTACGCGAGTGGAATGATAAGAGTAAGTTAAAGCAATGGCGTGAAAGCTGGGCGATTGAATGTTCGATCATGTTAAGACAGCGTGGTCTTAAAAAAGAGGTCGATCGGTGGCGTTATGGACATTTGACGTTAAAAGAGCAATATGAAAAAGCGATAAAGCGTGGTGATATTGAGTACGCTGAACAGGCTTGTAACCATGTCCCAACACGGCATAAAGGTGTTGCGATTTGCAACATCGAAAGAAAAGGTGAAAAGTCTTATGTGCTTGAAGCTAGGCGTGAAGATGCTAAAGCTATAAAGAAGGCTAAAGAGATAGAACTTCAGCGGCTTAAAGATCAGGAGAAGGAATTAAAGATTAATCATAGGGTTGACACTCTTATGGCAGCTAGAGCTATGGCGAGACTTAATAATGACAAGCATAGAGAAAGGTGATGTATGTTATGATGAGTTATATATCATTTAAACGAGGATAGTCGTATGGCTAGGGCATCTAAATCATTCTCTAGGTCTAAGAGTCGATCTAAAACACGAAAACCTAAACCATCTACCAACAGTCGTGAGTTAAATGTCACTCATGCAGAGGCTAGTAGTTACTCACTAGCAAAGGACACAGCTGAGTTAGATACAACTCATGTAGAAGCTCTCATAGCCACTGAAGCACCTACCAATGATTCATCCCATAAATTCATCACTGTTAATTACCGAGTAGCAGACAACGTTCGTAAGACGATACAGCTGGAACGTTTCTATATCGAAGCATTAGAGGCGATCGGCATTAACAACATCCCAGAGTTTGTGACTGCAAACGTAGTAGGTGAAACCACAGTCACTAAAAACGTTAAGTGTGCTATTGTCCGTGAACTTGTAAGTCAAGCAACGTCAAAGAGCTAAAATACGAATACGGCGTACACACTGATAAATGATATATAACTCATCATCACAACTGGCAGAGGGACAACAATTAGAAGGATATCAAATCATACTAAAAATTAGGGACTGCTACCCCCCCCCTCCCTGTTCAAACCAACCCTTTATAGCTATAATGATAGCTATCACTATTCCCTATCAAAACTCTCATGAAAACAAGCAGTATTGCCGACGCTAAAAACCATCTATCCAGCCTGATACACCAAATTGAATCAGGCGATCCTATACACCTCACACGCTATGGAAAGCCCGTAGTTGTCATCATGTCTGAACAGGATTACATACAACTAATATCCCCAGTAACAGACTTAAATGCAGGCATACAGCAGTGGCGTAACCAAATGAAAGGCAATAAACACAGTGGATTCAGTGATAATGAACTGATCAAATTACGCCAATCATCATCAGAGCGTGAGTTCGTATGGGAGGAATAAAGTACTTATTAGATACTAACGTGCTTTCAGAGCCTGCTAAGTTGAAACCTAATGAACGAGTGATGCAGCACTTAGCCAGTAAGAATGGACAGTACGCGACAGCTTCCGTTGTCTGGCATGAATTACACTATGGCTGTCACTGTCTGCCACGATCCAAACGCAAAACAGAATTACTCTCTTATCTGGATATGCTAAACACACAAGGGCTTATTGTGCTGCCTTATGATCAAGTGGCAGCAGTGTGGTTTTCTAAACAACGTGCGAGACTAAAATCACAAGGTAACATGCCAACCTATGCCGATGGAGAGATTGCTGCGATTGCTGCTGTCAATGATTTAACCTTAGTCACCCGTAACACCAAAGACTTTCAATGCTACGCCAAAGTAAGCCTTGCTAATTGGTTTGATTGATTAGAAATAATACCAACAATACATAGTCAATACTATGATCTAAACAGCTCTAATATAAGCACTTAAAGAACATAAATCAACACTACTATCACTCAACACCTTCGCCAAACGGACAAAGTCAGTTTTTTAAGTGAAAATAGCCAGATTAAGTAAAATTCTAGATTCCTACATCATGGAGCCTACAAAATCTGACTATGAATGAAATAATAAC
>Ga0105349_10001302_pt1 | contig 10471 bp, 10 predicted proteins | sample EN1Hudseemescosm_FD_83661 | JGI IMG/M metagenome (GOLD analysis project Ga0105349, IMG submission 83661) | Methane-oxidizing microbial communities from mesocosms in the Hudson Canyon - EN1B Hudson Canyon | ecosystem: Environmental > Aquatic > Marine > Cold seeps | place: Hudson Canyon...
TTAAACAAAACACGTTGGCTATGCGTAAGCAATTACATTACGATAAACAACACAACCCAATGAACTAATCTGTCTCTTAAATCAGGCAGCTAATAGTCCAAAATGTTTTGACGACATACAATTCAAGAATCTCATAGGACGTGACTTTACCCTTCGTAGAAGAATTACCTAAAGAGTCTGACGGCTTGGAGTCATTGATGCCATGGAATGAAGAACAGGAGTAAAAAATCCATGTTTAATCGGTATTTATTCAGAGTTTCCTTAAACTAAACTAGGCCTATCTTGATCACCATCAGCCTTACATTGCCTAAAGGCATAGGTTGTTACGTCGGCAATACAATTTACAGGAATATTTTCTTTTACTAATGGCTCAAACCAATTAGGTATAATAACATCTGAACTATCAAAATTCAGTGACCTCATCCCTGCCTGTTTTAATGACAGCTCATCAAAACCATGGCATACAAAATCAAGAAATTCATCTCCTTGTAACTTTACCTTTTCAAATAATGCTGAGATAATTTCAGATAATAAATCTTCCATTCCATAATAGTCAACTATTCTATATGCACTTGCAATTTCGGTACCCTCATTATCTTTAGCTATCGCTTTACGACATACAACAATATTTTGGGGCAACTGTTCATTTAACATATAAACTAAAAAAATATCATAGTTATAAAATGGATAATCAAAAAATCGATTTTCTAAGTAACGCTTATCTTTAAATGGCACTAAGTTTGAGTAACTATCAAAATTAAACTGCAACAAATCTTCTCGGCTCTCAACAAGCCTCAATGTAACAGAAGACGTCTTCGGGGGTATAGTAGTTACAATATCAGCATTGGACAAATAAATTAGTTTATAATTATCAATCAATGGGTTTATACGATAGTATTGTCTCATCTGATTCCATTGTAGACGAAGCATTTTATATATAACCTTAGTTTGTTCCGAAGGCCCGGGGGCTGAAAAAAATCTATGCTTAACATTCTTAATAACGAATTGCCTCAAGCGAGATCCAATCATTAGATATTGACTTTCTGCATCCGCTGTTACCTTCCAAAGCGAACCAGCCAAATCTGGAAAATCACTGTAGTTAAAAAACTTAAAACAAAAAACCCCCAATATCTCGCCATACTTATCTTTAGCTAACCCAATAGTCAATTTGTCGGGACTTTCTAGCCACAAGAACTCTTTTATTAACAATGCTCTAGAAGTAGAATAAATATGTTTTTCATTCCAATGCTTAGATATAAATAACATTATATTTTCTAATTCATTTAAATTAGCAAAATCAAAATAAACCTCATTCATATCAAACCACTTAAATCGTTGTAAATCGTCTTTCCGGATTCATTTTTTGGAATTTCATTAATATACTTAACAGTAATAGAAACATGATTAAGACCTGTCTTATCGCCGAGGTACTGACGTACATCAGTAACTATTTTATTATCAGTAACAAAGATATAAATATTATCATCCACCCCATCACAAGCTAAATCAATATTACTATACCTGTTCTTCAAAAGCTCCTCTACCTCATCAAGATTTATTCTATTCCCAAAAATTTTCAGAAAACGTTTTTTCCTACCAACTATCCAATAAAATCCATCTTCATCAACCTTGGCTAGATCTCCCGTCGATAAAACCCCTTGCCTTTCGTTACCTTTCGCAAGGTCGTCATTGTTTACAGCATAACCTAAACTAACATTTTCACCTATATAAGTAAGCTCACCAATAGAATCACAGTTATTTATTTTATTATTTTGTTCATCAACAAGAAAAAATTTACCACTTGGTATTGCTATACCTATACTGCCGCATTTCTCAAGCGAGACCTTATATGGTAAATATGACATACGAGCTGTCGCTTCTGTCTGACCATACATCACATAAAAACGCTTACCAGTTTTTTCCGCGTATATTGAAAACTTTCTATGTAAGTCCGCAGACAATCTCCCTCCTGCCTGAGTCATAACATTTATAGAAGGCAACTCCATCTTAAAAAAACTTAATCTATTCAGCATTTCATAGGTGAACGGAACTCCACCGAATGAAGTTGCATTATAAGTTCTTAATTGAAGCCAAAATTCTTTTTGGACCAATGTTTTATTGGTTAAAATGATTGATGCACCTACGTGCAGGTGACTATTTATAATTGACAATCCATATGTATAGCTCATCGGCAAAGTAGTGATTGCCCGTTCTTTTTGATCAATTTCTAAATACTCGACTATTGACCCTGTATTACTTCTTATATTGTGATAACTTTGCCTTACTAACTTACGACTCCCCGTAGAGCCTGAAGTAGTCAAAAGAAGAGCGAGGTCATTGTGGAGAAAACATCTTTGACCAAATAGGTTTTTCAATAAAGTAAAATCAAAATCAGAATGGATTGATATGCAGTCATCGAATTTTTCCAACATTTCAGATGGAACCCAGAAATATTCCGGCTTATAAACTTTAACAAGATTATATAATAACTCCTGATCAACACCATCATCAAGCATCAGGGGGACAATCTTAGCATTCAGAAAAGCAACATAACCCAGAAGAGAACCAATGCTATTTTTACACAAGCAAAAAACCAGACACTTCTCTTGGATTTTATCTGAAAGATTATTTGTATGCTCAAGCAGTTCACCATAAGTAACAACACTTCCTGACTCCTGAATTACTGCAATATTATCAATATATTTTTTAAAGTCCCACATCTTCTAAAGTCAACGCCTTATTAGTTCATCAATACGTCTAAAGCTGTAACTAATGTGCTTGCTTCAACATCACGAACTAATTTCGCGCCAACAAAATCAGTTAGTTTTTCAGGCGAAAAGCCGGTACCAGGTCTTTTTACATCGAGATCTTCTAATGCAAGTGTAGTACCTTTTTCTAATTGCCTTGAAAATACAACACTTCTTCTCATAGTCTTTCTTTGTTCTATTTCACCGGGATGAACAACTCTTTCATATCCGCCTAATGCCTCATGTACATTATGCACACCACTAACAAGGGAGGTCATTTCTTCTGAATCTATCGCCATATAATTATCCATTCCAATCTTTTCTTTATCTAGAGTGAAATGCTTTTCAAACATACATGCCCCAAGCGCAGCTGCTGCAATCGGCATTTCTATACCTAAAGAATGATCTGAAAAACCAATAGGGTAATCAGGAAATTCCGCCCTTAATCCTAAAATATTTTTCAACCTTATTTTTGAAATTTCGGACGGATATATTGAAACACAGTGCAAAATACAAATTTTGTTATTTCCTGATTTTTCAATAACATTTACAGCTCGATGAATTTCATCAATATCGCCCATTCCAGTAGACAGAACTATCGGGGAACCAGATTCAGCTATATATTTTAAATACTGCAAATTATTCAGATCCATCGAGGCTACCTTTATATAAGGAACCTCGCACTTTTCCAGAAGAAAATCCACTTCCTCTCGCGAATATGGGGTTGATGCAAATTTTATATTACACGCCCTGCAATAATCTAAAGCCTCCTCCAATTCTATCGGTGAAAAAGAAAATTTCTTAATAAATCTTTTAGCTATAGGGTTCTCATCATAATAATTTTTCGAATACAGTGTTTCTGCTGACCATGATTGAAACTTAACACAATCACACCCCGCCTCCTTGACCTTGTCAATCATCAACTTTGCAGTTTCAATATCCCCAAAGTGACTAGTATTAAGCTCTGCAACAATATAGGGCTTACCATAATCACTAAGTACTACTGAATCACTTAGCTCCAGTGATGCCATAAAGACTCTCCTAGTATATCTATTGATCTATTGGTTCAATAACCATTTCTGAGAGAAAAATATCCCTGTTTATAAATGGCGCCTGATCTTCTATTGGTCTACGAACAAAGCCATCATCTAAAGTTCGTGAATGAGCTATGCTTATATAATCTTGATCTTCTGGACTCATTATTTCACAAAGGACAGGACCATCCATTACAAGCACTTCTTTAATTGTATTCTGCAACTTATTCGTAGACGAGATAAGCACATAAGCCAGATCGAAGGTGTCAGCAACTTTCTTAAAATCTGGGCAGCTGACACCATTAGTAGGATCAGTCCCAATAGTTCTAGTTCTAAATAAATCTACTTGTCTTTTACGAATTACGGCATATGCATTGTTATTAATAACAATGATTTTGATAGGTAAATTGTTATAACGAATTGTTTCTAATTCTTGTAAATTCATCATAATTGAACCATCACCAACCACAGTAACAATAGGTAGATTACTTGAATAACACGCACCCACAGCGGCAGGAAGCGCGAAACCCATTGAGCCTTGAGAAACTGGATGAATGCATCTCATTCCTTTTTTAAAATTAATATTTGAAGGAAGAATTAGCTCCACTAATCCAGAGTCCGTTACGACAACAGATGAATCTTGAAGATTTTCTGACAGCACTTCTGAAAGATAATAAAGATCGACTAACTCTCCTCCTTTAAATTCATCTTCACATTTTGGAAAAATTTTTTTCCATTTGGCACATTTATTTCGCCATTCCTCACTTGCTGTAGATACATCGTAATTAATCAATTCTCTTAAAAAATCACCCACGTCAGATATGATTAATTTATCAATTGAAACTGTATTTTTAGTATGTTCTACTTCATCAATATCAATCACTACAATTTTTGCCGAGCGTCCAAATTTACAATAATCAGATCCCGTTGTCATTGGGGATAATCGATTACCTAAAACCAATATGAGATCAGAATTTTGAATTGCAAAATTACCTGCCCGTGAACACCCCATTATCCCAACAGAACCAATTGACAAAGCATGTTCTGTCCCATAGGTATCTGGTGCAGAAGCAGAGTACACAACTGGTACCGGGGATTTAGTTAAAAACTGCTCTAAATCATTTACGGCATGAGCAGAACGAACACCACTACCAACAAGAATTATTGGACGTTTTGCATTACTTAAAGAATTAGAAACATATTCTAAATCATCATGTGTTGAATTAAAGACTGAACAAGCTTCAGGTATAAATTTCTCAAGCTGTTCAGGCTTTATTCTCATGTTTTGTATATTTAAGGGAATATCAATCCAGACAGGACCTTTCCTGCCATGTTGCGATAAATATATTGCCTTATCTAATTCGTAAACAACCTGACTGGGATCCGTTATCATCGTTGTATACTTTGTAATTGGTTCTACAATAGAAATAATATCTGCCTCTTGTTGCCCAAAAGTTCTAAGAGGAATACCAGTATATCTAGTTGTTTCAGACAATGTATTCTGTCCTGAAATAAATACGCACGGAATACCATCCTGCCAGGCATTTAAAACACCTGTAGTCGCATTTGTGGCAGCGCAACCTGTAGAAACCAAGCATGTTCCAATTTGATCATTAAACTGAGCATAAGCAACAGCAGCATATGCCGCAGCTTGCTCATGATGCACCGAAACTCCAATGAGTTTTTTATGTTTAGCCACTGCATCAGATAAAAATAATGCGCCACGCCCAGTTACCATGAATACATGACCAACTCCTACTTCATACAACTTATCAAATATATAGTCCGCTACTCTAACCATGTTTTCTAAACTCAAGGTGTGAAAAAACAAAAACTATTTTTGATAAAACAAGCATCATTTGCTACGCGGCTTAAAAGTTTCAAGAACATCCGGTAGAGTAATAAGAAAATCTGCACTACAAGTCAATTCTTCACTTACAAAACTTTCAGCTGATCCTTTAGCAATTCCTCGTCTAAGAGAATCTAAAGTTGCCCTTATTTCCAATCTGTCACCAGGTATGATCTTCCTTTTAAAGTAAGCATTGTTAATACTGACAAAGTTAGTTTTCATCCCTTTGTACGAATCCATACAAAGAAATGTCATAATGAATGTTTGAACAAGGCATTCAATCTGGATATACCCTGGCACATTTGGGTCATCCTCGAAATGAGATGGGAAAAACCATTCATTATATGTGAAGTTTTTAAATCCACTGGCACTTACGCCAGGCACCACATCAACAACACTATCAACAAACAATTGTGGGTAACGATTCTGTTGGCATTCTTGTATGCCCTTGAGATCGAAAGACAAAGCATCAACATTAGTCATAAATAACTTTTCCTAGATATTTAAATTTACATCATACTTGCTAAGTATTTTTTTTCCTTCTTCATAATTTGAAAAATCCGTTATATCATCAATATCGAGCTCTATTCCAAATTCGTCTTCAAGCGCAGTCATTAACAGCATATGCCCAATACTATCCCAAGCATTTATATCCTGATACTTCAGCCCTTTTAATCTATCTTGGTCTACTCTAAAACTCTCAATGAAAGCCTTGTTGTATTTTTCTTCGTTTGTCAAAAATCACCTCTCAAATTATAAATAAATCTTTCGTCTCATTTATACTACTCAATAGAGACTACTCTTGACATATGACGGATCAAATCATATCCATCCCAAATTAAACCAAACTCTGCTGCTTTACCGCAAGGAACAATACGATCCAAACCTAAAAGCCCTCTGCCAACCAACAAGCTAGAGAGCTCAGCCCTATCAAAGCCAATATATGTCAGCGTCTGAAATTTTCTTGATACAATACCTAAAAACTTATCAGGCATTTCATCAGAATACTCAAAATAACTACCGCCTTCACATGTATGCTCAGGCAAATCCGCAGGAAGGCTATCCAAGTCAATCCGGCTAATAAGATTATCAGGGAGTCTTGAAATTACAACATTATTATAATCCAGTGCGGCCCTACATGAGGCCGTATATTTATTTATGGCAGTCATAGGCTGAAGCTTATAATTTTTTTCTACAAGCAATTCATGCAAAAAGGACCAGAAAACCTCCTTAGCCTTTAAAACAACATTGGAACTTCCAACCCAATAAATTAGTCTTGGTGAAGAACAAGCATTTTGGTCAAATAAATATGTGTCATTATAAAAATCAATAGCAATATTTTTCTTGTTCTGTATATCTAAATATTCTTTAGCTTTAATTATGCAAAATGAATATCTATCAGAAAATGTCACATCAAAAGAGCGAGGAGGAAGCGGTGATTTTCGTAATTCTGATATTGTATTATTACCACCCCAAATAATCCTGACATCACACAAACTAGAAAAATAATTATTTATTTCAATATTCCGCTCATATTTCACTATAGAAATATATCTTTTTAACTCGGTAAATTCCGGCTTCTCAAGAAGGCTCGCAATAGCATTACTTACAATATCAGTCTGAGGAAAACTCTTTGAAGAAACTCGAACCACACAAGCATTTCCAGACAAAAGACCTACTACGAAACTATAAGCAAAATTAATTGGCACGTTTGATGGGGCAATATGAAAACTAACACCACGACCAACAACATTTGATTTCAAGTTTTTGTACGATTTTTTCAATCTTTTTATATTAGTTTTTCGAGAAAAGAAACCAAAGCTTATAATATCAGGAAAATCACGCCCTTTAGGATGCTTCATCAACGACATAGATAGCGCTTCAAAAAACTGTATTACAGTGTTATCAAATGGGACCAAAGGCTTAAGGTAGAGCATCTTCTCATAGGACTCACTGCCTGCCATAAGTTGGATCTTAGAAGTTAGACGCATATGTATCACTACATCCTCTAATCTCGGCATTCCTTATGCGACCAGTGACTTTAAAATATTTCCCTTTGCGATGACATGGACAGTTATCTTCTCCTAGTATAATCCCTGTATCTTCTGTTAATAAAGAATGTCCAGGATATGATTCAGGAATTACTGATAGAACTTGTATAATTCCTTCCTCACCAATATCTGCCACAGAAAAATCAATTAACCTGCGTATTATCACATCACTAAATATACTGGCGTGCAAATGGCCGTATTCGCATTCTAGATATATGGAACCTGTTTGCTCTACCATCCCATAATAATCGAATATTTTTTCAACACCACAAACACTCTTGATTTTTTTTTTAAATTCTTCTTGTGAAATTGATTGATCTTCTAATTTTTTCCATCCACCACCATGAAGTAGGACACTGTTAGATAAATCTAAGTAGCAGTTATTTTCTTTAAGAAATTTATAAAAATGTTGCCATATAATGAAGGTAAATCCGAACAAAAATATTTTTTCACCTTCATGTCTCTTTAAAAAAATTTTCAATGCTTTTAAATCTAGCTCCATATCCTTATTCAAAGCATAAACCTTATCACGTCCATAAATAGAAAAGCCTAGTATGCCTGCACCTCGCGCAGAAAAAATTGATCGATTCTTTAAGACAGAAGAACTATCTATAATTATCATTGGAAGCCGAGACTTACCAAGACAAGACTCAATTAATTTTGCTAGTACCTTTGTTTGTAGTATTGCGGTATTTTTATCAAGGTATATTTTTGAAACTTGCTGATCTGTAGTTCCCGAAGAAGTCATAGTTTTTATAACAGCATCCTTTTCTACGCTCATTAAATCGTATTGCTTAAAAAGTGCTACAGGTAAAAAAGGAATATTGCGGTAATCAGAAAAACACTCGACATTAACATTCATTGCATCAAGTAATTTTCTATAACTATTGCATTTATTGTAATGATGTATAGAAAGCAGCCTAAGTCGTTCTGTGAAAAATTCAAACTTAGAAATAGCATCAAGCCCAAAAACTGGTTTTGATAGAAAACTATGATCACTTATCAAAATATATCCAATGCTTTATGCTGTATATAATCATGTAGCATCATTATAAACTGGAAGTTCGAGTACTTTCTCCATTTCACAAGCATCGACCCTAGGTATTACAAAGCTTTTTGAATCCCAAAAACCACTATAGGAAGTTAAGATTCCTTGATAGCCTCTAAGTTTTAATGGCTCAATCAAACTATTTTCCGTTGCTCCATGCTTAGGGCGCAGAGGTAATGTAAAAAAACCACTATCATCTAACCCATTTTCCACTAACATTGATTTCGACGCATCAATTTCTCTATTCAAATATAATTCTAAATCGAGATCAAGCGCCTTATGACTCGTTGTGTGCACACCAACCTCAGTAAATTTATACCGTTTATAAAATTCACTAGTTTCGAAACGCTGGTACAATAATAAAGTTTCCTCATCAGTTAGGTCACCAATCAACTCAAGCACATCATCTTGTAGAAAAATTAAATTACATGCCCCTTTTATTATTTGTCTTTCAAAAACTTGTTCATACGAATAACTATCTCGAATATAACTCAATTGATCTTGAGATAAATAAGGCAAAAATTTATTTGCTAACAGCTTCAAATCATTACTAGACCTTGTTGATAATAGTATTTGAATAATATGAGTCAATGGATAAACGGGAGGGTTCTCCCAAACCCCAGTAATAATTGCCGTGTGAGTATATATTTTATTATCTTCACACCATTGCAATACATTTCGCGACCAATCAACTGTTCCATCATCACCCGTGATAAAAAAAAGTTTCTCATGATCCTTAAGTGGAGCACATAACTCAGACAATTTACCACTCTTGTAACCTAATGCAATTAGCGATTCTATTTGGTACATAAAACGATGAAAAGAAATAGGGAAAGACCCAACAACTCCTGGTTCCTGTGCACTACTAATCGAATGGTACATCAATACAATTTTATTTGTTCTGATAAAATTTTTCATAAAATAAATAGTTATAAATCCTTTTCACTAGGGAATGTTAGAGGTTTTGTGTCAGTTCTTATAGTTCTCAGCATAATGTTGTAAGTAGGACTGATTATGACAACCCCATTTGATTTTAATGAAGTTCTTAAGGCAGTTCAACGAGGCCTGCCGCATCGTCTTTAGCGGAATTAATCCATTGACCGGAAGACAGGCGCTCCATAGCAATATCGAGTTCTTTACGAGACTCGTTCAGATGCCTCTGAGCAGAGATAGACGCGATATTGGTGTTAATGGTTAGTGCCATAATTTAATCTCCACGTCAACACAGCGGCAAAAAACCACCCCTTCAGAGTAAAATGCCGGTTATTCGGTATTTCAAACTGTATTTACCTATACATACTTATGTTTACCGGGGTAATTGTCTTTGTTTATAAATACCAAGCAAAATGGATGCCAACAGCGGCATAAGCGCGCCACTATTTTTGCGAAAGCTTGTTTTGGGCATCCCAGCCCAAGCAAGCGGCAAAAATCACGTGGCAATCAATGCCTTCGGCGCCCCGATTCGTCCTTGTATCTCTCAATCTGATATATTTGATTAGCTGTCAGTATATCAAGGAGCATGAGAACTTGTGTTCGTCCTTAGGTGAAAAACCTGTAACGCAGATAAAGTCCATGCTCCTCTTTCTCTGGTGCTGAATGGTATCAAAGTCCTTTCCACAGCGGAAAGAAGGCTGTATTTACAAGGGTAGTAAGGAGAATATTATGAACATTATTGGTATTGATGTCAGTAAGAGTAAATTGGACTGTGCTTTAATTGATAATTCAACTCATAGAAAATTAAA